>Ga0306920_100001108_pt1 | contig 33099 bp, 28 predicted proteins | sample flu12Cox44000170_FD_204666 | JGI IMG/M metagenome (GOLD analysis project Ga0306920, IMG submission 204666) | Lab enrichment of tropical soil microbial communities from Luquillo Experimental Forest, Puerto Rico - flux4day.12C.oxic.44.000.170 (v2)... | ecosystem: Environmental > Terrestrial >...
CCAGCAATCGATTACCCGCATTCAAGACGCGAGCCAAGCGCCCCCGCTCGCCCCCCACGAGTATCGCCTGCTGTTCGAGGTGATGGCCAAGGAGATCAGCGACAACGACCTGATCGGTGCGCAGACACTCGCCAACATCACCCAGCGCGCCCAGGAGCGCGGGCTCGACGTGCGGCGCGACGACGTGCGCTTCGTACTCGAGGTGGTGAGCGAGGCCGATCCCTGGTTCGAACAGGGGGCTTCCGCCAACCTGTTTGCGGGCCGCTTCCGCAACTTCGTCGTGGCGCGATGCCGCGGCCAAGGCCTCAACCTGTCGACGGACGAGCTCGACCTCATCGATGCGTGGTTCGCCGGCGGATCGCTGCCGCAGTCGCCAGCCCAGCCTGCGCAGGCCGCCCCCTCTCCGTCGACCCATACTGCCGAGGCGAGCCAACCTCCGGCGCGGGCGCCCGCGTCGCAGCCGGCCCCGCCACCGGCTGCCTCGCCATCGGGCATCTCGCGCTGGTGGTCCTCGGGCGAGATCCGGAAGGAGGCGCCGGGGGCACGCGGCGCGCCTCCAGTGGAGGCACGCGGCGAGTCGGAGGACTTCCCCCGCATCGTCCGCACCCGATTGCGAAGTTGATCGCGGGGATGCGGCGCCGTTGCGCCCACACGGTTGAAGTTTGCGTCGCGCGTGCCGGCGACACCCGCCGCGGGACAGGATCGAGCACGGGGGCGCGCGCAGCAGCGGCGCCGGGATCGCCGCGTAGATCGCGGTCAAGGCGGAGAAAGCCCAGTGTGCGCTAGTGTCGCGCCACCCCGCGCGCGGCGGCAAACTTGCGCGTGGCGCCGACGAGCTCGTGGACGATGCCGGGCTCGGTCATGGCATGGCCAGCATCGCCAACGATGCGCAACTCCGCCTGTGGCCAGACGCGCCACAAGTCCCAGGCGTTCTTGACCGGGGTCACCACATCGTAGCGGCCGTGCACCATGACGCAGGGCAGATGACGGATGTGCTCGACCCCGCGCAGGAGTTGGTCGTCGCGCTCGAAGAAGCCACGGTTGATGAAATAATGGCACTCGATGCGCGCGAAGGCGATGGCGTAAGTGTCGGCGCCGAACAGCCGCACGCGCTCGGGGTCCTGCACCAGCGACAGGGTGCTGCCCTCCCACACCGACCAGGCTCGGGCGGCGGCAATCTGCACGTTGCGATCGGGGTTGGTGAGGCGCCGGTAGTAGGCAGCGATCATGTCGCTGCGCTCCTCGGGCGGGATGAGCTTGCGGAACTCCTCGAAGGCCTCCGGGAACATCCAGCTGCAGCCGCCCTCATAGAACCACGCCAGCTCCTCGCGTCGCAACAAAAAGATGCCGCGCAGGATGAGCTCGCTGACACGGTCGGGATGCGTCTGAGCGTAGGCCAGCGACAGGGTCGACCCCCACGAGCCCCCGAACAGCTGCCAGCGATCGATGCCCAAGTGCTTGCGCAACCACTCCATGTCGGAGACCAAGTGCCAGGTGGTATTGGCCTCGAGAGAGGCGTGCGGCAGGGAACGGCCGCAGCCGCGCTGGTCGAACAGAATGATGCGGTAGCGTGCCGGGTCGTGGTAGCGGCGCATGGTGGAGTTGCAGCCGCCGCCGGGCCCGCCATGCACGATGGCTACCGGCTTGCCGCTGGGATTGCCGCACTCCTCGAAGTAGATCTCGTATCTGCCGTCGACCTTGAGCCGCTCCTGACGATAGGGCTCGATCGCTGGATAGAGGCCGAGCCGCTCCCGTGCCGACATCGCTTGGCGCTTCCTGTTCTTTTGCTGTGTCCCGGAACCGTCGCTTGCAACCCGCAATGGTTACATGGCGGCGGGCGGATTAGGCAAGTTACTGGGCGGCAATGTCGGAGCAGAGTTAGCCGGGCGCGCGAGTCCTGAGCCGCAGGAGCCGCACCTCCCGGTCGTAGAGGGTCTCCCCGCCCGGCACCCGCATGTCGCGCACGATGTCGAGCGCGGTGCGCCCCGGCGCCGGCGTGATCTCACTGGCCGCGAACCCCGCGCACAGGGCGAGCGGCAACCCGACGGCACCGGCGAGAGCGCTCGGCAATCCGATTGCGCCGGTCTCGGCGAGCAGCATCGCCAGCGCCGTGACAAAGAGCCCGGCGGCCATGGAGGCTAGCGCGCCCCAAGCGTTGGTGCGCTTGGCCCAGATGGCCAGCAGCAGCACAGGGAAGGGACCTGCCGCACCGAAGGTGAGCGACCACAAGAACAACTGCAGCGGATCGGCCGGCACCGCAACGGCGAGCCAGACGCTGACGAAGGCCGCACCGATGAGGGCGATGCGAGCCGCCGTCATGCGCGCGGCGTCAGGGGTCGTCTCATTGGGCAGGCCGTGGATGACGTCCTCCGCCACGATGGCAGCGATCGTCATCAGCGACGAGGCGAGCGCCGCCAGCGCAGCGGCCAGCGCTCCCGCGAGCGACAGGTAGACGAGAACTTGCGGAAAGCCGGCCGCAAGCGGCAACGCAAACAGGCTCGCGTCGCGCTCGAAGCTGATGCTCGCGAGCTTCACGATCTGCGCCTTGGCCTCGATCTTGGCGATCCCCGCCTGCTGCAGCAGCTGGAACCACACTGGCAGGCGGTCGCCGGGATGGCCGGCGATCTGCTCGGTGAGCATGGCTCGAAGGTAGACGGCAATAGCCGGCAGCGTGAGCACCACGAGACCGGCGACGAGGACCGCCCAGCCCAGGGACTTGCGCGCCTCGTAGACGCCGGGCGTCGTCCCCACCCGGGCGAGCAACCCGGGCGAGGCGGCGATGCCCGCTGCCGCCACAAAGGACATGAGCACAAAGCTCAAGCTGCCCACGCTGCCGAAGGACTGGACGAAGCGCTTGACGAGAGGCTCGGGGCCGTCGCCCGGCAGATCGAATGCTAGCGGCGGCGCCAGCACGACGGGTACGCCCTGGGCAATCTCCATGCGGGCGAGGATCCGCACCACGTTGCCGTGCGTCAACTGCGGCAACGGTAAGTTGGATACCAGGATGGCGATGATGCTGGCAGACACGGCAAGTGAAAGCACGGCGACGATCGCCTTGGCGACGCTCGACCAAGTGAGCGCACGCATGCCGCCCAACAGCACGATCCCCGCCGCGCAGGCGACCACCACGGCCGCCATCAGGCGTTCCGATTGGCCCATCATCCAAGCAGCGGCATAGCCGGCAAACCGCGCCTCGGCGGCGATCAACAGCATGATGGGCACACCGAGAATGCCGGCGGCCGCCACGCGCACGGCCCGGCTCTCGAACCGGCGCCCCAGGAAGGTGGGGACCGTATAGGCGCCAAATTTGCGCACGAAGGGGGCGAACAGCACGCCCATGAAGACGAGGCCCGCGCACCAGCCGATGCTGAGGCACATGGCGTCGAAGCCGACGATGAGAAGCGATCCGGTGAACGCCAGAAATCCAGCTCCTCCCAGGGCCGTAACCGCCAGCACCAGACCGTTGAAGAAGGCAGGCACCCTGCGGCCGCAGGCGAAGTAATCTGCGACCTCCCGGGCGCGCGAGCCAAGGCCAATCACCGCGTAAAGCCCGATCGGCACGGCAAACATGCTCAGGCGCACCATGGCGTCGCTGCCGCCCAGCTGCTCGAACATCATCGCCATCAAGACGAGAGCGGTGAAGGCGGCCGTGAAGATGCCGAAATAGGTGCCGAGCCGCGGATTGACGAGCCGGGTGCGCGAGGTAAAGGCCATTTACTCTAGAAATCCTCGTGCGCGCCGTGCCAATGATCAATGGCGTCCTGCCGATTGACGAAGGCGGCCATCGTCACGAAGGCGATCACCGCGAGCCCATGGCAGACGAGGAAATAACCAAGCGGCACGCCGAGGACGCGCTTGTCGTTGAGGGCGTCCGCATAAAGCGGCAGCACGATCATGGCCACCACGAAGGGCAGCAGGCTCGTCAGCATCTGCGTTCGCGTGTGCCGCCAATAGGGCTTGTGCTCATTGCGCTCGATCATGACCGGAGCTCATGTTGCCTCGCAGAATAAGCACTGGCCGACAGGCTCCAGGCCTGCACAGGCAGCCCTGCAGATGCGGGATGTTGACGTTGATTCGTGGTCCAACTGGGGCAGCCTGTCCAGGAAACGCTGAGCCATGCCCGACCGGGCGTATCCGGCCGCCGCGATCGGTCCGCGACATTAGCCATTTCGACAAATAACCGCTAGATTCCCAGAGGCTTGCCGGAGCTGAGGGATTGGGCTAGCCGGCACGGACTTGGAGGGCGGACCTGACACTCAATGGCAGATCACCGCTTCATCATCGTCGATGATCATCCTCTCTTTCGCGGCGCGCTCGGCCAGGCGCTGCGATCGGCATTCGCCAACGCCGAGGTGCTCGAGGCGGGCTCGCTAGATGAGTTGACCGAACGGCTGGAAACGGCGGGGGAGATCGACCTCATCCTGCTCGATCTCAGCATGCCGGGGGTGCACGGCGTGTCGGGACTGCTTTACCTGCGCGCCCAGCACCCGGAGGTGCCGGTGGTGATCGTTTCGGCTAGCGACGACGCCCCCACAATCCGGCAATGCCTCGACTGCGGCGCCTCCGGGTTCATACCCAAGTCGCAGCCTGTCGAGCGCATCCGCGAGGCGATCCGTCGCATCATCGATGGCGAGATCTGGCTGCCGCCAGACATCGATCTCACCAGCGCGCCGGCGGGGGAGAACGCCGAGCTGGTGTCGCGGGTGTCGACGCTGACGCCGCAGCAGGTGCGCGTCCTCATGATGCTAGGGGAGGGCCTGCTCAACAAGCAGATCGCCTTCAAGCTCGGCGTATCGGAGGCGACCATCAAGGCGCACGTTTCGGCCATCCTGCAGAAGCTCGGCGTCGACAGCCGCACGCAGGCCGTCATCGCCATCAATCGCATCGGCACGCCCTTGGATTGGCCGCGCGCGCCAAATTGACGCCGGCCTCGGGCGCGCGGCTCGCCTTTACCGACAGACTAGGACCGGCACGTCGCTCAGCGTCAGCACACGGGTTGCCTGGCTGCCGAGCAACAGCTTGGAGAGCCCACGGCGGCCGTGCGAGGCCATGACAATGAGTTCGCTTCCTTGCGCCTTGGCCGCCGCGACGATGCCCTCGGCAGGAAACTGGTCGCTGACGTGCAGAGTGTCGCATGCTGCGCCGGCTTTCACCGCCTCCGCGCTGACGCCGGCCAGAATGCGCGCTGCATCGGCGCTCGCGGCCTCTTGGTACGCTTCGATGGGAAGCGCAATGGCCGCCTCCCCCACCAGCATCGCCGACATCGGCTCGGTGACCGTCACGGCCGTCGCCTTCGCCCCGAGCCGCTTGGCGAGGGCGAGACCCTGGCCGACGGCCCGCTGCGCCAAGTCGGACCCGTCGGTGGCGATCATGATGTGCGCGAACATAGGGTCTCCCCACGTTTGCACCGGCGCTGTTTTCTTATCTTGGGCCTTGCGGGGCGACGCTCAAGGGCAACGCGGGACCATCGTTGCACATGCTCGATGGCGATCTCAATGGCGATCAGGGGGCACCAATGGGCCGGGACCTCGCCATGCCGGCAAGGGCGGGATCGCGCAAGCGAGCCACGGGCGGACATGCAGGCATTTGCGGTGCAGAAAATTGCGCCCAGAATCTCAAGGCCGCGGCCACGTTGAGGAGGCCGACACGCGCCGCCGATGCCCGCCTTGTAACTCTCAGGGCGAGCAGCTTTCAGGGCCAATAGCTTTCAGGCCAGTGGCAGAGCGAGCGCCGCTTTGGCGGCGGCACGACGAGCGTGCGCAAGGCGCGCGATGGCCTTCACCGCTGCGCGCTCACGGCCCCGATCCCCGCAGCCATCCCTGCCCGCGCCCCGGTGTGCAACGCAGGGCGTGCGACCGACACAGGCAGCAAGCGGCCGGGCTGCTAGGCCGTGCGACTGCGCGCCATCAGTCCGTAAACGATGCCGAGCCCGATGCCGAAGGCGCCAAGAATGACGAGCACGATCAACATGCGCTGCGGGTTCCAGCCGCCAAACAGGACCTGGTTGGGCTGGCCGAAAATCTGCCCCTTGATCAACGGCAACAGGATCCAGTTGCTGATGACAACGATACACAGACCGAAGATGAGGCCCTTAAGCCATGCCATGCCGCCGGGAACCCAGTCGTACAGCAAGGCAAACAGCACGCCCCACAGGGCACCCCAGAATACGTTATTGACGAGGCGCGGCACGCCCCAGGGCGGAATGGCCGGCGTCATTGACCATCCTTGGGTGGGTATGTAGCCGGCGGCCTGCAACAAATAGATGATGCCTTCATGCGCCACGAGGACGGAGATGGCCCCGGCGATGAAGCCAAAGACGACGCGTCCGACGATTCCCTGCACGGCACTTCCCCCTTTGCGCGCAAATTGCACTTGAACATCGCTGCCAGTATCTGCCGATGCGATAGGCGGAAGGAAGCCGAGATGCGGCGAACACGGATCACGGTCGCGTGATTAGAACCGTGCAAACCCCGCTCGCGCGCCCAATTTTCGCTTGCGGCAGTTGGCCGACCGGCCCATATACGGCGCGGCGAATCCCCCGTGTCGCAGGCCTGTTGTGCGGCCTCGCCGGCACGCCCTGAGCCACAGGGGAGCGCCGGAGGGCCCAACCAAGGAGTGTGCATGGCCAAGGAAGAGATGCTGGAATTCGAGGGCGTGGTGGCCGAAGTGCTGCCGGACGCGCGCTGCCGGGTGAAACTCGACAATGGTCACGAGGTTATCGCCTACACATCGGGACGAATGAAGAAGAACCGCATTCGCATCCTGGCCGGCGACCGTGTGACCGTGGAGATGACGCCCTACGATCTCGACAAGGGACGCATCAACTTCCGCCACAAGGACACACGCACGCCATCCCCCAGCAGCCAGCAGCGCCGGCCGCCGCAGCGCCGCTTCCGCTAGTTGGTCAGCCATGGCCGTGTCGGCTTCGGCGAAGGCGGCCATGTCGACCCGCGCCGAACGAGGGACCTGCACATATGGGCTTGCTTGGGCCTCGGCTCGCTTGGGCGTTGACTTACCTGAGCGCTGTCAGGGTAAAATCCGGCGCTCGACAAGAGCGACCACTTTCCCCCGGAGCGGGACTGCCGCCTAAATGAGGCAGCCGCTGGACCGACCAAGCACGATTTGCTCGTGACGCTGGCGACAATCGCCAGCCCCTAAGTTAAGTTGCAATCGCCGCCCGCAGCTGATGGCCAGGCCAAGCGGCCCGTCACCCCGCGGTCATCCGCCCTACGCAAGTGTGGCATGTGCTCGAACGGCGCGCCCTACCGCTCCCCGCTTGCAGACTATGGCGCTTGGGCCAGGAAATACCAGTTAAATCCCGATAAAAATCCCACTGCTGGGCTGCCCCTTGGAGCTCGCTCCCAAGCCGCAATGATTTGCTGGCGAAGAAGCGCCAGCCGGGCGCATGCCTCGGCCGGTTTTCGTCGTCCGCAGATACCGAGATACCACCGGCGGCTCTGCGCTGAGGTCGGCCTTGCGGCGATCCACGAGCTAGCCACAGCCGATCAAGAACGGCTTGTGCTGGACGGCCGAAATTCGAGATGTGAGCGACGCGGAAGGTCGAGGGCTCGGTGCCGCCCCGTGCCAGATGTGCGGCAGGCCTGTGGGGCGATGCCGCTGCCGCCTTTCTGGGACCACACGAATCGGCCGATGCTGGCGCTTCAGTTGGCAGGAGTTGCAATTGAGCGATCGTGTAAGCGGCCGGCGCAGGGAGGCGGTCGAGGACGAGCGCGCGACGCCAGGCGCCGATAGCGTGCGTCCGCCCGCGCCGAAATTCGACAAGAAGACCATCGCCCTGGTCTACGACTTTGACGGCACTCTGTCGCCCAAGCCGATGCAGGAATACGCCTTCTTGCCCAAGATCGGTGCTGACCCAGCCGCCTTCTGGGCCGAAAGCAACGCGCTCGCGCGCCGCGCGCAAGCCGACCCGCTCATTACCTACATGCACCTCCTCTACAAAAAGGCCCAGGAGAAGGGCGTGCGCATCGACCGCCGCGACCTGGTCGCCCAGGGTCGCCACGTGGAGCTCTACCCGGGCGTGGAGACCTGGTTCGAGGCCGTCGGCGGCTACGTCAAAACCCACGCGCAGAGCCACGGCGTTGTGCTGCGGCACTACCTTGTCTCCTCGGGGCTTACCGAGATCATCGAAGGCACATCGATCCGCAAGCGCTTCCACAACGTGTTTGCCTCCGAATACTGGTTCGAGGCCTACGATCTGCCATACCCGAAACGCGTCATCACCGACACCGGCAAGACGCAGTACCTTTTCCGTATCAACAAGGGCGTGGAGGATTTGAGCCAAAGCATCAACCAGCACATGCCCGAGCCAGCGCGCCCCATTCCCTTCGCCAACATGATCTATTTCGGCGACGGCGACACCGATGTGCCGTCCATGGCGGTGATGCGCAAAAACGGCGGCCATGCTGTTGCCGTCTATCCGCCGGGCAAGAGCAAGGCCAAATGCGTGGAGCTGTTTAAGGCCGGCCGCTGCGATTTTTTCGCCCCGGCCGACTACCGCACCGGCTCCGACCTCTTCCGCCGCACCTGCCTCCTGCTCGACCGCATCCTGGCCGACATTCGCGTGCGCGAGGAGATGTGGCGGCTGGGGCGCGGGGTCGGGCGGAGCAAATAGCCATGGACGTCATCCCCGCGAAGGCGGGGGAGCGGTTGAAGCATTCGCACTTCTCCCATCCTCACGTCCTACCTCGCGGCCCCGACGACGGCATCGGGCTGGCTCGCAGCCTGGTAGCTTGTCTGCCATGCTGGAGTTCCTGATCCTCGCTGCGGTGGCGGCCGCTGGGTACGCGGATGCGCCGGGATGGTCGGCATTGCTCGGCGCGGGCGTCATCACGTTTGCGGGCTGGTGGCGCAAGGTGCAGCTGCTGCGGCGGCACCCGCGTGTGCCGTTCAGCACCAAGATGACCACCTATCTCGTGGTCAGCATCGTCATCAATTTGGGTTTTGCGCTCGCGAGCTATCTCGGAGGTCAGGTGTTGCGCGGGTGGCTGGACAAGTGAGCGCTGGAGCGGGATCGCTGCGGGCCCGGGTTTCCGCCACCCTGCAGCTTCGCCAACAGCCGTGCCAGCTCGCGCTGTTCCGCCCTGGTCAGGCGCGCGGCCACCCCGGCCTCGAAGGCGCGCACCTTCTCGCGCGCGGCCAAGTACTGCGGTTCGGCCGCCATCTCGAAGTAGAGGGCTTGACGGCGCCGGTCGCTTGTTAAGACTTCGCGGCGGATGAGCCCGCGTTTTTCCAATCGAAAGATCACCGGGCTCATGGTCGACTTGTCCACTCCGAAGGCGGCTGCCAGCGCCACCTGCGTGATGCCGGGATTGGCACGGATCAAGGTGAGCACCCCGAAGGATCCGGGCGTGAGTTCGGCATTGGCGAGCGCCGCCTCGAACTCGGCGAAGATCTTGGCCTGCGTGCGTCGCACCTGGTAGCCGACATAGCTCGGCAATTCGTCGAAATCGATCGCTTGCCGCACCGTGTCACCCGCCGCCTGACGCCGGCGTGTCGCGCTTAATTTCTTCATGCCCACTCGCCCCTTGACATGCGCAAGTCCATACCGTTGCCCACATCTATCGGCCGCCGCGGCAACAAGCGCAATGCCGCGCTGGCAAAGATCCGCGCAAGTTCCACCACCGTTGCGGCGTCGGTGCCCGCCGTGACCACGCGTTCACATCTTGGAGGGCAGCCAGAGGGCAAGGATGGGGAAGGCGATCAGGATGATCAGGCGGACGATATCGGTGGCGATGAACGGTAGCACGCCCCTGAAGATGGTGGAGAAGCTCACGTCGTGGACGACGCTCTTGATGACGAACACGTTCATGCCGACGGGGGGATGGATCAGCCCCAGCTCCACCGTCATGACTATGATGACACCGAACCAGACGGGATCGAACCCAAGGTGTACGACCACCGGGAAGATGATGGGAATGGTCAGGATGATCATGGCCATGGCGTCCATCAGGCAGCCGAGCACGAGATACATGAGCATGATCAGCGCCAGCACGCCGTAGCGGCCGAGGCCGAGGTCGGTCAGGAAGGCCGTCACCTTCTGCGGCGTCTGCGTGACGGTCAGGAAATAACCGAACAGCAGCGCGCCGATCAGCACCGTGAACACGGCGGCGGCGGTGCGGGTCGCCTGCAGCAGCGAGCGCAGGATCTCACCGCGCCGCAGGCGACCGCGCAGGACGCCGATGAGAAACGCCCCGGCCGCCCCGACGCCGCCCGCTTCCGTCGGCGTAAAGCGCGGCAGGAAGGGCAGGCCGTAGAGCCCACCGATCACGAACACGAAGAGCAAGAGCGGCGCCCAGATATCCCGCACGGCCGCCAGGCGCTCGTCGAGCGAGGCGCGCGGACCCTCCGGCAAGAAACTCGGCCGCGCCCAGCCGATGATGGTGATGGTGAGGACATACATGGCGGCGGCGAGCAACCCAGGCACGATGCCGGCGATGAACAGCTTGCCGATGTCCTGCTCGGTGATGATGCCATAGACGGCGAGCACGGTGGAGGGCGGCAGCATGGCGCCGAGCGTGCCGCCCGCGGCGATCACGCCCGTGGCGAAGGACTGCGGATACTTGTAGCGGCGCATCTCGGGGTAAGCGACGGTGGAGAACGTCGCCGCGGTGGCCACCGACGAGCCCGAGATGGCCGCAAAGCCGGCGCACGCCACGATGGTGGCAATGCCGAGGCCGCCGCGGCGGTGCCCGACGATGGTGTTGGCGGCGCGGAAGAGCTCCCGGCTCATCCCGGAGTTGGTGACGAAGGCGCCCATCAGCAGAAACATTGGGATGACGCCGAACGTGTAGTCGGTCACCGTGCGCATGGAGGTGTGGCCGACGGTCTTGAGCGCTGGGCCGCCGCCGACGAGCCAGGCGAAGCCCGACACGCCCACCAGACCCATCGCCATGCCCACCGGCACGCGCAGCAGCATCAACGCGAACAGCACCAGGAATCCGACAATGGCGACGGCGTCGCTGCCCATGCCGTCTCACTCCACCGCTGCCATCGCGCCGACGAGCTTCTCGGGCTGGAACACGAGGCGCCAGGTGCGGATGGCGATGAGGAGCACGGCCGAAACATCTCCCGCCCAGGCCACCGCGAAAAAGGGCCAGGTCGGCAGGCGCAGGTCGAAGGTGAGCACGTGGTCGTTGTAGGTGCCCCGCACCTTGTCGAAGAGGGTGAAGGTCTGGACCGAGACGACACACAGCAGCACCAAAGTGGCGAACACATCGATGGCGCGCTGCCAGCGCGGGCCCACGTTGGCCCAGACCAGATCGACCGTGATGTGGCCGCCACGATACGAGGTGGCGGCGATGCCCCAGAAGATCAGTATGCCAAGCAGCAGGCGCCCGAAATCAAAGGCGTCGGGGATCGATATGGCGAACAGATTGCGCAACAACACTGAAATGAAGATGTTCGCCGCGACGATGCCCACGAACAACGCCGCCACCCATTCGATGGTGTCGATGAAGCGGTCCATGAAATTGCCTGGCACGCTTTCCCCGATGCGCTTGCGCCGCCACGGTTCTCTCACTTGCCAAGACGCCGGCGAGAAGGCACGCCGCCATCGCAACCGCCGCCGACAGCCGCCAATCGGCGCGTCGACATTGCCGTCAATAGGCCGAGTTGTGTTTGACCAGAGTGGCCTTGAGGTCCTTTAGGATCGCGTCCGGGTCGCCGCCGGCTTTGCGCACGCCTTCGCTCCAGGTTTGCACCACAGGCTGCACCGCCTGCTTCCACTCCGCAAGCTGCGCGTCGGAGATGGTGTAGACCTCGTGGCCGGGCTCGCTCATGAGCTTGGCGACGCCTGCACGTTCAAAGTCGGCCCACGGGGAAGCGACGCGCAACGCCCATTCGTTGGTACAATGATCGTCGACCGCCTTGCGCTGCGCCGGCGACATCCCCTCGTAGGTCGCCTTGTTCATGATCCACACGAAGCTCGTGGTATAGAGCGGCACGTTCATGTGATATTTGGTGACCTTGTCGATGCCGAACAGGGGGATCGAGCCCCACGGAAAGGTGACGGCGTCGGCCACGCCCTTTTCGATGATGTCGCGCACCTCAGGAGCTGCGGCTTGCACGTTGGTGCCGCCGAGCTGGCTCACGAGCGTGGCGATGATGGCGTGGGCGGGCCGGATCTTCATGCCCTTGATGTCGCGGGGCACCACGATCTTCTTGGTCCTGGAATGGAACGAGCCATAGTCGTGCACGAAGGCCAGGCAGAACTTCACATCCTTCATCTCGCTGGCCGCATACTTGCGATACCATTCATCGAGCGCCTGCGAGCCACCCTTGGCGTTGCTCATCATGAAGGGGAGACTGCCGGCATCGATGATGGGAAAGCGGCCGGGCTGATAGCCGGGGCTCACATAGGTCACGTCGGCGATGCCATCGCGCGCCATGTCGTAGTGATCGAAGGCCTTGCCGAGTTGCTGGGCCGGGAACACACTGAAGGTAACCGTGCCGTTGGTGGCCTTCTGTATCGAACCGCCCCAGTCCTCGAGCGCCTTCTGCAACGGATGCGAGGGCGGCACCCAATGCGACAGCTTCAGATGCACCGGCTTGTCCTGCGCCGTAGCCGGGCCGGACGTCGCCGCTCCTGCGAGCAGGAGCAGACCCAACGAGGTGCCGGCGAGACGCATGCGCATGTTGCTCCTCCTCAATGCTCCTCCCGCGCGTGGGCAAATGCGCCATGCATGGGGTTGCCCTTGCCAATCGGCGTGGCGCATTTCATGGCATTTGAGCCCGATGTCGCTCAACTTGTAAAGCCAATTGGTCGGATATAAAACTATCTCGATCAGGCCACGTCGGTTTGCCTCGCGGCAACGGGCGGGCGCGCCGGCAGCCGGCGCTCTGCCTCGCGGGTCGAGCCCATGCGGAGAGGCCAGGCGGAGAGGCCAGGCGGAGAGGCAAAGAGCCGTGACGCAGTCGCCATCCCCGACGCGCGCACCCAACGGCGCGTCGGCGCGCAGCCGCCAAGCAGCGAGTGCGCGCGTCGAGGCCATCGACTATGGCCCGCTGGCGCAATGGCTGGGCTTCCATCTGCGCATGGCACAGATCGCCTCGTTCCAGGCGTTTGCCGCCGAGGTCGGCGAGGTGGAGCTGCCGCCAGGCCGCTTCGCGCTGCTCACGCTGATCGGCCGCAACCCCGGCATCAGCCAGACCGTTCTCAGCCGCGCTGCCGGTCGCGACAAGTCGACGCTGACGCCGGCCCTGCGCGATCTGCGCAAGCGCAATCTCATCGTCTGCGAGCGGCTCGCACGCGACCGGCGCAGCTATCACTTGAGCCTCACGCCCGCCGGGCAGGCGATGCTGCGGCGCCTCACCCAATGCGCTGCGCGCCACGAGCACAATCTCGATCGCATCGTCGGCGCACGCGACCGGCCGAAACTCTTGCGCCTGCTGCGCAAGATCATGGCGGAGCTGGGGTGATGTCGCACTCGGTGCCACGCGTGCGCGCTGTCAGGTCGGGCCTCGTGTCTGGGACCGGGGATGCCTCTGACCCCCGTACGACACGGTCCCACCCTTCGTCGTACCCTTCCCCACCTCGGGGTCATGGGCGGCACATTGGATGGCGGCGGCGAAGAGCGGGTTGACGAGGGAGACGCTGACGGCCATGGCGGAAGTGTCGTTCCACCGGGAGATCGAGAGCCTGCGGCTCGGCGCCGGCGAAACCTTTTACGGCGAGGGCATCCTGGCGGTCACCAAGGCCCTGCTGCAGTCGGGCGTGTCCTATGTCGGCGGCTATCAGGGGGCGCCGGTGAGCCACCTGCTCGACGCGTTGGTGCAGTCGGAGGGATTGCTCACCGACCTCGGCATTCACCTGGAAACCTGCACCAACGAAGCTGCCGCCGCAGCCATGCTCGCCGCCTCCATCAACTATCCGCTGCGCGGCGCCGTGACCTGGAAGTCGATCGTCGGCACCAACGTGGCCGCCGATGCGCTTTCCAACCTTGCCTCGCCCGGCGTAAAGGGCGGCGCGCTCATCATCGTCGGCGAGGACTACGGCGAGGGCGCCAGCGTGATCCAAGAGCGCACCCACGCGTTTGCGCTGAAATCCTCGCTGTGGCTTCTCGATCCCCGGCCCGATCTGCCCAGTCTGGTGCTGAGTGTGGAGAAGGGATTTGAACTATCGGAGGCCTCCAACACACCGGTCATCCTCGAGCTGCGCATCCGCGCCTGCCACATGTTCGGCAGCTTTCCCGCCAAGGACAACGTGGCGGCCGCGCATTCGGCCAACAGCCGCCTCGGCCCGGCGCCGTTCAACTACGCGCGGCTGAGCCATCCGCCCGCCACCTTCTCTCAGGAGGCCGACAAGGTCGACCGGCGCCTGCCGGCGGCTCGGCGCTTCATCGTCGAGAACAAGCTCAACCAGCAGCTCGGACCTGCGGCGGGCACCATCGGCATCATCGTGCAAGGCGGGCTCTTCAACGTGCTCAACGGACGCCTCGCGCTGGCGGAGTTGAGCGACATCGATGGCGCGGTAGGGGTGCCGACGTTGATCCTCAACGTGGTGCACCCGCTGGTGCCGGAGGAGATCACGAGCTTCTGTGCCGGCAAGAGCGCCGTGCTGGTCGTGGAGGAGGGCGCGCCCGACTTCATCGAGCAGGCCATCGGGCAGATCCTGCGCAATGCCAACCTGCAGACGAAGCTCTCCGGCAAAGACCTGCTGCCCATGGCGGGCGAGTACACGCCGCTCGTGGTCGGCAAGGGGCTGGCGACTTTCCTGGCGCGCCACGACCGCGCTGCGCCGGCCCTCGAGCAATGGATCGCGCGCGTCGAGGCGCAACGGGCAGAAGTGGGCACGGAGCTGGCCGCGCCGCTGCCGGCTCGACCGCCCACGTTCTGCACGGGCTGCCCGGAGCGGCCTGTCTTCTCGGCCATGAAGCTGTTGCGCCGCGAGATGGGACCGGTGCACATCTCGGCCGACATCGGCTGCCATTCGTTTGCGACGTTTGCCCCCTTCAGCCAGGGCAACTCGATCCTCGGCTACGGCATGTCGCTCGCCTCCGCCGCCGCCGTCTCGGCCACGCAGACCAAGCGGCCCATCAGCATCATGGGCGACGGCGGCCTTTGGCACAACGGCCTCATTACGGGCGTTGCCGGCGCCATCTTCAACAAGGACGATTCGGTGCTGATCGTCATGAACAACGGCTATGCCAGCGCCACCGGCCAGCAGGAGATCCTCTCTAGCGCCGAACAGGCGGGAGGCCGCGGCACGGGCCTCGACATGGAGGCCGCCTTGAAGAGCTTGGGTGTCCGGTGGATCAAGCGCGTGCGCACCTATGGAGTGGCCGGCGTCGCCAGTATGCTGCGCGAAGCGATGCGCAGCGGCAGCAGGGGCCTCAAGGTGATCATCGCCGACGGCGAATGCCAGCTCGCCCGGCAGCGGCGCATCCGGCCACAGAACGCGCGCAAGCTGGCGGCCGGCGAGCGCCTCGTGCGCACGCGCTTCTGGATCGATCCGCAGGTGTGCACGGGCGACCACTCCTGCATCCGCCTGTCGGGCTGCCCCTCGCTCACCATCAAGCCCAACGAGGATGCGCTGCGCACCGACCCCGTCGCCCATGTCAACAACGACTGTGTGGGTTGCGGGCTGTGCGGGGAGGTGGCGCATGCCGCGCAGCTGTGCCCCTCGTTCGCCCAGATCGACATCATCCAGAACCCTAATCGCTGGGACCGGCTGAAGCGGCGCCTGTCGGCGGCGATCGTTCGTCGGTTTGGCGGAGCAAATATCTGAGCCAGCGCTTGCGCCGGCGGAGTGAAAAGGTGGCTGGAGCAAGGCCCATAACGGTACTGATCGCAGCGCTTGGCGGCGAGGGCGGAGGCGTGCTGGCGTCATGGCTCAATCGCAGCGCCACCGCCCAGGGCCTTTTCGTGCAGAGCACGTCGATCCCCGGCGTCGCTCAGCGCACCGGCGCCACCACCTACTACGCGGAGATCGTGCCGGGAGCCGGCGCGCGCCACTCGCGCTCGGGCACGCGGCCCGTGCTGGCGCTCAACGCCGCGCCCGGGGAGGTCGACCTGGTGGTTGCAAGCGAGCTGCTCGAGGCCGCTCGGGCCGTTGCCGCGGGTTACGTCACAGCCGACCGCACGACGCTCGTTGCCTCCTCGGCGCGCGTCTTCACCATCGACGAAAAGGCGGCTGCGGGGGATGGGCGGCTCAATGCGCAGGGCATGGTGGACATGGCCCGGCGCTACGCGCGGCGAGCCGTCATCGCCGATTTCGCCGCCCTCGCCGCGCAAGCGAACGCGCCGCTCAACGCCGTGCTGCTGGGCGCGGTGGCTGCCTCTGGCGTGCTGCCCATCACCGAGGACGCTTTTCGCGCCGCCATTGCGGCCGAAGGCAAGGCGGTGGACGCGAACCTGCGCGGTTTCGAAGCGGGTAGCGCGCAGAGGGGGTCGGCTCCCCCACTTGAACGTCCTGCGCATTGGCAAAGCCAGGCGGTTGAGGGTATCCCCCCCTTGTTGGGCGGGGACTCTCTTGGCCTCTCGGCCTTGGCTCCCGAAGTTCGCGCCGTCGTCGCTGCAGGCATCGCTCGCCTCACCGACTACCAGGATAGGGCCTTCGCTGAGCGCTATCTTGCGCGCGTCAACCGCTTCGTCGGCCGGGCGGGGGCCGACGGCGGCTTCATCCGCGAGCTGGCGCGCCAGCTCGCGCTGCGCATGAGCGTGGAGGACGTCATTCGTGTAGCGCAGCTGAAATTGCGCGAGGAGCGCCTGGCGCGCGTGGCGCGCGAGGTGCAGGCGCGCGCTGGCGACATCGTCGATATTACGGAATACTTGAAGCCGGGCCCGGAGGAGATGGTGGGCCTGCTGCCACCGCGCCTCGGGCGTTGGGCGCTGGCGCGCGTGCGACATGCGCGCGCCTGGCCGCTCAAGGTGAAGAGCACGCGTCTTACCGGTTTCCTGCGCCTCAAGGCGCTGGCGGCGCTCAAAGGCTGGCGGCCGCGCACTATGCGCTTTGCCGAGGAGGAGGCGTGGGTGGAACGCTGGCTGGAACTCGTAGATGGCGCGCTGGCGATGAGCCCGGCAGCCGCGCAGGAGGTGGTGGCGACTGCGGCCCTCGTGCGCGGCTATGCCGATACCTACAAGCGCGGACTTGCCAACTGGGGCAGGATCGTGGAGGGCCTCGTCGAACCGATGCTGGCAGGACGGCTGCCGCGCGCGCTTTTCGCCGACGCCGTCCTGCAGGCGCGGCTGGCTGCGAGCAAAGATCCGGAAGGCGCGGCATTGGCCGAGACCATTGCCGCCATCCAACGCACGGCCACGTCGCAACGGGCCGCCGCGGAGTAGGCGATAGCGGGACGGCGTCCTACTTGAGGCCCTTGCCAATATCGGCAGCCGCAGCCGCCTCGGCGAAACCCTTGAAGCTGCCGGGACCGGCAATCTCCTGCGCCATGCGCATGAAACCACCCCAGGCCGAGCGCGCCAGCGCGCCGCCCACGCTGATGCGCCGCACGCCCAGCTCGGTGAGGTCGCGAACGGTCAGATCGCTCGGGAACCCCATCAGGAAATTGACGGGCCGCGGCGCCACGGCCTTGACGACGGTGGCAATCTCCTCGCGCGTGCGGATGCCCGGCGCATAGAGGCAGTCGGCACCGGCATCGGCGTATGCTTTGAGGCGGCGAATGGTCTCGCCCATGTCCGCCCGGTTGCGGATGAAGCCCTCGCTGCGTCCCGTGAGCAGCACGTCGCCGCCTGCCTTGTCGATCGCCTCGCGCGCCGCACGGATGCGTGCCACGGCCATGTCGAAGTCGTAGAGCGGCTTGGCCATGTCGCCGGTGTAGTCCTCGATCGAGAGGCCCGACACGCCGGTTGCCACACACAGCCGCACGCTCTCGGCGACATCCGCCGGCGCATGCGCGTAGCCACCCTCGAAGTCGGCGTTCACCGGCACGTCGACTGCCCCCGACAGCTCGGCGATGTGGGCGAGCATCACATCGCGGCTCACGCCGCCGTCGGCGACGCCGTGCGACCAGGCAAAACCGGCGCTGGTGGTGGCGAGCGCCTTGAAGCCCAGGTTCTGCAGATAGCGCGCGGTGCCGCGGTCCCATGGATTGGGAATCACGAAGCATCCGCTTGTGTGCAGGCGCCGAAAGGCGGCGCGCTTTTCCGATGCGGTTGGCATGGGTGACCTCCAGTGGATGGTATTGGGCTAGATGAGCGAGGCGAACCTAGCTTCACGTCCCCCGCCTGGCTACTGACACGCGCATAGGCGGCACCGGCGCGATGCCGGGACCAACGCACCGAGCCCCGCGCATCGCTAGCCATGGGTCCCGGGCAGCAAGCATCGATCATCGCTCCTCCGCGAGGATGCCGGCGCCGCGGAAGCCGCCGTCCACCGCCACGATCTCGCCCGTCACGTAGCTCGAGCGCGCACCGTCAAGCAGGAACTCGATGACATTGGCGATCTCGTCGGGCCTGGCGTAGCGGCGCATCGGAATGTGGCGGAGCCATTGCGCTCGGTCGCGCTCGCTGTGCATGGCCTGCGCCATCGGCGTGTCGACCGGGCCGGGCGCCACCGCATTCACGCGAATGCTATAGCGGGCAAGGTCGTTGGCCAGCACCTGCGTCAGGACGATCACCGCACCCTTGGAAGCGCCATAGGCGCTGCGCCCCTTGCCACCGCGCAGTCCCGCCACCGAGCTGATGTTGACGATGGAGCCCCCGCCCGTGTTGCGCATGAGGCGCGCGGCGGCGCGGGCGACAATGAAGGTGCCCACCACGTTCACATCGAGCATCTTGCGGAAGAGGTCCACCGGCGTATCGAGTGCCGGAATGTCAGCGGCAATGCCGGCCGAGTTGACCACACCATCGATGCGGCTGAGCGCCTCGCCCGCCATGGCGATGGCCTTCTCCGTGGCGGGCTCGTTGGTGACGTCGAGCACCTGGGTGAAGAGGCGCTGCGGCTTGGCTATTCTGTGTGCGAGGCTCGCCAGCGCCGCCTCATCGCGGTCGACGGCCGCCACCTTCCAACCGGCGTCCAGCAGTCGCGCCACGGTGGCGCGCCCGATACCCGACCCCGCGCCCGTGATGAGCGCCACCCTGTCCCGTGCCTCCTTCGCCTTCGCCATGATTCTCGTCCTCCTGTTAGGCTTTTTGTCGCCTGCTGGCGTCCCCTCTCCCCATGGGGAGCGTGGGGAGCGCACGTGAGGCGATGATTGTTGTTCGTGGCCTGCCTCCTCGCGGTCGGGCAAGGCCAGCCGACGGCCTTCATCGATTTCCAGCTCTGAGTCGGCTTGTGCCACGTGTTTTCGTGCTAAACGCAGCCGCAATCGCGTTCGAGCCCGTGCGTCACCAACCCATGAAGATCACCATTCAGGCCAATTCCGGAGAGTTCAGCTTCGAGTGCGAGGCCTCCGAGAGGATACTCTACGCCGGCCTCGGCCAGGGGCTGCGCCTGCCCTACGAATGCGCCACCGGCACGTGCGGCACGTGCCGCGGCCGCGTGGTTGAGGGGTCGGCCCTGGTCGAATGGGACGAGGCACCGGGTTACGCGAAGCTGAAGCGGGCCAAGGGCGACGTGCTCATGTGCCAGGCGCGCCCGGGCGGAGACTGCATCTTGCGCGTGCCGGCAAACCTCTCCCCTGCCGACCCCTCGAGCGCAACGCTGCCGCGGCACCGGCAGGGCCGCATTGCGCGGGCGCATCGTCTCGTGCCGGACGTGATCGAGATCGACGTTGCCCTGTCGCAACCCATCACCTTCGACGCCGGCCAGTTCGTCGTGCTCGAGGTGCCAGGCGTGCGCGGCGGGCGAGCCTATTTGATGGTGAATTATCACCGCGACAGCGAGCGAGTGACGTTGGTCATCAAGCAAAAGCCGGGCGGCGGCTTCTCCGACTGGCTGTTCGGCAGCGACGTGGTGGGCGCCAAGATCGACCTGTTCGGCCCGCTAGGCGCCGCCACCTTCCGCCCGGCGGAGGGCCGCGGCATCCTGTGCATCGCCGGCGGATCGGGTATCGCGGGCATGCTGGCGATCCTGGAGCATGCGCGCTGCGAGAACTACTTCCGCGAGCATGAAGGCCACGTCTACTTCGGCGTCCGCGGCTTGACGGACGGCTTTTATCTTCGTGAGCTTGCCAGCCACATCGCGGCCGCAGGCGGCAAGCTGCGCGTCACGCTGGCGCTGTCCCACGAGCCGGCGCCGAGCCAAGTGCATCCGCAATTCCCCGACATTCGCCTGGCAACCGGCATGGTGACGGACGTGGTGAGCCGCGAGATGGCCGGCCGCTATGACGGCACGGTCAGCTTCATCGCCGGCCCGACGCCAATGGTTGATGAGGCCCTGCGGCTCTTGCTCCGCGTGGCGCGCCAGCCCGCAGCATTCGTGAGATATGACAAGTATACGTGAGGCGCAGCGCAGGCTCTCGCGGTGCGCCCATCCCTCCGGTGAGCCGACTTGCCCCTGAACCCCCTAGCAAGGGGAGGTGAGCCCTGGCGATGGCGGCGTCATGGGTTCGGTCGGGCGAAGGCTGCTTCCATCTCGCGGCGCACTCTGATGGCTTTATCGCTGTGGCGTCGAAGGCCACGTCCGACCAGCGCAACGGCTGGCCCTCGGCAACGTCGCAGTTGAGCCTTACGCCATTGGCGAAGCCGAGGGGGAGTAGCCCTGTGCGAGCGAGACCTCGGCCGGCGTCTGCTTGCCCCAGACCAGAAAGCCGCCCCCCGATGCGCACCGGCCGGCCGGCGGCCGCGCGCTCGCGAAGCATGGCAGACAGATGCATGTGACCTCTGAAGAGATCTCGGTTAAGCGCCGGGGTGAAGGAGCATAGCATGCCGCACGGGGTCCCTGCGCTGGCTCGCTGTGGCGAGCCCCGGAACACGGGCATGGCGACATCAAGCGCCACGCCTGCAGGAGGATCCAAGTTCCCCAATCAGCGCCGCGATCCCGCGAGGCGCGCGTGAGGAGGGAACGCGACGAGCCGAGGCACGACCCGAACGAGCAGGAGCCCTGAGCATCGGCCACACACTCGCACGCGCTGGCCCGAACCCAGCCGGGCGTGAGGCGGGTTGACGGCTGTTCGGGCGCCAAGCCTGTTGCGCGGGGCGCGCATACCCCGCTGTCGGCCATGCCGCGGCGCACTCCCTGCGGTTGCGTTATGGCGGTATGGTGTGGGACGAGCAGGTCTGACCCCAATCACGGGAGGCGCCCATGCAGGATCGGCCGGAGAAGGCCCCGCGCACGCTGCGGCTCAACGCGCGCGACAACATCATCGTGGCGGTCGACAGCATCGATCCCGGCACCACCACGCAAGGTGTGACGGCGACGGCACGCATCATGCGCGGCCACAAGGTGGCGGCCGCGCCCATCGCCAAGGGGCAGCCGGTGCTCAAATTCGGGCAGATCATCGGTTTCGCCAGCGAGGACATCAAGCCGGGCGCGCACGTGCACACGCACAACTGCTCCTTCGCCGAGTTCGAGCGCGATTACGCATTCGCGGCGGGCGCGCGCGAGGAGCCGCTGCTGCCGCCCGAGGCGTGCGCCACCTTCCAAGGCTTCCGCCGCACCAACGGCAAGGCCGGCACGCGGAACTACATCGGCATCCTCACCAGCGTGAACTGTTCGGCCTCGGTGGCCCGCTTCATCGCCGAGGCGGTGAACCGCTCCGACGTGCTTGCGCACTACCCGCATGTGGACGGCGTCGTGGCGTTTGTGCACGGCACGGGTTGCGGGCTCGCGGGCTCCGGCGAGGGCTACGAGGCACTGGAGCGCACGCAGTGGGGCTACGCCGGCCACCCCAATCTCGCCGCCGCCCTGGTGGTGGGGCTCGGTTGCGAGGTGTTTCAGATCGAGCGCCTCAAGGCCAAATACGGCCTCATTGAGGGCGACAACTTCCGAACCATGACCATCCAGGACACGGGCGGTACCAGGAGGACGATTGAGGCCGGCGTTGCGCGGATCAAGGAGATGCTACCACGCGCCAACCAGGTGCGGCGCGAGACCATCCCGGCCAGCAAGCTCGTCCTCGCGCTGCAATGCGGCGGCTCGGACGGCTACTCCGGCATCACCGCCAATCCGGCGCTGGGTGCCGCCGTCGATATCTTGGTGCGCCATGGCGGCACGGCCGTGCTCTCGGAAACGCCGGAGATCTACGGCGCCGAGCACCTGCTCACCCGCCGCGCACGCAACGCGCAAGTGGGCCAGAAGCTCGTCGACATCATCCGCTGGTGGCAGGCCTATTGCGCCAAGAACAACGGCTCCATGGACAACAATCCCTCACCCGGCAACAAGGCGGGCGGGCTCACCACCATCCTGGAGAAATCGCTCGGCGCGGCGGCCAAGGGCGGCACCACCACGCTCAACGAGGTCTACCGTTACGCCGAGCCGGTGACGGCCAAGGGCTTCGTCTACATGGATACGCCGGGCTACGACCCCGTCGCGGCGACCGGCCAGGTGGCGGGGGGCTGCAACGTGCTCTGCTTCACCACGGGCCGAGGCTCGGCCTACGGCTGCAAGCCTACGCCGTCGATCAAGCTCGCCACCAACCACGACGTCTACCGCCGCATGCTGGACGACATGGACATCAACTGCGGCGACATCCTCGACGGCCAATCGATCGAGGACAAAGGCAAGGAGATATTCGAGACGGTCCTGCGCGTCGCCTCAGGCGACAAGACCAAGAGCGAGCTGCTGGGCTACGGCGACAACGAGTTCGTGCCCTGGCAGATCGGAGCGACGATGTGAAGTGCGAGCCTCACGCGGGTGCCGCAACGGCACCCGATGCGGGCGGCGGCGCGGCGTGGGTCCGCAAATCCTCGACGAGGTACCAGGCCTCCTCGAGGCCGAAGCCTTTGAGGTCGAGCGCTCCGCAGCGCTCCACGGCAAAGCGCTCTTCGACGTGTGCCTTGGTCGCGTGCGACACCAGCACGCGGCCGGGCTGGCTGTGACCTTCGAGCCGCGAAGCGAGGTTCACCGTGTCACCCCACACGTCGTAGGTGAGCCGCTTGGCACCGATCACACCCGCCAGCACCGGACCGGTGGCGATGCCGATCCTGAGCGCCAGCGCCACCCCCTGCTCCTGCGCAATGCGCGCCAATGTCGAGTGCATGGCAAGCGCCATGCCGCCGAGGCGTTGGGCATGGTCGGAGGCGGGTTCCGGGATACCGGAAGCCGCCATGTAGGCGTCACCGATGGTCTTGATCTTCTCCACGTGCCACGCATCGGCGAGGTCGTCGAAGGCGCTGACGACGGTGTTGAGCAGCTCGACCGTGCGCGCCGGCCCCAACCGCTTGGCGAGCGCCACGAAGCCCTTGAGATCGGCGAACAGCACGGACGCGTCGGAGAGCTCGTCGGCGATGATGGCGCCCGGCGCGCTCTTGAGCCGGTCCACGATCGGCGCGGGCAGAATGTTGTGGAGCAGCGTGTCGGTTTGCTCCTGGGCCTGTTCCGCCAGGCGAAACGCGTAGTAGACCACGGCGGCGACCATGGTAGAGGTTGTCAGCACCGCGGTGACGTAGAGCTCGGCCAACTCGTAGGACCCAACGTGCAGCAGCGCGCGCTCCTGCGTGAACCATGCCCAGGCCGCCAGGTGCAGCACGAGGCCGGCAAAGATGAGAGCAATGATCAGCCGCAACCGCCCAAGGCCGAAAACCACGAAATAGCCGGCGACGAGGGCGAAGTACTGCATGTGCAGTCCCGCATCGGTACCGAGGATGAAGGTGAGCGCAAACAGGCCGACGTTCTCGGATATGGCCAACGTCAGCGCACCGGCGATCTCGTTGAAGCGGTGCAGGAAGGGCGCCCCGAGCGCGATCGCGATCAACGCCAGGTTGATGAAGATGACCGGCTTCCACGTCTGGTAATCGAGAATGACCTGCTCGATGGTGTAGACCAGCGTGAAGAGGGCGATCAGGAAGGCGGCCACGTTCATGATGCGCAGTCGGCGCTGGACGGATGGGGGATAAGGTGCGGTGCCGTAGCCGACGAGGCGCGTGAGGACGGCCCGCCAACGCATCGCCCGGTCGCTGCGCAGGAAGCCTTCGAGGCGCGGTGCCGGCATGGCCTCCTCCTACCCGAGATTTGGTGGTGCCGACGCACGGGTCCTCGGCGTCGGGCGCGACAACTATCGGCGATGGACAGCGAAGCCTCAACTGGAGGAGGCGGGCAAAGGCGGGCGGCGGCGTGCCGCCGCGACTACTCGGCCGCGGCGAGCCCCCCGGAGGGCACTGGCGCCGACAGGCCGAGGCGGCGGCGGGCTTGCTCGCGCAGGACGTCGATCGGCTTCAGCACGCCTTGCGCCTCATAGTGCCAGAAGGTCCAGCCGTTGCAGGCCGACTTGCCTTGCACCTCGGCGCCCAAGCGGTGGATCGAGCCCTGGCGGCCAGCGAGGCTCAGCGTGCCGTCGGCCTTCACCTCGGCGCGCAGTCGGCCGCGCTCGTCGGTCAGCACGATGCCCGGCTCCAGGATACGCAGCTCGAGGATGGTGCCGAAGGGGATGCGCGGCTCGGCGCGCCTGGACTTTGCCGTCTCCAGTGCCACGGCCGGCAGCGGTCGCACTTTGGCGATACGCTGCGCCGCGGCCTCGGCGTAGACGGGGTCGCGCTCGATGCCGAGCCAGCGACGCCCCAACCGGCGGGCCGCGGCGCCGGTCGTGCCCGTGCCGAAGAAGGGGTCGAGCACCAGGTCGCCCGGGTTGGTCGAGGCAAGCAGGATGCGGCTGAGCAGCGCTTCTGGTTTCTGGGTCGGATGCGCCTTGCGCCCCACGCCGTCTTTGAGCCGCTCGGGACCGGAGCAGATCGGAAACAACCAGTCGGAGCGCATCTGCACATCGTCGTTGAGCGTTTTCATGGCTTCGTAGTTGAAGGTGACGCGCGACTTGGCATCCCGACCGGCCCAGATCAGCGTCTCGTGCGCATTGGTGAAGCGTTTGCCGCGGAAGTTGGGCATGGGGTTGGTCTTGCGCCAGACGATGTCATTTTGGATCCAGAAGCCCAGGTCCTGCAGCACGACGCCGAGGCGGAAGATATTGTGGTAGGAGCCGATCACCCAGATGGCGCCGTCGGGCTTGAGCAAGCGCCGGCATTGCGTGAGCCAGGCGCGCGAGAAGCGGTCGTAGTCGGCGAAGGAGGAGAATTTGTCCCAAGCGTCGTCGACGCCGTCGACCACCGTATTGTTGGGGCGCAAGAGTTGGCGTTCGAGCTGCAGATTATAGGGGGGGTCCGCAAAGACGAGATCGACGCTCTCCGGCGCGAGTCGAGCGAGCTCCTCCAGACAGTCGCCGATGAACACGCGGTTGATGGGCGGGACGGCCGGCCGGCGCTGACGCAAGGACATGGGGACGCTACTCTGGCAACTTAAACGCGCTTGAGGCGCCGCTATTCTAGCATTCCTCGTCGCGGGTCGGGTTGCTGGGCGAACTATTGGCGATGGGCCGCGTGCCGCCGCTGTCGGAAATCTCGATGATGCGCTTCTTCGGGATGGCGCCGGCGAAGCTCGCAAGGGAGGCGGCGGCGATGACGAAGGCACCGGGACCACCGATCACGTTGTCGCGGTATAAGGTCTCGAGGTCGGGCTCGATCGCCAGCATCGGCAGGTGGTTGATGCTGGCGCCCGCCCGCACCGCATCCCCGCGCGCCTCGGCTGCGGGACGACCGCGGTTGTTGGCCGTCGCCGGAAACGTCGACAGCGAGCACCAGCTGGAGATCGACCGCCGTTGGCGCGGCCGCGGGCACCTCGGCGCCCAGGCGGCCGCCGAGGGCGATCAGAACCGCCGATAGCGCCACGGCCGGTGCGCAGGCGCGCTTTGCGTCATGCGGGCGCTCCCCGCCATGGCGGAGGACGCGTTGGCCCCGCTGCAGTGGGAGCTGGGTTTGGGTGGTGCGCAAGCGGCACCGGTGTGCAGCCTCTACCGTCCCCGTCCCGTGCCTAGAGCCGGGAGACGCTCACTTCTTTGGCGGTGATGAACTCGAGGAGTGCCGGCTGGCCCTTCTCGGTGGCGGCAATGCCGCGCTTGATGGCGGGCACGATGTCGGCGGGCTTCTCCACCCGCTCGCCGTAGCCGCCGAAGGCGCGCGCCATGGCTGCATAGTCGCCGGAGATGTCGGTGGCGCGGTATCTTTCCGTCGACACCGGCATCACCTTGAGCTCGATGGCCATGGAAAAGTTGTTGAGCAGGATCGAGAGGATCGGGATCCGCTCGCGCACGGCGGTCTCAAAGTCCATGCCGGTGAAGCCGATGGCCGCGTCGCCCCACACGTTGATGCAAAGCTTGTCGGGCTTGGCGAGCTTGGCGCCCATGGCGAAGCCGAGGCCCGAGCCGAGCTGAGTGGTCTTGCCCCAGCCAATGTAGGAAAGCGGCGTGACGGGCCGCCAGAACGGCGACAGCTGGTCGCGCGGGCTGCCGGCATCGTGGGTGATAATGGTGTTGGCGACGTCCACCGTCTTGTGCAGGTCCCAGATCACGCGGTAGGGGTTGAGCGGCGTGCTGTCGTCAGTGAGCTTCCCCATCCACTTGGCGAGCCAGGGCTCGTAGGTGTCGGCGATCTCCTTCGCCACGGGCGTGGGATCCTTCTTGCTCTTGCCGTGGAGCTTCTCAACCTCGCCGATCAGGGCGTCGAGGACGAGCTTCGCGTCGCCCACCACGCCCAGCGCCACGGGGATGTCCTTATTGATGTCGGAGGGGTCGAGGGTCGCCTGGATGATGTTCGCACCGGCCGGCATCTTGACGCCGAAGTTCGTCTCCGTGAACGAGCAGCCGATGCCGAAGATCAGGTCGGATCTGTCGAGGAAGCTGCGCACCGTCTGCGGGACGGCGAGGCCGCCCGAGCCGAGCGACAGTGAATGCGTCTCGGGGAACGCGCTCTTGCCGCCGAGGCTTGTCGTCACCGGAATGGCCAACAGCTCGGCAAGCTCCTTGAGCTCGTCCCACGCTTCCGCCCAATGCACGCCCGTGCCGGCGTAGATCACGGGCCGCTTGGCGGCGACCAGCAGCTTGGCAGCCTCGCGCACGGCGTCGGGATCGGTGCCGGTGCGCACCCTCCTCGGGCACACGTAATCCTTGGGGTCGCACTCCTGCGCCCACAGGTCGTTCGGGACCTCGACCAGAACGGGGCCGCCCCGGCCGGAGCGCAGACGCTGGAACGCGCGCCGCATTACGTTCGGCAGCTCCTTGGCCGACGTCACCGGCTCGGCCGACTTGGTAATGCCTTGCATGGAGAGCGAGGCGAAGTAGTTGCGGTCGACCCAAGCCATGCGCTGCGCATAGCCCATGGGCATGACGAGGATGGGCACCGACTCGCTGTAGGCCTGGGCAACTCCGCCGTAGGCATTCTCGGTGCCGGGCCCGTGCTGCATCACGAACATTCCGGTCTTCCTGCCGGAGGTGACGCGAGCGATGGCATCCGCCATGTGCAGTCCGATGCGCTCCTGGCGCACGATGATCGGGCGAAGGCCGGCGACGGCACCGTGCTCCAGAATGTGGTTCACGGGGTAACCGATGATCCACTCCACGCCTTCGCGCTTCAGGATTTCTGCAATCGCGTCACCGGTTTTCATGGGGCTCCTCCGCACGTGATCCACCGAGAGCGCTTTTCGCCGGCACCGCCATTGCGGCCCGTCGCGCTTCGATCATGCAGTGCTCAGGGTATGCCGCGCGCTAGCCGCTCGTCGAGACCTGCTTTGCCGGGCTGCGCGCAATAACCTCAAGCGACCTCGGCAAAGATGTCACTTTCCCGCCGCAGCGCGGAAGGCCGCGCGGGTGACCTCGAGCAGTGGTCGGCCAGCCGGCGTCCAGCGGACCGCCTTCGCCCCGTGCGACAAATCCAGGGTCAGATCGGATTGGCAAGTCTGTGCGCCATGACCCCCGCCAACATTGATTGCACCCCGCGTCTGCCCGCCCGGAGCAAGCTTGAAAGTTTTGCTCGGCATCAAGCCTTCGAGGGGGAACTGGGGCCCCCTGACGGGCAAGTCACGCGCGATAGCGATGGCCCACGTCATTGGCCAACTCATTGGCCAACGCCAATCACCACCACGGTCGTGTTGTCCTGATAGAGCTCGCCCGCGGCATCGACGGCCGCCAGCAGGGCGTCGGCGATGGCTTCGGGCCCGCGCGCGCGATGCGCCTCAACGACGCCCAAAATCTCCGCGTGGCTCAGGGTCTGGATGCCGTCGCTGGCGATGAGTACCACGTCGCCGGGCTCCAGCACCAAGGGCAGGCGCGATCGGTCAATGAGCTCGATCTCCGTGCCGGTCAGTGCCGAGCGCAGGAAGTGGCGGCGCGGATCGGATTGGGCGTCCTCCCAACTCATCTTGCCGGCCGCCGCCAGCTTGTCGATTTCGGGTGCCAGCGAGTGGTCCTCGTTGAGGAGGAAGATTTGGTCCCCGCGCACCAGAAACAACGGACTGTCGCCGACGCTCACCCATTCGACGCCAGCGGCGCCGAAGGCCGTGGCCACGAGCGTGCAGCCCATGCCGTTGAGGGCCGGGTTCTCCTCCACGCAGTTGGCGATTGCCGCGTTCGCAAGCTGCAAAGCCTCGCCGAGCCGCGCCCGCACGTCGCCCGAGGAGGTCTCATAGGCGCGCATGAAGATCTGGCATGCGGTGGAGCTTGCAAGCGCACCACCAGCATGCCCGCCCATGCCGTCCGCCAGTACCGCCGTCAGCTGCTCGGCGCTGCCACCTTGGCCCGCAGCCGCCGTGCCGTGACTGTCCGCCTCGGCGCGAACGAACGCCGCGTCCTCCTGGTAGCTCCTCGCCCCCTTGCTCGAGCGGGTCGCATATTGCAAACGCACCGCTACTCCTTCAGATCGGACAACTCCGACCAGTCGAATTCTTCTCCGCAAAACGGGACGAAGGCAAGCTGGGTGCGGCCCATCGTTATCACGTCCATCAGCTCCAGCTTCACGGCGCCGGTCGGCCTCTTGTCGTTTATCGCAACGATGTTGGTCTTGGAAAGGTTCGGCACAAACAGAAACGAGCGATCCATCGAATCGTAGCGGATGTAGGCCTGCTCCTCCGAGGAGATGGTTGTATCGCCAAAATCGATCGGGATGCGCTGGTCCTTGCCCCGCCCGACGGCATTGTTGCCCTCAAAGATCGGCCGGAACGAACCGAGCCCTGGTCCGCCCACCACGACCAGCCAGCCGACCACGGGATCGGAATGGAAGTTGTTGTGCAAGACCTTGGGCTTGCCCCGCACGGCCTGCGTCTTGGCCGCGTCGACGGCGATCGCGGCGGCCGTCCTCGCCGCCGGCGAGGCACCGCGCTTGAGCTGCGTGGTGGGATCGGCAGCCTCGAAATGCTTGGGCTCGGGCGCCACTTTGGCCTCCGCTGCGGCGGGCTGGGGCGCAACCACCGGGGTCCCGAGGGGACGGCTGGGGGCCGGGGGTGGAGATGGGGCTGCCTTTTGCGCCTCAAGCGCGGCCTTGCCGGATGCCGAATCGGCACGCCCGAGGCTCATCTCGCCCGTGCGGTCGTCGCGGCTCGCGGCATTGAGGGCATCGCGCAACGAGCCCAGAATGCGGTTGGGCAGCGATCCGTGCTGCGGTGCTTGCCCGGCCGGCGCGCGCTTATCGTCCTTCATGGATCCCTCTCCTTCTCGCCAATCGCCAGGGGCCGATGGCTGCCCCTCAAGCAGACACGCTCTCGAATTTGAGACGGGTGCGGCCGAGCTCGATCACGTCGCCGTCGAAGAGCTGGGCCCGCGACTGCCTCTCGCCGTTGATACGCACGCCGTTGCCGTCCTTGCCGCTCAGGTCGACGATCACGAATGCTTCCTCAGGGGTGCGCTCGATCACCGCGTGGTAGCGGTGCACGGTGGTGTCCGGCAGCTGCACGTCGTTGTCCTGGTGCCGGCCAATGCGAATGAGCCGGCTGTCGAGCGGCAACGTCCCTTGACCGGGACCCTCCACGGTCAACCACGCCTCGTGAGACCACAGCGGGATTTTCCCGGTTGTGGGCATATCCGCGGCCGGCTCCGCGTGCCAAGCGCGCAGCTCTGCGGCCCGAATCGCCGCGTACCGCGCCCTGCGGCCCACCAGCCAGTGCACGAGGAAGGAGGCGAGCGCAACCCCTGGCAGCACAATGAAGGTGCCGAGGGCAATGACGAGCGCCGGTGCCCGCCCGTAGCCGGCCTCTAGGAGCGCGCGGGCCCTGGCCAGCGTTGCCGCAAACGAGTGCTGCCAATCCTGGCCTCTTGTCGCATTGGCCGTTGTCGCATTGCCTCCTGTTGCATCGGTGCCCGCCCGGACCGCCCGATCGGCAGCTTCCGCGCGCGCGGCCGCCGCCGGGGGGTTGGAAGCCGGCCAGCCCGCCGCCGACACGCCGGCCGCGAGACAGGACGCCATCCAGAGGACGATCGAGATGAGCGTGGCGGACCTATGTGCTGGCGGCATTTCCAACTCTTTGAGCAGAAGGTGCCGGACCATGACGGCAGGAACATGGCCAGGGGCGCGGAACCAGAGTACAACACCATCGTTGCGTGGGCGCCTCATCGTTCTGCCACATTATTGCCCGCACCCTGGGACAAGCCGCTTCGGAATGCCGGGCGGCCAACGCTGTGAAATGGCAGGAGGCGTGCGACTGCTGCGGGGACGGCCCCCCTTGTGCGCGTAGCCCGTGGACTGTGATGGCGATGGCGATTCAGCCCAGCCCGGCGCCCAGTTCGAACCTGCTGGCCTTGCCGGACGGAACGGAGCTGGTTGGCGACTATCGTATCAGGCGTGTGCTGGGCGCCGGCGGCTTCGGCATCACCTATCTCGCCGATGAGATGGCGCTGGCGCGCCTCGTCACCATCAAGGAATACTTCCCGGCCGAATTTGCCGCGCGCAGCACCACCAGCGAAGCCTCGCCGCGTTCGCGCGATTGCGCGGAGGATTACCAGTGGGGGCTCGAGCGCTTCATCGAGGAGGCGCAGACGCTCGCCCGTTTCGTCCATCCCAACATCGTCCGCGTCTACCGTTACTTTCGCGCCAACAACACCGGCTACATGGTGCTCCACTTCGAGGAGGGTGGGAGCTTCAAGGCTTGGCTTCGGGGCCTCAAGCGCGCGCCGCGCCAACCCGAGCTCGACGGGATCTTGAAGCCGCTGCTGGAAGCCTTGGAGACGGTGCACGCCGGCGATTTCCTGCACCGCGACATCGCCCCCGACAACATCATCATCCGCAAGGACGGCTCGCCGGTGCTGATCGACTTCGGCTCGGCGCGCGGCGAGATCGCCAGCCATTCCAAGACGGTGAGCGCGCTCGTCAAGCCGGGATATAGCCCCTATGAGCAATACGCCACGGATGGGCGCCGGCAAGGGCCGTGGACGGACATCTACGCGCTGGGGGCCACCCTCTATCATGCCGTGACGGGCAAGCGGCCACCCGATGCCCCCTCGCGCATGGTCAACGACGAGTACGTACCCGCCCGCGCTGGCGCGTTGAGCTCATACCGCTCGGGCTTCCTGGCGGCGATCGACAAGGCCCTGAGGCTCGAGGTCGGCGAGCGTCCGCAATCGATCGCGCAATGGCGCGAGCAGCTGCTAGCGCCCGACCCCAAGCGCGACCACGGGCGGCTGAGCCTGGGGCGGGCACTGGCGCGCTTGCGCACGGCAGAGCCCACCCCCAGCGCCGCACAACAAAAGCCCCTCGGCGGCGCAAGCACCGAGCCGCTGTCGCAAAAACCCGAACCCCCGAGCCCGGTGCCCGCGCCGCCCGACGCGCCGCAAGCGAAGGGCCAGCTGCTCGACTTTATCGACGCACTGAAGAAGCGCCGTTCCGAGCTTGCGGCCAAGAAGGCGGCACCCGTTATGGCGGCGCCACCGCCTGCGCCGCCGGCGGCACGCCGCCAGATCCCGGAGGCGAAAGGGGCCGCGAAGGCCGCCCAACCGGCGCCCGCCAAGCCAGCCCGAACCGAAGAGAAGAGCGCGCGGCGCCCAGTGCCCGCAGTTCTGCGCCGGGCGCCGCCCCGGCCGCGGCCGGTACGTCGCATGCGCCTTCCGGCGCGCCGCTGGCGGCGGCTGCTCTACAGGCTGGCGATCGGTCTTGGCATTGCCGGCATCGCTGTCGCCTATCAGGACAAGTTCCCGCATACGGAGGGACGCGGTGCCAACGTGGTGTCGAGCCAACCCGCAGACGTGCTGCCGACGACCCGTCTCACCGGACACCGCGGCGCGGTGACCGGGCTTGCCATCGGCGACGAAGGACGCTGGATCGTCTCTGCCGGCGTCGACGGGACGCTCAGGGTGTGGAACGCGGGCTCCGGCGCGCCGGTGCGCATCATCGAGCTCGACGACGGCCCCGCCACCGCCATCGCTGTCGACGACCGCCGGGCGCTCTCGGGCCACAAGGGCGGCACTGTCGTCCTATGGGACTTGGAGCGGGCCGAAAAGCTCGGGCTCTTCCAGCTTCAGGCTGCGCCGGTGACAGCACTGAGCTTTGCAGGTGATGCCGAGCATTTCGCGGCCGTCAGCGAGACAGGGGCCATGTCGCTGTTCGATATCCGCGCGCCTTCCGTGCCGACCATGCTGATGGAGGGTCAGGACGGCGCTCAAGCGATCGCGGGGTCCCGCTCTCTGGGGCTGTTGGCGTCCGCTGGCCAGGATCACAGCATCCGGCTGTGGCGCACGGAGACAAGGAGCCTTGCGCGCAGCTGGCGTGGCCAGAGCGACCGGCCGAGCGCACTCGAGATGTCGCCGGGCGGCCGCAGTCTGGCCAGCGGCAGCACGACCGGCGCGGTGCGGCTGTGGTCCACCTCCTCCTCGCGTCCCCAGCGTTCCTTCCGGGCCCACCAAGGCCGCGTCACCTCGGTCGCGTTCGCATTCGGGGACCGCCTGCTTGCCTCCGCTGGCGAGGATGGGCAGGTGAAGCTTTGGGACTTGCGCAGCGGCCGCGGCCCGCGCGTCTTCCACGGCCATGCAGGACCGGTGCACGCGGTCGCCTTCTCCGCCGACGGCCGACGCCTGCTGTCGGCCGGAGAAGACGGGGTCATCCGCGTTTGGAACGCAGCGGGCACGGTGACGGCACAGGCAAGGGAGTGAACCGGGTCAGCAACCGATGCTCATTGCGTGCCAAGGCCGGCTCGCCCCCCTTGGCGTTTACCGTCATCCTCCGCCCGCCGCGTCAGCCGGACACGCGATTTTGCTCGTGCTGACTGCCATATCCCGCAGGACC
>Ga0306920_100001109_pt1 | contig 33090 bp, 32 predicted proteins | sample flu12Cox44000170_FD_204666 | JGI IMG/M metagenome (GOLD analysis project Ga0306920, IMG submission 204666) | Lab enrichment of tropical soil microbial communities from Luquillo Experimental Forest, Puerto Rico - flux4day.12C.oxic.44.000.170 (v2)... | ecosystem: Environmental > Terrestrial >...
GCTGCAGAGGACCACACCTCAAGCCCGTTTCTCAACTTATGGCCGGCATACTTTTCGGGTTTTGGGTCAGTTAGTACACGGCCTTCATCGGAGAGGAAGAGCCGAAACTCAGGGCTTGCCCGATTTGACTCGTTCAGATGGAAATCGAGTTAACGCCCCCGCACGGTCCCTCGGCCGACAGTCTTTACTACGAAAAGGGAGGCCAGCGCTGGCAAGACGCTCCTTGGCGTCAAGTCTCGGCCCAGTCCGAATCGCGGCTCGAAGTGGCTTCGGTGCCGTCGCTAAAGGAACGTGACACCGTTTCCACTAATGGAGACGCACAGGCATCTCCTTGATGCCGTTGATGAAATTCGATCGCATTCGGCGGATCGGTCCACAAGGCGCCGCGGCGGGGAACCGTCTCAGAAACTCGTCAAAGAAGATGCGCAATTGCAGCTCGGCCAGCCGTGCACCGAGGCAATAGTGCTCGCCAATCCCAAAGCCGAGCTGCGGTAGCCCTACCCGACCGATGTCGAAGCGGAAAGGATCGGGGAAGACCTCTTCGTCGCGATTTGCCGAACAATACCACATGATTATCTTGTCGCCTGGGCGGATACATTTGCCGCGCATTTCAACATCGCAGCGGGCCGTGCGCCGCATATGCATCACCGGCGTAACATAGCGGACAATTTCCGACGCGGCCGACGGGAGCAGTTCCGGATGATCGATCAGGCGCTGTCGTTCGGCGGGAAACTCGGCCAGCGCGGCCAATCCTCCTGAAATCGAGTTGCGAGTGGTCTCGTTGCCGGCGACGACCAGAAGGATGAAGGTGCCGAGATAGCGCTCCATGCTCATCGCTTCACCGTCGATCCGCGAAGCGGCGAGCATACTGATTAGGTCGCTTCCCGGTGCGGCAACTCGCTCCTGCCACAGTTGCAGCGAATACTCGCCCATTTCGCGCAGGCTCTTAGCGATATCCTCGGGGCCGCTGCGCAGCTCAGGATCGTCCTCGCCGATTACGCTGTTGGACCAGGCGAACAGCTTGTGGCGATCTGCTTGAGGTACGCCGAGCAGATCAGCCAGCACCTGAATAGGCAACTCGGCTGCAACCTCGGAAACGAACTCGCACTCGATTCGGCCACCGAGCCGGTCGAGCATGGCGCAGGTACGCGAACGGATTTGATCCTCAAGCGCCCGGATCCGCGTCGGCGTAAATCCCGGGGTAACCATCCTCCGATAGGTGACGTGCGCGGGCGGATCCATGCTAATCATCGGCGCCTCGGTCAGACTGGCACCACCCCCCGCGCCGAGGCCAAAGCTCCGCTCATCGAACATCCGATGGCCTCCATGCTCCCGCGCCGAGCTGAAACGCACAGGATCTTTGGAGATCGCGACAATGTCGTCATAGCGTGTGACGCACCAGAAGCCCCGACCGTCACTTTCCGGGTTCCAATACAGCGGATCATCGCGGCGCAGACGGGTAAAGATTTCGTGTGGGACGCCGGCGACATAGAGGTCCGGGTTCTTAAGGTCGATCACGTCCAGTTCCATCCAGATACTCCGCTAGGTGTTTCAATGAGTTCTTGCGGATAGCGGCTCGGCCGGCTTTATGACGACCTTGGCCGAAGAGGCACCCGAGTAGTTTCATCTTTTTCCTGCTAGGGCCTGCCGATCTGCGGCGCGTTTAGAACGCGACCGGAGCCGAGCTAACTCACGCCGCTGCCCGAGCGGCCGCCGCGCCTGCCTCTTCTCTCATCTGTCGGCGGGCATCGCGAATCATGCAGAGGCCCATCGAGCCGGTCCAAACAAAATAGGTGCCGAATAGCCCCCAAAACGAGATCGCCCCGTTCCACGCAATTGGACCGGTCTTATAGAACGGCATCGCGGTCAGCACCAGGAAGCTGAGCCCGGCGAAGATCGCCCAGCATGAAACCCATCGCGGAAACACTCGACGCTCGCCCTGCTCTGCGAGCCCGACGATACCTGCCGTAATCGCCTGCACCGAGGTCACTGCATAAGTAATGTTGAACAGAATGAAGCCGAGATCGTTTAGCGCCCGGATCGTATTCGGTTCCAGATCGGTCCTAAACACGGCCGTCGCCCAGATCGCGGGGCAGAACATCAGCACCCACGCTGTCAGAATTCCGCCGCTTAGCTGGATTATTGTAAGTACCGGGCTCGTTCCCTCGATCCGCCGCATCACGACGGTCAGTTGCGCCGTCCATGGAATCCACAGTACGGCAACCAGCGCGGCCATGCTGTTACCGAACAGAATCGCGTTACGATGTGCGGCAAAGTGCGCCGCCAGTTGGGGCCCAGTGAGACTCGGCGCCGCCGGCGGCAGATTGTGACCGAAGAAACCCCAGAAAATTGTGAACAGGATCTCGAATGCGATACCGCACTCCGCCGCGAACACTTGCCACCTCAGGTTTTCTCTCGCGTTCATCTGCCTCCTCCGCGTTAATTTCAGACTCTCCCAAGAACCTATCGCGCCGCTTTCCTTTTTCTTGTCCTCATAAGCTGTATCATTGCCGGATAGAGAACACTCCAGTTTAAGGGCCTGCTCTTACTAGTGTTCATTCTCGAAAATCTCGGTAACAGCTCAACACTCCCGGCGTCTCTTGTGTCATCCTGAGCGAAGCGAGCAGCGCGAACGAAGTCGAATGGATCTCGGACAGCTTCACGCTTTAGCGTGAAGCCGGTACCGGATTCTGCGTTTGCGCAGCGCTCCACTTTCTAGATGGTGCATTTACTTTCATTTATGAGACATGACACTAATTATCGAGTTGGCTTCAGAAAAGCGAAGGGCGACGTCATTGTTGCGCTACCGCTTGAGCGCGGGACCCTGCCCGCGGTGGCTGGCACGCTATCTATCGCTTTGCTAATTCCGCCTCCCATGCCGCCGTATCCGAATATTCGCGGAACTCGCAAATCAGACCGTCGCGCAGCGTGAAGATTTGCGCCCAATTCGCCTCGACCACGCGTCCCGCGGCTCGCACAAGGCATCGCTCGTGGCCGAGCACAACTACGGTATCTCGGTCCACAATGAATTCATCCGGTTGAAAAACCTCAAACTCAAGCGCTTCAAATGTCGCTTTGCCCTAGCGTTCGAACTCTTCCCGCCCGTGGACCGGAGTGCCCCACTTTTCGAGCCGACATCCTTCCAATCCAAATCGTCAGCTATCAGTTTAAGAATGGCCGCAAGATCCTCATTGTTAACCGCCTGATAGAAACGTTGCACGGTCTGAAGGTTTGCCTGTTCGTTCATCGCGTTTCTCCTTGTTTCTAAGCTAAACGTTTTATCGCGCGGTTGATGAACTGGGATAGGAGAGACGAGACTTTGGTATTTTTCGGTCTCCCGGGATAGCGATCGGCACACTATTCACAATTGCCGTGGTATATAAGTGATCAGCGTAGGATCCCGCTTGAACGCAACACTGACCTCGAGTTGATCTTTCGCGATGATTGGCGTTAAACGGAACGTTAGCGTCACCTCGATTGAGTCAGATATCTCGCTGCGTCTGCCTACTTCTTCGGCAGCCGTCAGCAGGATGTTTTCCATTAGCTGTTTTCCCCAATTATCCAGCGAGGTTTCCTGTGACGACATGCTATCCATCGTATATTCTTCCTCGTCCATGATGCTCAGTGCCCGATTTGGATTTCTCAGTTCTGCAGTCAAGCAAGAATGCTGAAGCTCTCAAGATCTGAAATGGCGGCGGTGATTCGTTTAATCATTTCCAGAGACATATCTTCCGGTTGCATATCAGGCGTCGTACGCGTGTGAACGAGTGTCGGCGTCCACATTAAGAGGGCGGGGAAAAGTTGCTGTCGGCATAAATCCCACGCTTCGTCGAAAGTAACGGCAAGGCCGCACTGTTCCCGCATCTGCTCCAGGTAGCGCTTGAGCAGGTCGCGTTCCCAAGCCCGCCGATCCTCGATGGCTAGCGTTGAGGATATCGCGTATGAAACATCCCGCGCCCAATGGCCGGTGCCAAGACATTGCCAGTCACATAGCCCCATTCGGCCCTCTCCCGTGGTGTACCAGTTCCCGAGGTGCACATCAGAATGGAGCAAAGTGCGTGGCCCTTTGCTGTGTAGCACCAGCGCTCTAATCGTCGCAGGCCAAATCTCAGCTCGACGGCGACTGACGTCTGGCGGGATGACCGCTTCGGCCTGTATCATTGCCCGCTCATGACACTCCCGAAGACCGACCCTTTCGCCGGCATGAAAGAAATCCTCAAAAGTGCGAACCCATTTCAGGTCTGAGGTGAAACGCGCACTGTCGTAGTAGCGGCTATGAAAAGCTGCAAGGGTGTCTACTATTTGCTCCGCCTGCTGGCGAGAGATTGGTGTTTGCCTCCTGCAGAAACGAGCCGCTTTGGTAGCAACCAGATCGTTGAACAGGTGTACCGAACGTCCAGAATTGCGGTCCCATGCAGAGTGATAACAGATGGGTGCTTCAATGTTCAGCTCGGGACGGATTTGGCGGTAGAAGCGCGCTTCTCCGGCGGCGGAGAGGCCGGTCGCAAGCCTGGTCAAGACAGTCGGAGTTGTCTTACAGAACAGATTTTCCGGCAGGACGGCATTCTTGCCCTCTTCATTGTACGTGGCCTTGAGATTCCTGCGAACGCTCGAACCCTGATCACCCCCGCAGATTTCCACGGAAGTCACGCGCGCACCTTTGATACCGCGGCATAGAACAGCGGTGAGCCAATCAGACGAGATCGCCTCCGCACACCAAGGGACATCGTCAATGGTTTTGGCGACCGGGCGAGTGATGTAGTCCCAAATCGTATGAACAGCCATTCTGCCTCTGGCTCGGAAGTGGACGCTCGCCGAACGCGAATCATGTTTCATTTTAAGTGTTTCCTCAAAACAGTTTGCCTGGTCGTTGCGCTTGGGCGATCTGCCCACGGGCAAGCGAGGGCCTGACTATTATGAAAGTCCGCTCCCGTTGGCCTTCGCGTGCTCCAGCCAGGCATGAACACCTCTGTTGATGGTTCGTCGTGCAATGGTTCTTCGGGCTCAAAAACGATCGGCACGCTGCCCATCCCGGCAACCTGACCCGGAGCCCATGTCGCCTTCCTGCTCCGGTCCAGCTCGAACTCCGGAATGCGAGCCAGAAATTCCTCTATCACGATCTGGTCTTCGACTCGTAGAATATGTGCGCCAAGGCAACGATGAACACCGGTTCCAAAGCCCAGGTGTTTGTTCGGGCTGCGATCGGCGATAAGCGTGTCGGGGATATGGAAATGTGCGCGGGTCGCGATTGGCCACCGGCAACATCAGCAGCACACCTGCTGCCCGGCTTTCATTGGTACGCCCCCGACCGACACCTCCTCATTGATCAAGCGCCCGATCGTAGCCGGAGCGTAGTACCGCAGAAATTCATCAATCGCGGTGGGATGATTTGGCGATCGCGCATCAGCCGATAGCGCAATGGGAAATCCCACGCCAGGCGCCACAAAGCAGTCGCTATAAGTTTGGTCCAGTTGTCGATGCCGCCGAGCAACAGCACGGTGCAGAAGCCGAGCAATTCGTCGTCTCGAAGCTGGTCGCCGTCGATTCGCGAATGTACGATACGTGACAAAAGATTCTGCCCGGGATTACGTCGGCGTTCTTCGATCACTGCCTCAAAATACGCGTACATTTGCTTGATCTTTGGCATCGCCGCCTTCGGATCGGAGATGGACTCGTGTGAGAGCGCCCAGGCCCCAGGCGGAGAATTGGGGCCCATGTTCCGCTGGCAGGCCCAGGATATGGCGGTCAGGATTGCAGGGACTGGATCGGCGATGATTTTTGCAAAATCAGCGTGGCCCTCGCGGATAAAGCCGTCAATCTCGCTGTTTACGTTCTCGCGCAGCATCCGCGTGAAGTCCATCACCCGTCCCGGCGAGAAAGGTTCGTTGACCAGCAGGCGCGCGCGTTTGTGCGCGGGATCGTTCTGACTTGCCAGCATCAGCGGGCGAGATGCCGATGAGCGAGATCGCATCGGAAGTCGGCTTCTCCAGCCAAGCCCATCTCACGGATCGCTTTCATCGGCCCGGTTGGGGTCACGCCGCGCGAATTTCGCACGCGCACCTGAACTGAAAGTGCTACTTTAATTCCCCGGGCACAGCACGACCGGGCGCTGAGCCTATCGCAGGGTACCGCCGGCATCCGCGAGACACTCAACGTGAGCGCATTGTGCGCAATGTTCCTCGTCACCCTCCCCTCCCGCGTTTCGTAGTCGCGAACATACTTTATAGTCTACTAAAGAGGGGAAACGGCATCGGCGAGATGAACCGCACCTCCTGGATGGGCCGGCATCGTCCCGGAGACAGGGACAGCCGGTCGATGCAAAGGCAGCCCGTCGATGCCAAGGAAAAGGGCAAGGAGAGCAAGGGGAAATGAAACGGCCCACTAAGCCCGCCGGCGGCAAGAAGCCGGCAGCGAAGAAATCACCGGCGAAGCCGAGACGGAAACGCCAAGGCCAATCCGAACTCGTCGTGGTGGTAGCGCGGCTGGATGCCATCGCCGACAAGCTCGCGCTCGCCGCCGAGCGGCTAGCCCAAGTGCGCGCATCTAGCGCGATTCCGGCAGTCGAAGCGCCGCGGACTCATCAGGATGAACACGCGGATGACGTCGAGGTCGCTGGTGCCAGCCGAGAAGAATAGCGAGGCCACTTTCAAAGCCGGCGACCTCGCGAACCTGCTCGCTCGCGGGCGCCCGTCGGATGGAGCCATCAAGAGCAGGCTACCATGGCGTCGCAGGTCACGATCGACCCGCCGATTCAAACTGTTCCTCCTCACATCGCCATCAGCGCCTTCACCAGCAGGCGTAGCGCGAGCGCCGACGCGGCGCACAGGAACAGCGGAACCGCGAGCCTGTGAGCCCGAGTATTATGGCCGCTGATTGCCCAGGTGAAGCCCGCGAGGAAAAAGACTACGAGCAGGCCGTAAATCACTTCCGGGCGATTCAAGTCCTCCATTTGGCCATCCCCCGTTTAAAACGCCTGCTGCCGAAAACAGGCGCTTGGCACTCCGCTGACGTCACTCGCAGTTTGTAAGTTTCGGGGGTCTGTGGACTGATGCCGCCGGTCCGACTCGTGCCATTTTTGTCTTCGTGAGATCGGGTGCACCACCGTTCCGTTCAGCGGAGAGGTAAGGCCCACCCCGTGCTGGGCGGCGCACCACGTCCCCGGCGCCCCAAATCGCTTAGCACTAATTGTAGACCTCTGCTAACACTTCGCTTGCCTTCGCGCTGGACCCGGACGATCTCTCGCTCGAAGGCGCTTGCGTTCATCTTCAGTAATTGTATCCGTCGCTAGACCCGGAAGCACTAGGTCAGCACGCCGCCGCCATCTATGGTTAAGGTTATTCCGGTTACGAAGCCGTTCCTCATCAGGAATAGCACCGCGTCGGCGACTTCTTCCGGGCGTCCGGGTCTGCCAACCGGCAATCGTTTCGAGTATTCGGCGATAAAGGCATTGCGACGCTCGCCCAGCGTGTCGAGGAAGGGCGTGTCAATCAGTCCGGGCTGAATCGCATTGACTCTGATCGGCGCTAGATCGACCGCCAGCGCGCGGGCGAATGATTCGACTGCGGCACATGATGCGGTTGCGACCGAAGCGCCTCGAATCGGACGAATCGCGGCCGCCCCCGACATAAAAGTTATCGAGCCGCCGGCGCCCATTTTGGCCGCGGCAAACTTGGCCGCATAGAAAGCGCCCCAAAAGCGAGTGTCGAGCGCCGACCGAATCGATTCGATCTCGGTCGCGAGTTTGGGATCAAACACGACCGCGCCGGCGGTGATAAAAACATGATCGACGCGTTCCAATTCACTGAACAAAGCGCGTGTTCCGGCCTCGTCGACCACGTCGAGCGCGCGAGTCTTCACGTCACCGCCGAGGACTGCTGTAGCTGCTTGCAGCCGTTCAGGCGAGCGCCCTGTGATGACGACGCGAGCGCCTTCAGCTTTCGCGGCTTGGGCAGTCGCCAACCCGATTCCAGAGCTGCCGCCTAAAATCACTACCGTAGTGTTCGTGAGAGTCATCGTTGACTACCTGTTAGGGTACGTTCGCAGAAAGTTTTACGTACTCGAAATCTATCGGCTGATGATTAATGCCGCGTGTCGGCGGCGCGAGCCATGAGGCGAACTCACCGTGGCGGAATGCGGGCTTCATCAGTGACTTGACAAATTCCCGGTCGGCAGGCGTAGGCAGCCAGAGATGCTCGCTGGTGTGCCAGGTCTGTTCGGTGACGATTTCGCCCTCGGGACTGATTCGCATTCCGGCAAACTCGCCGATCCTGCGGTTAAATCCACGATGGGGCAGCCTCAGTTCGAAATCGATCCCGGCATCCCGAATAATTTTGTTCCAACGGGCGACGCCCCTCGCCGAATCGCGGATATACTCGTCGCGGAGCATCTCATTGATCGCCAACAGCGCCGGCTGACTGGTTTCGAGCAGACGCGCTCCTTCCGCGTTTAAAACCGGATAGCTTTGCTCGGTCAAGACGTGATCGTCAGAGTGGTCGGTTTCTCGAAAACGTCCTTTGAGTCCCGCCGAATAGTAATTCGCGGCGTTAGTCGAGATCTCCGAGCCGAACAAGTCGAGCGATACTGAGTAATGGGAATTAAGGTATCGCTGGATAATCGGCAATTCGATCCCGCCGTACTCACCGACTCTTTCCCTTCCGTTCTTTTTTATCAGCTCGCAGGTGCGTGCTACCACGCGCGCTACGCCCATCTCGCCGACGAACATGTGATGGGCTTCCTCCGTGAGCATGAAACGGCATGTACGCGCGAGCGGGTCGAAGCCGGACTCCGCGAGGCTGGCAAGCTGATATTTGCCGTCGCGGTCGGTGAAATACGTGAACATGAAGAATGACAACCAATCAGGTGTCGGCTCGTTGAAGGCGCCGAGGATTCGTGGGTGGTCGCTACTGCCCGAATGCCGCTCGAGCAAAGCTTCGGCTTCCTCGCGTCCGTCGCGTCCGAAGTAGGCTTGTAGCAGGTAAACCATCGCCCACAAATGGCGAGCTTCCTCGACGTTGACTTGAAACAAATTGCGCAAGTCATAGAGCGAAGGCGCTGTCGCCCCCAGATGCCGTTGCTGCTCGACCGAGGCCGGTTCGGTATCGCCCTGGGTGACAATCAGGCGGCGGAGCGTACCCCGATGTTCCCCGGGTACGTCCTGCCAAACTGGCTGCCCCTTGTGTTGGCCAAAAGCAATCGTACGGCCGGCTTCTGCTTCGGCCAGGAAGATGCCCCAGCGATACTCTGGCATCTTGATGTAGCCGAATGTTGCCCAGCCCTCGGGTTCGACGGAAATTGCGGTTCTCAGGTAAACCTCAGCAGCCTGAAAGCCGAGCGGTCCGAGCTCGTTCCACCATCGGAGGAAGCTCGGCTGCCATTGTTCGAGCGCGCGCTGCAGACGCCGGTTCCCAGCCAGATTGACGTTATTGGGAATCTGTTCAGAGTAGTCAATTGCCATCATGCTCTCCGCGGGTCGAAAGTCGGCCGTTTGCCGGTGCCATAAAGTTTAAGCGCGCCATTTTCCCCAGCTGCATTCGGCCGTTGAAAAATCCAGTTTTGCCATGCCGAGAGGCGGGCAAAAATCTTCGTTTCGAGTGTCTCCGGCCCGGCAAATCGCAGCGAGGCCTCCAAGCCGGTTAAGGCATCGGACGAAAATGCGGCTCTGGCTTCGATGGCGAGCCGAACCTCGTCGTCCCAATCGATTTCGTCGGGAATGAAACCGACCAGGCCCAATTCCGCGGCAGTTTCCGCGTCCAGGTCATGAGCCGCTAACGCTTTGAGTCTTTTGAGGTGGGCCGGCTCGCCCAGAAATCTGTTCTCCAGCCGCGCGAGTCCATTGCATTTCAGCAAAGGACCGAAATTCATTTCCGTCAGCCGAATTTGCGGCGGCCTTTCTTCCCGTCCTTCACGCGTGCCGTTCAGCATGTAGGCGCGGTCCGCCGCCAGCGCCAGCTCTAGCAGGCTGCCCGTGAAGCACGAGCCCGGTTCGATCAATGCAAAAAGCGAACGCGAGCTGACTTCGAGCCGTTTGAACACGCGCTTGAGATAATGAATGATCTCGCTAATGAGCCAGTTGTCCCGATTTTCCAAGAGCAACCGGTCATAGTCTTCGACCAGGCGCCCATCACCTTCAGTGTGAAACACCCAGGTCCCGATTCGCTCCTCATTGAATCGAAGATGGAGGACCGCATCATCGAGTTCCCGCGCCAGCGCCAACGGCCAAAAGGAGTCGTCGACCCGCTGCTTCGCGATTGTGTCTGGCGCCGGTGCGGTTCGTGGTCCGCATACGATTATATGAGCGGCGCCGCGCTCGCGGTCGAGTTCAATCCTAAGGTTTCGATAGACTAGGCGGTCGTTATCAAGCTGGCGTTCAAGAGGACGCAGCAACAGGCCCTGGGCTTTGGATGGACGCGCCGACCGATGCGAATGCTCAGCCGCCTTCCTCATCGTCGCCTCAAGCAGGCGGCTGCGCGGCACCACCTCATCGACCAGCCGCCATTCCACCGCGCGTTTGCCGCGGATGCCTTCCTCGGTGGTGCAAAAGAAATCGGCTCGATCGCTCCTTACTCTCCGCTTATCGAGCAACCGCGTAAGGCCGCCGGTGCCGGGAAGCACTGCCAGCAACGGTAGCTCAGGCAATGAAACGCTGGTGGTGCCGTCATCCACCATCACTATGTAGTCAGTCGCGAGCGCCAGTTCGTATCCGCCGCCGGCGCATGGTCCATTTATTGCCGCGATGTAAAATTGGCCTGAGTTGGCCGAGGCGTCTTCGAGCGCGTTGCGGGTTTCATTGGTGAACTTGCAAAAGTTCACCTTGAAGTTATGCTCGGCGAGACCGAGCATCTTGATATTCGCGCCCGCGCAAAACACCCGTTCTTTGGCCGAAGTGAGAATGACGGTGGAGACCTCCGGATGCTCGAAACGGAGCCGCTGCACCGCATCATAGAGTTCGATATCGACCGCCAGATCATACGAATTCAGCTTGAGCTCGTAACCCGGGCTGATACCGCCGTTCTCGTCCACATCCATCGCCAGAGTGGCGACCTGGCCGTCGAAGCTGAGCTTCCAGTGGCGGTAGCGGTCGGGACTAGTCCGAAACTCGATCACGGCAGCGCGCCTCCGTTCGCTTAAGAAGCGCTCATTATATCGAATTGCAGCGGCAAATTCTGGCAGGCTAATCCAAGTCTGAGAAATCGCTATGGCAAAAGTGACGCGCCTAAGGTTCCACTACTTTCAGGTCGGAAAACTCGATTCTCGCGACGCCAGCCTTGGGAGGATGGCGACACCGCGCTCGATCTCGCTCGCTGCCTTGCCCTCGGTGTGGCTGATGAAAATAGTGCTCATCGCATCTGTCGCCAGATGACTGTTGGTCAACGGTCAAGTCGTCCAGATCAATAGCAGGAGCCGACAATGTAGCCAAACGCGGCGACACTGTCAGGCAGGTTCACGAGGGCGCCAGAATCTGTCCGGTAGGAAACGCATGCACCCCCAACCACCGACATCTGGTGCATATGCGTGGGGCCTGCGAACTGGGAGAGATGTTATCAAAGCTCCTCGCTGCAAAGCGGCAAAGAGCCTGCAGCGACAGCGCTGGTTAGGGTGAACATTGTTGGAAACTTATGGCGGTACGAAAGACAGCAGGACAAGAGCATGAACGGGGCGCAAGCTCGCTAAGCAACGATGCTGGCGCCTTGCAGTCTGAGCTATGCGTCTGGCGGGTCTGCCCCGGATTTGACTAAGGAGCGGCCCGACTTCACGCCGTTAACATCGAATCGAACCCCTTCCAGAAAAATCGCGCGAGTGTTCTGGCCTCGGCCAGGAATTCCTCTTCACGCCCGGAGCCCGTGACGAAACGGTCGATCATCCGATGGCCGCCCTCGCCATGCTTCTTGTCGGCCTCATAATGCACAGACAGAAAGCGAGTATGCTCCGGTTTCAGACCATAATGCCGCTCCAAGCCCTCCTGCAGCATCTTATAGGCCTCAACCTCGATCTCTTCGCAGAGTCCAATCGCACCAATGAACTGCGGCTTCAGATGAATTATGCGATAGAGGCATGCGTCGAAAGCCCGCGAATCGTCCGAGCCAATAGAGTTGACTAATTCCTCCCGCGGCAGCCCCAAGCCGCCTTCCCACAACTCGAATAGCAACTCGGTGTGGCCTGCCGAATGGCTATACAGGCCCAGCGCTTCCTCGGCGAATCCCTTGGCAGAGCCGTGCGCCACCTTTTGGTCGATCCCGTACATTTTGAGGTACGCCGTCGCCGATAGCAGCGCCGAATCGCGCACGGTCATTTCATAATGCTGAATTGGGTAGCCTTTGAGCTGCTCGCGGCTCGCCTTACCCTCGTTCACGAGCTTCACGTACGGATGCTGGTTGAGCCGATGTTCGGCAACGATCTTGTTAATGTCGGAATGAAAAGTCACCTTATCCATTAGTGCACCTCATATTATGCAGACGCCGCCGAGTCTACCGTGCCTGAAGCTTGAGTGCCCTCACCGAAATTGCTGTGTGCGCCTATCATGACAGTCTAATTCGGAACGTCGAAGCCATAAAGCTTCGCCGCGTTTGCATACACAATCTTGTGTTTGTCGTCCTCTGGTACATCAACGAAATCCTGCTGCAGAATATCCTGAGAGTGAGGGAAGAAAGAGGCCGGGTGCGGATAGTCAGTTGACCACATTATTTTATCGACGCAACCGCCATACTGATAAGTCTGCAGTCCCAAGGGATCCTTTATAAAGGTCGCCCACACCTGGCGGCGAAAATATTCGCTCGGTGCCATCGGCAGCGATAAGTTATGGCCACGACGGGTTCGGCTCGCATAGTATTTGTCGGCGCGCGCGAGCAGATGCGGAATCCAGGCTATATCGCCTTCCGCCGAAACCAGTTTGAGCCTGGGGAAGCGTTCGAGCACTCCACCGAAAATCAAGGAAAGAATCGACTCCTGCACTTCATGCTGCGCCATTACCATCTTGGTATACACCTGGCCGATGGCATTTTCGCCGGCGATAGTGTACGCCGATGATCTCCGGCCGCCAGTGTTGAGGTGAAGCGAGAGCGGCAACTGGAGTTCCTGGACGGTAGCCCAGAACGGGTCGTATACTGAGGAATAATACGGCGGCAGCGTATCCGGAGGGGTTGACCAAATCATGGCTCCACGTAAACCCCGTTTCCCGACACGCTCCAGTTCTCTTCTGCCCCGCTCAACATCGTATAATGAGATCATCGCAATTCCGGCCAGCCGCTTCGGAGCATAGCTACAAAACTCGGCCAGCCAGTCGTTGTAGGCCCGAAAGCAGGCCTCCTGCAGCTCGGCATCTTGACAAGCGAATAGGGTGAAACCGTAGGTAGTATATAGGACGGCAGCATCGATCCCTTCCAGTTCCATATCTTTCAGACGCTCTGCAGGATCCCAGCCGCCTGGCCGCTTCATGTCCTGGCTGGCGCCCTCCCGCTCTGATGAGAAGTGCGTAACGAAATCTTCGAAAACGAAAAATGCTCCACTTTTCCCGCCGTAGTCACGGACCAGCCGCGGGGCCCGGTCGCGAAATTTCGGAGCAATCCGAGACGCCCACATTTCAAATGGTTCACTCATATGAGCATCGGCATCAATTATTCTATATAGATCCATTGGAACCGCTTCTTTATAAAAACCGGAGCTGAACAGGCTATGGTTGAAGCATATCGGCTAACTTTTCTCGCGCGCACTCGGTAGACTTTGCAAGTTGACCGATGGACCGGGGACCTCTTCCATACGAGCGGTTGTGTCATTGTCGAACTCCAGGTGGAGTGCGCGCACCAGCAGTCCGTGCATTCGATAGGTGGCAATCACCATAAACAGCTCGACGATCTGTTCGTCGGAAAAATGGCGCTTCAGCGCGGCGAAGGTCGTATCCTCGACCAGGTTGCGGCTGATAAGTTCGTCGGACGCTGCCATCACTGCACGCTCCGCCGGGTCGAAATGCTCCGACGTCGTCCAGCACTTGAGCGCGTTCAGCTTGGCGTCCGAAATTCCGACGGCCCGCGCCAATTTAAGGTGCTGCGAATACTCGAATCGGCAATCGCCGACTATTGCAGTGCGCAAGATCGCCAGCTCCCGAAAGCGAGGCTCCAGCTTGCGGCCGGGCTGCAGAAGCGCGAATAAAGCATCGGCCGCCATCTTGAGGATGTCCGGCACCAGCGCGAGTGTAGTCCAATAATCACCAGGCGAGCCGGTGGCCGTCCCTGGTTGGGCAACCGGATCGCGATCACCGAAGATTTGCTGATAAAGCTTGCGGACCTCCGGAGCAGCCTCGCCAAGACTCACCTGGCGTACACGATTTCCCATATCCGTTCCTCCAAGCGCCTGGGCAACCCCTTTAGCCCCGAACGCTGTGACGCAGGGCTTTGACCAGGCGGTTCGCTAGATCTTCGAAGGGGCCGTTTGACATGCAGAGCAGGACGTCATCCGCCCGGCAATCGGCAATCATCCCATCAACGATTGCGTCGGTGCTGGCACACGCGAATGCGGCTGGGCCCCGAGTTGCGATCGCGCTCGCCAGCACTGCAATATCGAGACGACTCCCCGGCGGAATCGGGTCGTTTTCTTTGAAGTAGACGGGTGCCAAGTAGACTCGCGCCGCGCGGTCGAAGGCTTCGGCAAAATCAGCCTGGAAAATCGAACGGCGCGCGGTGTTCGAGCGCGGCTCGAACGCTGCCAGGATGCGCCGGCCGGAATAGCGTTCGGCGATCGCCTCCAGTGTCGCTCGAATCGCGGTGGGATGATGGGCGAAATCGTCGATCACGGTAACTCCGGCTGCTTCGCCGACTACCTCCTGGCGCCGCGCAACTCCATTGAAATTCGCCAGTCCACGGGCGAGCTCCTGATCGCTCAAGCCGAATTCCTTGAGCAGCACCCAGACGCCGAGCGCGTTGGCAACGTTCATCCTCCCGCCGATCGGCAATCGAAGGTCGCGCGCGATTGGACGCTCGCGCCGGGCAATCGAGAAGAGCGCCCCATGCGCATCAACTTCGACGCCCGCCGCACGATATTCGCCGGAGATTAAACCGAACGTTAGCCGCCGCGCGCGCGCACCCTCACTTATCTCGAGCGCGTGGGGGAAATCGGCCGACACCGCCAGTATATCGTCGGAGCCGAGTTGCTCTGACAACGCGCGAAAGGACGCTTTGACATGGTCCAAGTCACGATAAATGTCCGCATGGTCGAACTCGACCGCAGTGATAATTGTGCCACTGGGCCGGTAATGAAGAAACTTGGGACCCTTGTCGAAAAAAGCTGTATCGTATTCGTCGCCCTCGATCACGAACTCCGGCCCGCTGCCGCATCGATAATTCGCACTGAAATCCAGTGCCATGCCTCCAACCATCATCGACGGATCACGGCCGGCAACATCAAGCACCCGCGCCATCATCGCTGTTGAAGTGGTTTTGCCATGCGTACCAGCGACCATCAGCACCTGTCGCTCCTTCAAGAAGAAGTGCCGCAGAGCCTCGGGCATCGACAAGTAGGGGATATTCGTACTGAGGAGCGCAATCGCCTCGGGATTGGACCGCGTGATAACGTTGCCGACCACCACCAGGTCGGGCGGAGGTTCGAGATTGGAAGGATGGTAACTCGGCCGGATTTCGATTCGGAGCCGGCGTAACAAAGAAGCAGCCGGCTCGTACAGTTGATTATCCGAACCTGTCACGTGCAACCCGCGTTCCGTCATCATTCCGGCTAGCGCCGCCATTGCCGAGCCGCCCACTCCAATCAAATGGACGTGCCGCACAGTTGCGGGAATTCGTTCCAGCCGAGTGCTCGATGCCGGCCTGTTCTCGCCGATTGCGTTTCTCCGCTCAGGCATCGCCGCTGCTACTCTCGCTCAGCGCGCTCCGCTCTTGTCGCCCTTCTCTTCACCGAGTGCTTGCATAACCAAGTCGTGAATACGCGGGCGGAGGTCGCGAATTGCCTCATTGTCGCGTCGCGGATGGACCCGATTGGTCAATAGTGAGACGACTATCTCTCGTTCCGGTTCGATCCAGATAGATGTACCGGTAAAACCCAGATGGCCGATGGCGGCGGGCGAGAAATGATGGCCGGAGCTGGAATATTGTGCGGACGGCGTGTCCCATCCGAGCGCCCAGGTCGAGCCGCTTACCGTTTTATCACGGTTCCAGAATTCGCGCACAATCCGTTGCGGTATCAGATCCGATTTGCCGCCGTAGCAGCGCAGCAGTTCGTGGGCAATGCGGTCAACTTCCTGGACCGGCGCAAACAACCCCGCATGGCCCGCGACGCCACCCATTGCATAAGCATTTTCATCATCGACCTCTCCAATCAGCCATCGCTTGCGCAACGGGCAGAAGCTGGTCGGCGCGAACATCTCGCGCACCGGCTCCAGACGGCGCGCGCGGTTTTGCGAAATATCGATGAAGTCGGTGGCACGCAGTGCAAGCGGGCGAAAGATCCTGTCGCGGCAAAGGCGGTTGAGCGCCACCCCCGTCACCTGCTCGACGACCTCTCCCAGCAGCATAAAATTCAGGTCCGAGTACAGTGTCTTGCTCCCGGGCGGATATTCCAAACGTTCGCGGTGGATCTCGTCGTAGACAGACTCCTTGGCTCCGTGGCTCGCCATGAAATTTACCTTGCCGCTCTTTTCGCCCACGGCGATCTGCTGATAGTAGGGCCGCCACGCGGCGAGTCCCGAGCAATGAGCCAGCAACTGGCGAAAGGTGATATGGCTTTTGCCGTGTACGCCGAAATTGTGGAAGAAACGGGTCACGCGTTCGTCCAATCTGAGCTTCGCGTCCCGCACCAGCATCATAATCGCAACGGTGGTAGCGAGCGGTTTGGTCAGCGACGAAAGGTCGAACACCGTGTCAAGCCGCATCGGCGAGCGCTCGGGCTGCAGCGTTCGAAAGCCGAAGACACCTTCGAAAGCGACCTTGCCGCCTTCGCGCACCACGATTGTCGCACCAGGAATTACCTCCCGTTGGACAGCTTCGTTGAAAGCGTGCTCGACTTCACTCCATCCCATAGATATCCGATTCAATAGAAAGAAATGCGTCAAGAGGAGCGATTACTAAGAAAATTTCCGCGCCAGACTGGCGGAAAAGCGTTGTCCTCTGCCCCCCTTCTCAGTTCCCTTACTCGCGGGCCTTTTAAAGCCGCAGTATTCAGCTCACCGCGGCTTCCATCACAGTCATCCGCCGCAGGTTGCTATCGAGCCGCACGCGTATACCCAGTGGCAGCGTCAGGTTTTCGGTGCCATGCCCAGCTTCGATTCCAAACAGCACTGGGCATTCGACACCGGCGGTTTGCTCGCCCACAAACTCCGCAATCAGCGCCGGCTCCAGTGCACTCTCCGCCACCGGCCGCAGAGAACCAAAAATGACGCCCGCCACGCGCTCAAACACGCCGGCCTGGCGCATCTGCACCAGCATCCGATCGATTCTGTACGCCTTTTCGCCGGTGTCTTCCAAAAACAGGATGCGGCCATCAAACGCAGGCTGCCACGGTGTGGCCATCGTCGCGACGATCACCGACAAGCAGCCGCCAATCAGCGGGCCCTCTGCGATTCCAGGCCGCAGCGCCTCGGTCGCCTCTAACTGGAACCCTGGTGCCCCGCCGAGCAGCGCCTGCAAATGCGCCACTGCTCGCGGACTCAGGCCTCGTGCCACGTCCATCGCCACCATCGGTCCGTGGAAGCTGACCATATGGCTATGGTCAACCAGTGCGTTCAACAGAAATGTCGCGTCGGAGAAGCCCACGAAAATCTTCGGTGCTCGGGCCAACTCCGCAAAATCCAGCAACGGCAATAGGCGGCCGCTGCCGTAACCGCCACGCGCGCCGAACACCGCCTTCACCTCGGGGTCATGGAAAAAAGCCGCAAGCTCCCGCGCCCTCACTCTGTCCTCGCCGGCAAAAATCCCGGCCCTATCGAGCACGTGCGGCGAGAGCTTTACCCGGTAGCCCAAATCCCTAATAGCGGCCGCGCCTCGTTCAAGACCGCCGTGATCGACCGCGGCTGCCAGCGCCACCACCCCCACCGTGTCGCCCGGCCTCAGCGCCGGGGGCTTGATAATCTTCGCACCCACCGATGTAGCTGCAGATTAGCATGGGCGTGAAGCGTTGCGCGACCGTCCCGCCCGCGAAAAGAAAGAAAATCACGCTCGAAGCCGGCGGTAAATCGCACAAAATTTCACTTCGCAAGCCAATCGCCGTTCTCTCGTCGTTGCAATTCTCGCTTCCCCTCTTCTCCCCCGCCTTCCTTGGTCGTCACCGCTCACTCGCTGTTTGCAACTGCTTTCGTCGAAACGGGGGTGCGCATAAAATCTGATCCGCCAAAGATGGAACCGAAAAGCGACACGCTCCATTGGCTTTACTCCCTGGAAGGGCGGGGTGAGATTTACAAGCTGGAACGGATGGACCAGGCGCTTGCCCTCCTGGGTAATCCGCATCTCAAGCTGCGCGCCGTGCATATTGCTGGCACTAAAGGCAAGGGCTCGGTCGCCGCGATACTCGACGCTTGCCTGCGCGCGGCGGGCCTTAAATGCGGCTTGTACACCAAACCGCATCTGGTGAAGCTGACCGAGCGCACCCGGGTCGACGGTGCCGAAATGGCGCCGGCGATGATGGTGGATTATATCGAAAGGCTCCGCCACCTCTACGAGCGAGCGGGTCTGGCACTGACATTTTTTGAATTCACTGTCGCCTTGATGTTTCTCTACTTCGCCGAGGCGGGTGTGGACATTGCCGTTATCGAAACCGGTTTAGGTGGACGCCTGGACTCGACCAACGTCGTCCAGCCGCTACTCAGCGTGATAACCCCTATCGGGTTCGACCACATGGAGCGGCTCGGCTATACAATCGCCGCCATCGCCGCGGAAAAGGGCGGCATCATCAAGCCAGGTACGCCGGTGGTGATCGGCTGCAGTGACCCTGAGGCGCGTCTGACACTCAATTCGATCGCGGTACAGCGTCAAGCCGCAGCCTTTATGCTCGACCGCGAATTTACCTATCACTCGCATGCACCGGCCCATCGCTTCGACTACCACGGCCTTGGACTCGATCTCGAAAATGTCGAGATAGCCCTTGCAGGCCCATTTCAGCACGAAAATGGCTCTATCGCGCTGGCTGCGCTTGAACTATTGCGTGGGCAGGGATGGCCCATTACGGAGGATGCAATAAGGCGTGGTTTTGCCGAGGTTTTATGGCCGGGGCGCTTCGATCGTGTTTGGCAACAGCCGTTGGTAATTCTCGATTGTGCCCACAATGAGCTCTCGATCGAAGCGCTGCTCCAGACCATTGACCTCGAACTAGGTCCCACAATCAGGCCGCGACTCGTGTTTGGCTGTCTCGAAGACAAACAGTGGCAGTGGATGGCCGAAATGCTGGCGCCACGGATGCGGTCGGTGACCCTCACGCGGGCCAAGCCTAAGCGCCCTCTTGCTCCGGAACGACTTCTGCCGCTCTTCGCACGCTGGGCGCCGTCGCGGATTGTGCATGAGCCACTCGACGCGATCGGCGCGGTTATGGCGCAGTCAGCGTCGGATGACGTAGTCTTGGTGACTGGTTCAGTATACCTGGTCGGTGAAGTCTATCCGTGGTTTCTGCAGCGAGCAGGGAAGCCTGGACTGTTTCCTGAAGCTAAAGCCTAAATCACTCGTTGGATAGGCCGTTCACTCTACATCCTATTTCGTTGCTAAAGACTTCGACCTTCGCCTCGGTTTTCCTCGTTCTCTTGAGCGTCGGCTTGGGCGTCATCGTTGCGGAGGTGGCAATTCGCCTGCTGGGACTCGGCACACCAGTATTTTATGCCTATTCGTCCACCCGAGGATGGAAACTACGGGCAGGCACAGCAGCATGGCAAACTCAAGAAGGACGCGCCTTTGTCAGGCTGAATCGCTGGGGTTATCGCGGAACCGACTGGACGCGCATTAAGCCCAGCGGCACGCTCAGGATTGCGGTGCTGGGCGATTCGTTCGTTGAAGGTCAACAGGTCGCTGAGCAGGCGACCGCCTGCGAGCTGATCGAGCGTATGCTTACCAGAATGCTGCCAACCTTAGTGCGCGGCCGCTATCGGGGGCTCAGACGAGTAGAGGTGTTGAATTTCGGCGTCGACGGCTATGGCACGGCGCAGGAATTTTTTACGCTCACTGAGGACGTTTGGCAGTTCTCGCCCGATATTGTGGTGTTGGCCTTTTTTCCCGGCAATGACGTGCGCAACAATTCTGCAGTACTGGAGGGCGACAAATGCCGCCCGTTCTTTGTCCCCCATGGCAATGAGCTCTTGCTGGGCGGACCGTTTGTGGATTCGCGGCTATTTCATTTTCAATGTTTTCTACGATTCGAATCGTACCATTCGCAGTTGCTGAACCTGCTCGGCGAAGCCAGAAGCGCCTTGCGCAGCATGCAGCGCAAGGGTCGTCCACCAGCCGACCCGCAGCCTGTCTCTTATCGGTCGGTCAGAGTTTCCACGAAAGATTTGCACGAGCCTGGTATCAACGACCTGATCTATCGCCCGCCGATAAACAATGATTGGCGCGATGCATGGAGTGTGAGTGAGGCCGAAGTAGTGATGACCGAGCAAAGCGTGCATGCACAGCATGCGCTCTTTTTGCTGGCCATCATCGGCACCGGGATTCAGCTGGCGCCCAGTCCAGCCTTTCAAGCCGGATATCTGAGCGCAGTCGGCGGAACTGACCTCTTCTACCCCGGTCATCGGCTTGCCGCGCTTGGCGCGCAAAAAGGATTCGCCGTGCTCGACCTGGCACCCCCGATGAAAACCTACGCACAGGACAATCAGGTCTACTTCCATGGCTTTCCAAACACCGCGATGGGAACCGGGCATTGGAATGAGCGCGGCAATCGTTTCGCCGCCGCTCTCATCGCTAACAAGCTCGCGGCGATGATGGCGCAGAGCCAAGGCCCGTAAACGGCTCTCGGCTGGCTGTTTGCTGTGAATATGACCGCCGCGTTATAGAATTCGAGGCGGCGTTTTGGCGCGCAGGAATCTCACTATGGCTGAAACTGGCGAAGAAAAAACCGGGCCGTCGGCCAAAATCGACGTCGAAGGTCTCAAACGCTTCTTCCGCGCACGCAAACTCGGCGACCCGGCGGCGCTTAGCACGGAAAATATCTCCTTCGGCCATTCCAATGAGGTTCACCTGGTCCGCTTCGAGGATAAGTTGTGGGCCTTGCGCCGGCCGCCGCGCGGACCGTTGTTACCTACTGCACACGACGTAATGCGTGAATATCGAGTGCTGGCTGCATTGCAGGACACGCCGGTGCCGGTGCCTCGGGTCTACGCCAGTTGCGACGATGTTGGTTTCGTCGGCGCGCCGTTTTACTTAATGCAGTATATGTCGGGTAAAGTGATTCGCCCCGGCCTGGTACCATCAGACGAGCCCAGCTTTGCCGATACTCCCGCTAAACGCCTGGCGGTCAGTGAGGCGATGATCGATCTCCTTATAACGTTGCAGTCAGTGGATTGGCGCAGGGCCGGACTCGAAGGATTCGGCCGCCCCGACGGGTATATCGAACGGCAGTTGCGGCGATGGACCGACCAAATGGTCCGCACTACTCAGCTAACTCGTCCATTGCCGGTCATGGAGAAGATCCACGGCTGGCTGGCCGCGCACATGCCGCAGAGCCAAGCCGCAACTATCGTTCATGGTGACTTCAAGCTCGATAATGTTATGTGGGAGGTTGAAGGCGAGCGCGCCCGCGTTGTTGCATTGTTTGACTGGGAGATGTCGACCATCGGCGACCCGCTGGCGGACCTGGGCTGGATGCTCACCTACTGGAGCGATCCCAGCGACACGGAGCTGCGCCGCGGCGTGGTGTCGAGCATGGAATGGGAGTCGGGCTTTTACCGGCGCGGCGAGATGAGCGCGCTCTACGAGCAGAAGTCCGCCCGTCCGATGCGAGACTTCATGTTCTACCAGGTTTTCTCTTTATATAAACTCGCGATAATCTTGGAAGGCAGCTACTCGCGCTATCTCAGCGGGCAGGCCGACGATCCTTTGTTCGCGACGTACGACCAGCGCGTACCGAACATCGCCGAAGTCGCCTGGAGCCTCTGCCAGAATCGGTAGTCATTGAATGCTATGAGTCGCAGCCCCGTTCGGATTACTCATTAGCATCCATCGCACGTCAGAGACGCGCTCAGTCAAAGACGTCTTCGAGCCGAAGTCCCAAAAAGGTGAGGACCACGTCCGCGTATAGTCGTAAACCCCACAATAGACCTTCGATCGGCATGCGCTCGTCATTACCGTGGTAGAGCGAGCCGAAGGGCATTTTCGGATCAAGCCGCACCGGCGCAAAACCATAGCAAGTCGCGCCCAATTGCGTATAGAATTTACTATCAGTTGCTCCGGGCAGCATCCACGGAATCGCGCGAGCACCCGGGTCGGCCGCCTCAGTACGCGATCTTATCAGCCTGAACAAGGGCGTATCGAAGCTGGCTTCGGCCGGCGGCGCAGTCTTGATTATTTCCAGAATCGGTTCTGGCCCGATGATTTCGCGCAGTTCGCGCAGGAAGCTCTTTTCATCGTCGCCCGGCAACGTGCGTCCGTCAAGAATCACGGTCGCCTCGCCCGGGATGACGTTGTCCTTGTAGCCAGCGCGAACGATCGTGGGCGAAACCGTATTCGCCATCATCGGGCGAAACAGCGGCGGCGCTTTGTCCGGCACGATTCCGAGTTCGCTCAGGGTTGTGCGAATCAACGGGGTCACCCGCCGCCGCATCGGCGTTCGCGTAAGCCGTGTGATTAGGTCCGCCATCCAGGCAATCGCCGTATCCGCGCGCGGCATCGAGCCATGCCCGGGCGATGCCGTGACCGTCATTTTGACTGTGACAAAACCCTTTTCGGCCACTTGGATCGGATAAAAGCGGCGCTCGCCGATGAAGAGGGTGAAGGCTCCGGTTTCATTCAGTACGAATCCCGCATTGACCAATTCCGGGTGATTCTCGACCAGATGACGGGCGCCGAGTTCGGAGCCCGCCTCTTCGTCCGCAACCGCGGCCAGGATAAGGTCGCGTTGCCCGATCAGGCCACTACGCTTGAGCGCCAGCATCAGCGTCAAATCCATGGCACATTTGGACTTCATGTCGATGGCACCGCGTCCCCAAATACATCCGTCTGCCAACTCTGCCGCGAAGGGAGCCCGGCTCCATCGAGAGGCCTCGACCGGGACGACGTCGGTATGCGAAGAGAGCATCAGCGCAGCCTTGGCGTGGTCCCGCCCCGTGATGCGCGCGATCAGGTTGGTCCGGAGTGGCGCCGGTTCGATCAAAACCGGCTCGATGCCGTCGCGTGAGAGTGCACGCGCGAGGTAATCGGCCGCAACACGTTCGTTGCCTGGTGGGTTGGTGGTGTCGAGACGAATCAGCGCTCGCAGGTGGTCGAGCGTTTCACGTTCGAAATTCTCCCAGGGAATCCTCATCGACCATCTACCGATCAGTTGAGCAGCGCAGTTTAACGATTCTGACCGGCAGCCGACAGCGATGGCAAGCGCAATAGCTTGCGGGCTGCATTTCGTTCTCCGACCGAAGGATGAGAGGCGATTCGCTGCTCGCTTGACCCATTGCGTGAAGCAACCTAATGTCAGCTTGAGTATGGGACCGTGCCTGATCTGCCCAACATAATTCCGCTCTTCCCGTTGCCGAACTTCGTGCTCTTTCCCGGGCTGAGCGTGCCGCTGCACATTTTCGAACCGCGCTATCGCGAGATGGTGGGCGAGGTCGCGCAGACACACGGCATCATCGGAATGATGATGCTCAAGGGTGACTGGGAGCGCGATTACTATGCCTATCCCGACATTTATGCGATTGGCTGCGCCGGCAAGATCGCAGCCTTATCAAAACTGCCTGACGGCCGTTTCAATCTGATCCTGCAAGGAGTCAGCGAATTTCGCGTGGTGCGTGAGATCCGCCAGCGCTCCTACCGGTTGGCTGAGGTCGAGTGGTGCACGGTGCCCTCTCCTACGCTTGAACTCGACGAGCGGGCGATGATGACCTTGCATCAACTGCTGGTCAGCTTCCTGGGCGAAGCTGCTAACGAAGTCTGGAAGTCATTGGTCGAACAGCGGGGTCTACGTGGTGCAGCGCTGATCAATTCGATTTGTTTCCATCTCGATATTGCGCCGATAGAAAAACAGACCCTGCTCGAAGCCGGTGAATCTCGCGGCAGTTGCCTGCTTGATGTGCTCACCTTCAAGGCCGAGGAGCGTAAACTCGGCCCTGGCGGTACCGGCGGTAAGGGTTCAGGCCCCAGCCAATAGCTCATCGTGGTCAAGGGTGAAGCGTCTCCTGAGTCTGACCAAATCCAAGCCACAATGGCATAGCCATTTCAATTCGTGGCCCTTCTCCTGAGAGCGATAGCTCTTTCCGAAACAACCGCATCACAAGTTTGGCTCCTTGGGACACAATTTTGGCGCCGTGATGGGGTCACGGCGATTAATGTTTTGGCTGGTTGTGGCGCGAGGAGAACGTCCGAGGATCGGGATAATGTTTTGCAAATTGCCAACCCCTTCAGCAACGCAGAAAATCCGACATGTTCAAACTTATCAAACAGCTCGTTAATGTGACGGGAATCATCAGGAAGCCGATTTGCTGTATTATCCTGCAGGCGCTATAAACCAAGGCACACCTATTGCAACCACGAACGACTATTATCGTATTAGCAGTCTTGGGAGCAGCAAATTCTGTAGCCCGGGAAAGTGAGCAGGTTGGCGATGGAATGGGAGAACGGCGTGATGGGCTCGATTCTCGTGCCCGATGTAATTACTCCGGAACAGTTTTACGATTCGCGCCACGACGACAGCGCGATCGCACCGGTCAAGCGCCTGATGATGGCAGTGCTCGAGGACGCTCTGCGTTGCTTCCAGAATAACTCCAACGCGAAAAGCGGACCGCGAAAGCGCCTGTACGCCGAGGCTGAACAATGGCTTTGTGGTGAAACCGGCGACGGCCCATTTTCGTTCGACACCGTTTGTGAAACCCTTGGCATCGAACCCGAATTCTTGCGGGGCGGCCTCAGGCAATGGCGCGCCCAACAGCTCGCGGGAGTGTCACCCCGCCGGCTCGCTCGGCGTTCACCGGTCGTGCGCAGCGGCAAAATCAGCCCCAATAGCCGGAGGGGCTCGCGCTATCATGTTATCCAGGCGGTTTGAAGCAGTCGTCCCGCGGAGAGGGTGATTCGCCGAAGCACCGCGCCCACGGCAGATCACTCTGGCACGGGTGCGGCGGCCTCAAAGGTCGCCGCGATAGCTTCATGCCGACCGTTTCAGACAGTTTGATACAACGTACGCCCGTCTCGCTCGCGCCTGCTCGCCCGTCCCTCAAGCACTGCGTATTCCAAATGGGCCAGGGTTTCGAACGTCGCCGCCATGACATGAAAAATTGGGCGTTCCTCGTCCCCGAACACCTCCATCGCGACTTCGAAGGCGCATTTCGGTTGACGCTTGACAATGTCCAGCATCTCGGCCTCGCGGTATCGATGGTGCTCGATAAGCTGATTGGCGCGATAGCGGTGATCGTGGAAGACGCCGCCGTGTGCAGGCAGCACCAATTGCACCTCGAACCGCTGCACCTTGATTTGCGAGGCAAGGAAATCGCCCAAGGGATTGGCGGTGGGACTGCTCGGGTAAAGTCCGACGTGCGGTGTGATCTTCGGCAGCAAATGATCCCCGACGATTAGCACCTTTTCCTTGCGCAGATAGACCACGCAATGGCCCGGAGCGTGGCCGGGCGTCCAGATAATTTCCAGTTTGCGATCGCCGATTGGGATTACGTCGCCGTCAGCAAGGTATTTGTCAGGTTGCGGCACCGGACTGTAGGCTCCCGTGCCCATCCACATCGGCCGCATCCCCTCGAGCGGGTATTGCTCGATCGGAAAACCATGGGTCAGGAAAAATTCCCTGGCCTCCGGAGTTGAGGACGGCGGTCCCATGGTCAGCATCCGCGTGACACGCTCCATCTCAAATTGATGGAGGAGGGTAGTGGCATTGCTGCGTTTCTTGATAACCGCCGAAGTGCCGAAATGGTCGATATGATGATGGGTTCCGATTAGGAGATCCAAGTCTTCGATTTTGGTCCCGGCCTGCTTGAGTCCGTCCTCCAAGGCCGCGACGCTGTCAGGGGTATTCATCCCGGTGTCAACGAGCGCCCATGCACCGTGACAGTCGATCAAATACACGTTGATGATCGTAGGCCGCATCGGCAGCGGCAGGAAAATCTCGTAAATCCCCGGATGAACTTCGCTTACTTTTACTGGCATATTAGACGACTTTCTCGACCGGTTTGGTCCGTCATGGCCGCTTGTTTCTGCTTCGGCGGCAGAGCCTGAATCCGCGCCGCCCTTGCCTTATTCGTTAAAGGGCGGGAATCGCCACCGCGCAGAAGTTAAAGTCGGCTTAACGTCACCGGTCTGGCCAAGACACCTCTAATGTTAGCGGCCGCTTCATAGCTCCCTAAGCCGACGAAGGGGTCCGCACGTATAGAAGTGTACGTTACTCGTGAAGGTGCTCCTTAACCACAAAGGACGCCTGAATCGATACTCTCCAGTGCGTGACTTGGTTGTTCTCGACCACCGCACTGATGTCCTTGACTTGGGCACGATGAATGCCGGAAATCGTCACGCCCGCACGGGCAAGGGCGATTTGAACAGCATCTTCAATTGAATTTGACGAAATTCCAATTAAATCAATAATCTTTTCAACCATCGCAGATAGCTCCAGATTCCTGTCGCCCTCGCGTCGAAGTTTGACGCGGACAGCCACCGAGCGTTAGCTTTTACCGGTCGCGTCTCATTAGCGCATAGGGCCGGTTCGAACACAAGCTGTGCCAGGCGCAAGGTAGGGATTTATTCTAATCGTCGACTGTGCCGCGGGCTTTGGGGCTCTCATGATCTTATTCGCCACGCGGCCGGCCGGTAAATGGAGCCAAAGATTTGTGTGGAGGATCATATGGCCAGTGACAGAGCGTCGGTACGGAAACTTCTTAACCAGGTCAAAGCTGAGGGACGCTCGACGCTGAGCCCGGACGAAAACCAGGTATTGTGCAAGGCTTACGGTATACCGGTTCCGCGGGACGAAATCGCGCATTCGCCGGCTGAGCTGTCCCGCCTGGCGGACGAGATTGGCTTTCCGCTGGTGATGAAAGTCGTGTCACCCGACATCCTTCACAAAACCGAAGCCGGCGGTGTGATTGTAGGGGTGAAAAGCCCAGGCGAGGCCTTGCAAGCCTATGAGGATATTCTGCGCAAGGCTCGCGCCTATAAGGCCGACGCGAAAATCGATGGTGTGCTGGTGCAGCAGATGCTCACCGCCGGCAGCGAAGTGATCGTCGGTGCGCTGACCGATCCCAGCTTTGGTAAAGTGGTCGCTTTCGGCCTTGGCGGGGTTTTGGTCGAAGTCTTCAAGGATGTGACCTTTCGCTTGGCACCAGCCACTGAGCAAGAAGCGCTGGCGATGCTTGACGGAATTGGTGCCGCTGAAATTCTGCATGGAGTGCGTGGTGGCACCGCGGTCGACCGGCAATCACTCGCCCGGATAATCGCCGCGGTTTCGCGCGTTGTCACCGAATTCCCCGAAATTCGCGAACTCGACCTCAACCCCGTATTCGCCAATCGTGACGGGGCTGCCGCAGCAGACGTTCGCGTGCTGCTCGATTTCAATCCGCCCAATGAGAGGTATCGGCCGTCGCACGAGGAGATTCTGCAGGCGATGAATCGGATCATGCAGCCTAACGCGGTTGCCGTGATTGGTGCTTCTCCTGAGGATGGAAAAATCGGTAACTCGGTGATGAAAAATCTCATCAACGGAGGTTACCAGGGCCAAATTTATCCGATCCATCCGAGAGCCGCGGAAATCCTCGGAAAGAAGGCATACAGAAGCGTCACAGAAATAGCCGGCGCGGTCGATGTGGCGGTGTTTGCTATTCCCGCGCCGTTGGTTGCCGGCGCTCTCAGAGAATGCGGTGAGAAAAGAATTCCTGGCGCCGTGCTGATTCCGTCGGGCTTTGCCGAAACCGGCAACATCGAACTGCAGGAGGAAATTGTCAAAGTCGGGCGTGAATGCAACGTGCGCCTGATGGGCCCCAATATTTACGGCTTCTACTATACGCCGAAGAATTTATGTGCGACCTTCTGCACTCCGTACGATGTTAAGGGCCATGCGGCCTTATCTTCGCAGAGTGGCGGGGTCGGGATGGCGATAGTCGGATTCAGCCGGACTACCAAAATGGGTGTTTCCGCCATCGTTGGACTAGGCAATAAAGCAGACCTCGACGAAGACGACCTGCTCACGTTCTTCGAGCAGGATCCCAACACCCAGGTCATCGCGATGCATGTCGAGGATCTCAAAGACGGGCGCTCGTTTGCCGAGGTCGCATCGCGCGTATCGAAGAAGAAGCCCGTGATCGTGTTAAAAGCGGGGCGGACGGCGATGGGTGCACGCGCCGCCCGTTCGCACACCGCGGCGCTAGCCGGGAATGACCGCATCTACGACGACGTGCTGCGACAGTGTGGCGTGGTACGCGCCATGGCGCTCAAAGACATGCTCGAATTGGCGCACAGCCTGCCGGTTCTGCCCACTCCCAAGGGCGAAAACGTCTTGATAATCACCGGCGCCGGAGGCTCGGGCGTGTTGCTGTCCGACGCCTGCGTCGACAACAAACTCAAGTTGATGGCGATGCCGCCTGATCTCGATGATGCATTCCGCAAGTTTATCCCGCCGTTCGGCGCCTCCGGCAATCCAGTCGATATTACTGGTGGCGAACCGCCAACGACTTATCGCAACACGATCGCTTTAGGACTGGAAGATTCGCGCATTCATGCATTGGTTCTCGGCTACTGGCATACGATAATTACCCCGCCGATGGTGTTTGCGAAATTGACGGCAGAGGTGGTCGAGGAGTTTCGGCGCAAAGGAATCGACAAACCAGTGGTCGCGTCATTGGTGGGCGATGTCGAGGTCGAGCAAGCTTGCGATTACCTGTTCGAACGCGGAATCCCGGCGTTTCCGTACACCACCGAGCTACCGCTGCTAGTGCTTGGAGCCAAGTACCATTGGGCGCGTGCCGCCGGTTTGGTGGCAAACTGATACCGGTCAACGTTGCAATTCCAGGCGCAGGCTCTCGATTCGTCGTTGCCACAAATCGCGCCCGATTTCGGGTTTCGCACTTGCTCTGCTATATCGAATAGTAAGCGCAACCAGGGCATCGGAGGCATTGCCATGTCGCACAAAGGGTTTTCCCATCTGGGACTGTCGACGCTTGACCTCGACAAGACCCGCGAATTTTACGAAACCGTGATGGGCTTCAAGGCGGTCCGCTGCGACACCATCAAGGTCAAGGAAGGCGGACGAATCCGGCATATTTTCTTCGACACTGGCCGTGACCAGCTTATCGCGTTCATGGAGGCGCGTGGCGTCGACGGTATCCCGGCTGAATATGACACGTCGATCACACGCGGCTTGGGAGTGCCGCCGGCCTTCTATCACTTTGCATTTGAAGCGGGCAGCGAAGCCGGACTGGCGCAGATGCGTGACGAACTGCGGGCGAAGGGCATCGACGTCACCGAGATCGTCGACCACGACTGGGCCAAATCAATCTATTTCAAGGACCCCAATGGCCTGATGCTGGAATACTGCTGCCTGACGCGCGAGCTTAACCAGAACGATGCGACGATGCAGGACCGGTTCGAGGTGGTGGGCAAGGACTTCGTGCGAGGACGTTTCGCGCGAGATTAGACCGCGCTCGCTGCGGCGGCGCTTATCCGCGGCCGCAGCAACTTCTGCCGCGATGTAGCCAGCCAGACAACCCCTCTGATTCAGCTTCTCAGCCAACTCGCGATTCGCTGATGGATTCCTGCCGGGTCGGCGGCCGCATAACTATGGCCGGCCTCGGGAATCATCAAGGTTTCCGCGTGCGGGATGCGACCTTTGATCAGCGATGCGTTTTCGGGCGGAACGAGAATGTCCCTTTCTCCGTGCACGATCAGCACCGGGCATTTGATTTGTGCCAAACGTTCGTAAGCGTCGAAGTCGATGATCGCCACCCTGGTCCGTTCGATCGATTTGGGCGGTGTGAACGGCGCCATTTTAAATCCCGCCAGCATCATCGGTTTTAATTCGGGATGTTGGGCGATGTATTCGGGCGGAAACAACAGCGGCATCATTGTGTCCAGTGCCTGCTCAGGGTTAGCCAGCATTGTCACAAAGGCTTCATTCATTTTCTCGTAGACTTCCTCGGAACCGCGCACCGATGCGGAACCTCCGGCCATTGTGCATCCCAGCACAACCCTGGCGACCTGCTCAGGATGGCGCAACACTAATTCCTGCGCGATCATCCCGCCCATCGAGATGCCGTAAACTTTGGCCCGGCTAATTCCCAAGGCTGCGAGCAGGTTGCTCGCGTCATCAGCCATCTCGGGGATGGTGTATGGCGTTTCGGGTTTGTCGGAATTGCCGGTGCCGCGATTGTCGAAGTAGATACAACGAAACCCGGGCAGGAATGGCAACAGAGGCAGCCATGCAATCCCAGGCATCCCAAACCCCATGATGAGCAGCAAGGGCTCCCCCTGGCCATAGCTTTCGTAATTTATCTGGATGTCACCGGCAGCAACGCGAGGCATCTGCGTCTTCCTCTGTTAAGCCATCACCGCCCCTCAAGAAACAGAGCCTTGCCCGGGGAGCTAACCACCGAAGGCTGGATGCCACACCACAAGAAATTTTGGGCGACAGGCTAACGCAGTGCGGGTTGACTGCCGGGGGTCAGCGGTTTTGACGGCGGAATTGATTGTGCAGGCGCCAGCGTCTTGGCCGCCGGCGCAACTGGAACCGTGGCCTCGTTGCTCGACGCCTGGAGATTGTTAGAGTAATTGACGTGGGGTGGTCCGAAAGTGCCGGGCGGCACCTGGCTGGCGTTATTGTTTTCGGTGAAGAAGGACGGTCCTTTATCGCCGCTCAATACCGGCGCCACCGAAGTCTGGGTGGATAAATAATGGAAGGGACGCGCAACGCCCCATTCCAGCGCCATCCCCACCGGATTGAGAATATAGCTGACGAACTTGAGCACCTGGCCGTCCTCGACATCGCGATACTGCGTCGGATTCTGCCGATCGAAGTCATCGCTTTGGGCACGGGAAATAGCAGGCCCGGCCAATATGAGGGCCAGCGTGCAAACAATTAGCCGCTTCATGGGTTAACTTTGCGCGTATCGCAACGCGCGTGTCAATCGCTGACGCGAGGATAACGCGACGCCTGTCAAATGCGCTTCTACTTGCACAAGAGTGTCAACCGCGCGCTCACGCCGACCGGCGGATTTCTTAGTGGTTTTGCGTTTTCTTTGAATCCGTACGTTGGATGCACCTTTGGCGATAACCGGGGATGCCCTTTCTGCTATGTCCGCGCATTGCCGGTGGCGCACGCGTTGAAAGGCGGATGGGGCGCGTGGGTTATCGCCAAGATCAACCTGCCCGAGCTGCTAGAGCGTGAACTGGAATTGCTTGCCTGCGCCGGCAAGCTGGAACGCGCAGCAGTCTTCATGTCCAGCGCGACCGACCCTTACCAAGGTATCGAGCGGCGGCTGGGCATCACGCGTGGCGCGCTCGCCGCGTTCTCGAACAGACCTCCACACCGTATATTGCTGCAGACTCGGAGCCCGTTAATTGAACGTGATATCGACCTGTTGCGAAACCTGGGCGACCACCTGGTCGCATCGATCACCGTCGAAACTGACGACGAGGGGGTGAGGCGCGCGTTCACGCCAACCTCGCCGTCGATCACGCGGCGTCTCAGTTGCGCGCGGCGCCTCCGCGAGGCCGGCATTTTCACTCAACTCGCGATTGCACCGATGCTGCCGAACAATGCGGCGCATTTCGCCGCGGTCGCTGATGAGGTGGCCGACCGGGTGATCATCGATACATTTTTCGACGGTGACGGGTCCGGTGGCCGCCGCTCGCGTTCGTTGGGGATGATGGAGCTGCACGAGCGCCTCGGTTACCGCGAATGGTTCAGACCCGGGGCAGAGCAGGAGTTGCTGGCGGTGATGCGCGCGCGACTTGGCAATGCCCGCGTTCTTTTCAGCCGCGATGGCTTTAATGCAATTTGATCCTTCAAAAGAAGGATGCCCCAAGGCAAGAGCTACCTGGGGGGAGCGGGATTGGGACAGTCCTTCGAATTCGGGTACGACGGCGGACACGAGCCGTTGCACGGTTCGGCGTGGGGGATACAACTCAGATACTGGTAGATCGCGCCGAGGTCGCGCTCAGTCATGTTGTGATAGGTGGGCCACGGCATGATATGGAGCAGGCCCGGCGAATTGCCATTCCCGGATCGCATCGCGGTGATGAACTGCTGCAGAGTCAGGTTCGACGGCAATCCGGTATCGAGATTGGGCGTGAGGTTACCGGAAATGACCCGGCCGAAGCAGAACCCACCTGCCAGATAGTGGCGCGTGTTCCGCACCGGCGGGATAGGGGTACGGCTGCTGCCTTGAAACGGGTCGCCGCCGGTCAAGAACTGCGGAAAGGTGTGGCATCCGCCGCAGTCGGCGACTGCATTAACCAGGTAGCTGCCCCATCCTACGACGTTGCGGTCTTTTCCATGCAGATTAATCGCAACCGGAGAGATCTTTAGCCCGCGCTCGACCATACTTTCGCTGGCGGTCTCTTCAGCAGCGCAACCGGGAACGCACCGCACGATCGAGCAGCACACCACCGAGCAGACCACGGCAATCAGCACCAATGTCTTTGGCATTCAAAAGCTAAGGCCTGTGGCGGGATTAGTTTGGATAAACTGCTAAGGGTGAAGACGCTTGAGCAAGTCCCAGCCCCGTCCCGTGCCTTTTACAGGAGAGGGCTGGGCTGCTCAATCGTTCGCTTTCGGCATCTAGCGCCCGCCAGCAGCGGCGCTCTGCACTACCGGTGAGGTGCCGCGTTGAATATGCGGTAGTACGTCACTGGCGAAGAGCTTCATGCTGCGCTTGGCGAGTTCCAGCGGCATCCCACCGTATTTGAACACGGCAATATATTCCGCCGCATCCATGTTTTCGGCGATGGTCCTGAGCGCAGCCAGGCATTGATCCGGCGTGCCATAAACTTG
>Ga0306920_100001110_pt1 | contig 33069 bp, 37 predicted proteins | sample flu12Cox44000170_FD_204666 | JGI IMG/M metagenome (GOLD analysis project Ga0306920, IMG submission 204666) | Lab enrichment of tropical soil microbial communities from Luquillo Experimental Forest, Puerto Rico - flux4day.12C.oxic.44.000.170 (v2)... | ecosystem: Environmental > Terrestrial >...
TCTCCGTTTCAATGGACTTTCACTCGCAAAGATCTGGCTACTCTCCTTGCCAAAATCGAAAACAAACGGTTTGCTCCCGCGGCCTGACCTATCCAAATACGTCACCGTAATTCCGAACGGGAGCACTTAGTAAGATCATAACCGGTGTGTTAGAGCGTCTGCATGACGTTCAGAAAGAGAGCCTATGTGTCGATTCGACCAATAAAGCGACTCGTAAAGTCAAAGCCAACCCTCGAAGGCGCAGGTGTGCGACTTCGTCGTGCTTTCGGATTTGGCAACACATCGGACTTCGATCCGTTTCTCTTGCTGGACGATTTCCGCAATGACGTACCGGAGGATTATCTCGCGGGATTTCCTTGGCATCCCCACCGCGGAATCGAAACGATCACGTACGTCTTGTCTGGGACAGTCGAACACGGGGATAGCCTCGGCAACAGTGGCGTGATCTCAACCGGCGATGTGCAGTGGATGACTGCAGGCAGCGGGATTATTCATCAGGAGATGCCCAAGGGCGACTCGGCCGGCCGCATGCACGGGTTCCAGCTGTGGGGCAACCTCCCTGCCTCGCTGAAAATGACAAGGCCTCGCTATCAGGAGGTGAAGGCCGCAGAGATACCAGAGATTAAGGACGACGACGGCACTCACGTGAGGGTCGTCTGTGGTCAGTTCTGGGGGAAGAAAGGCCCCGTCGAGGGAGTCGCTTCCGAGCCGATTTATCTGGACGTTTCAGTTTCTCCGGGCCGGCGAAAGACTTTGCCAATCGAAACGGTTCGCCACGCGTTCGCTTACGTTTTCGCGGGCTCCGGAAAATTCTGCAACGCCTCCGGGCCGCTGGCGGTGCCGACTGAAGGAGTCGGCTGGGCCGACGTTAACCCTCCCTCGCAAGCCGCAGATCGATCGCTTGTGCTGTTCGACAGCGGAGATGAGGTTGTCGTGCAAGCAGGTGACGAGGGGATGCGCTTCCTGCTGGTTTCCGGGAAGCCACTCGAAGAGCCGGTTGCGTGGTACGGTCCAATAGTGATGAATACGCAAGAAGAACTCCGGCAGGCTTTCCGGGAGCTTGAAACCGGAAAGTTCCTGAAGTAGCTCGTCGCAGGAGGTCTTGAGCGAGTTAGGCGATTAGGAAAGCGGAATCCCGGGAAAAGCAAGCGCCCCCTCGGGGAAGTACGAATCCATCGCGGCCGTGTTCCGGAAATGAGATCGCCTCTGGACATCTCACGGTGTCTATTTCGTTTTATGAGTCAGGTGCAGTCTACGACAAGACAATCTATGGTGTCCGCCAGGCACCGCTTGTCGATTTGTAACGCCTGTGTATTTCTCCCGATACTAGCGTTCTGACTGTTCTTGCTCTTCCTGTATAGAGAGCGGCTAGAAGCGGTTGGCCACAGGGCTAATTACGAGCAAAGCAATCGCAACAAAGAGTACTCTTATGCTCCATATTCTCTTTCGAAGCTACGACCTTAGAAAATCAGGAGCCCTCCGGGGCGTCAGGGGGAAACATCAACGGCGAGATGGCCAGATGCCATTGTTTCTTGCGGCTGTTTGGTGCTGCTACGTTGCCGGAGCCGCTTGGGGAACCTGGTCGTTCGACTTAGGATACAGGGTCGTTTGCTTCGAAACTCCCGCGCAGGCTGCGGTTTTTTGCGAGGCAAGAAGTACGTACGGTTATTCTGGAAATAGAGAAAGCTCTTCCCGCTGTCGGTGCGATTTCCCGATTTCCGGCAGGCCTTTGCTGCGCCACAAATTTCGAAACTGCTCGATTGTCGCAGGGGCGTGGCCGCCAAAGTGATTGTTGGCATATGCGTAGATCCGCACGCCGCGCTTTCTGATCTGCTCGCAATAATCGACCCAGCTTCTGAGTTCATTCGTCCGGTCCACAATTGTCTTGCCCCATGTCGCCGTCTGCGCTTCGATCGCCTTCCGATCGCCTAGCCATCGGATATATGTCCAATCTGCCGTGATCGGATCGAACCCGAGTTCCGATGGACGCGGCATCCATGCGCGGTCCTGAAGCACGAGCGCTATCCGGTAGTTGCCCAGCAGATTCGCCAGTTCAGCATCGAGCCAATCTCTGTTTCGAATTTCAACCGCGTACTTGTAAGGGGCTGGCAATCTCTTCAGGAATGGAAGGAGCCTGTCCAGAAATTCATGCCTGTCCTGAAAAGCGCTGCGGCCAAAGAACGGAAGCTGAAAGACAATAGGCCCCAACTTTTTTCCGAGAATATCCATCGTGTCGAGAAATTCTTTCTGTTCGGTATCACAGTCACGCAGAACCTTCTCGTGCGTGATTGTCCGCGGAACTTTGACGGAAAAGACGAAATCGTCAGGAGTGCGCGCAGCCCAATTGCTGACTGTGCGAGCCGCTGGGCATGCATAAAACGTCGAGTCCACTTCGACCGTATGGAAATGCTCGGCGTAGAAAGCCAAGTAGTCGCTCGATCGCATGCCCCTTGGATAAAACGATCCTTCCCAGCCTGTCGCCGTAAACGATGACGTCCCGAGCAGGATCGGCGCATAATTCACGCCAAGAGTATAACTGCACTCGCAAGCTTGCTTGCCCGCCAAAACAGTGCAGGCACATATCTATCAGTGGTCCTCAGGGTGATGCCGGCGATTAGCCGACCGATCAGGGGCTGCCTTATTTTCGCCGCGCATCAGAGAATGTCTCGGTTGACTTAGGTCAAGCGGCGCGGTACATTTCGCGCAAGTTTGAACCCTCCGACGAAAGGAAAAACCTATGTGGAAAGAGCGTCTCCTCGGGGTTGGTCTCGCTGTGTGTCTCTTGCTTTTAGGGGTCTCGGTCTACGCGCAAATGGTCCGTCCGACCCATCCCGGAACAGTTTGGGAGTTGTCCTTTATTCATGTGAGGCCGGGAATGGACACGGCCTATGAAAAGTACCTCGCCAGCGACTGGAGAAAAGAACAGGAAACCCTCAAGGCGGCAGGGATCATTCTGTCCTATAAGGTCATCGAGGCGGAATCCCACGCCCCCAACGACTGGGACCTGATGCTCATGGTCGAGTACAAGGATCTGGCCACTCGGGAAGCGAATGCGGACAAGGCCGATCAAATGCTGGAAAAACTGTTTGGCGGCGACGAAAAAGTCATGCAGGGATACAAGGAGCGGTCTGAGATTCGCGATGTGCTGGGCACGCGGCTCGCACGGGAACTCGTTCTCGAACCCAAAAAGTAGAACACGCATAGCTCAATCATGGTCTGAGACCGGTGGCAGTCATTCTCCGCGACAGCCCAAAACTGATCTCCGGATTGCCGACCGCTCGGGAGCAATCGGAAACGAAAGATTCAGCCGCGGGCAGGTGACCAAGCCGCTTTCCAGAATCTGACTGGCGAGCCTACATACAACCCGATCCACGACTTCGGTGCCGTACGCCGTATCGATGAACCCGCTTTCGGGTCTCAACTTTCAGATTGCGGTGATCGATCAGGCAGGGAGGGGATCGGGTCAGCTCACCTGGGCCCCAGACCTGCGAGCGACGCGTCAAAGACTCGAAAACGAACAAAGGGATTTCTCGCTACAGAAATCCCTTCTGAAGTGGGGCTATGGGGACACAAAATTCAGTCTCGGGAAGAACGCAATTTCTGGTCTGCGCCTGGGCGAAGGGAAGACCAGCTGATCTACAACATAGGTTCTGATTGGCAATAAACTCCCGCGCACCTGCGAGCCGGCCAAAGGTGAACTGATTGCTGGCCTTGCGTACAGTTGCATCCCGCGAAACATCACGTCTCGCCAAAGGCGAATAAGGTAACTCACTTTACTAGACTAGTCTGGTCTCTTGCGAGGGCTAGGCGGCGTGCAGCTTACGCCGAGAAACGCAAGACGACGGGAGCGGCATCTTGAAAAGAAATCTTGTTTTGGCGATTGTCATTGCTATGACTTGTCCCACTTTCGCAGCAGACAAAACTAGTGAGCAAAAGCGTCTGTCTTCCTGTGGCCAAGTGTTCAAGGAGATCATGGACATCCCTGATGGCATTCCGAAGAGCCTCCTGAACAAGGCTGAATGTGTGATTGTGTTTCCCTCCGTCATAAAGTTCGCCCTAGGCGTGGGAGGCGACTTCGGCCGGGGCGTCATCACGTGTCGAACTGGGGAGCACTTTACCGGCCGCTGGAGCGCCCCTGCGATGTTCGCCCTAGAAGGTGCAAACATCGGCTTCCAGATAGGCGGCCAGGCTACGGACTTCGTGCTATTAGTGATGAACCCCAGGGGAGCAAACTCGATCTTGGGCAGCAAAGTTAAGCTTGGCGCTGATGCCTCTGCAGCAGCGGGACCGAAAGGGCGTACCGCGGCGGCGGACACCGACATCGTTATGAGAGCTGAGGTGCTCAGCTATTGTCGCAGCCGGGGCCTGTTTGCGGGCATTTCGCTCGAAGGATCGACGCTACGTTCTGACGGCAGCGCGAACAGAAAGCTCTATGGGCGAAGTCTCAGTGCTAAGGAGATTGTCCGAGAAGGAAAGGTCCCAGTCCCAGGGGCAGGTAGCGAGTTGATCTCCCTCTTGGACAAGGACTCACCAAAGAATGAGTCTGATCCCGTATCGCTAAGGGAATAGCAAGCATCTCCTGCTTAATCCTTTAGCTGTCGCCAGGCTTAGCCGATCTTTGCGTTCGAGGTGAACTTTTCCGGCTTCCTCGTCAATCGGTTCGGGTGATTGCCACACTGAATCGAGACAGGCAATTGGCACCGAACGAAAAAATCGCTCGCAAAAAAGCGCGGATGGAAGAGTGGCGACAGAGGCTGTGTGACGGAACGGCAAAAAAGAGTGGAAAGGAATCCTGCGAGCGCTGTTGGGTTGGTCAAGGGGACGCGTTCCTGGCAGTTAGTTCTTTGCTGATTTCTTGGGCGCCTGAGCTTGTTTCAACTGCGTTCTCGCCGCTTCTCGTTCTGTCATCAGCTTCCAGCCCAGGTAATACTTATAGATATTGCTGAAGTAGCCGACCGTTTCTGCCCCGACCTTTTTGGCGACGGCGTACTCGACATTTTTGAACCACACGTTCGGATTCAGTCCCATGTCTGCCGCTAACTGCCGGCATTGTTTGATGCGTCCCGGCCCGGCGTTGTATGCGGCAAGTGTCATCAGTGTGTTCACAAGGAAAGCAGTTCGCCGTGCAGGGTTTTACCACCAACAGCTTGATGCTTTGAGGTCCTTGCGTCAGGAAGTAGGAAGGAGTTGCTGGCGGAGCAAGAGGTTGACCGCCCCTCTCCGCGGCGTAGCATCTGACTTGCAGGACCGGCCAGCGGTAGGCGAGCCACATAAGTTCACGACTCGCGATCGCGACTGGTGAACCCATCACAGGAGAGATCAATGGGACTGTTTTGACAACCACATCCGCTCTCACCGGAACCTGGATCTGCCGATAGCACTGGGGTCCCCACTCTTAGAGCCCGCCTGGCCGCCGTCCGGTGCCCTCTTTCGGACCAATCTTTCGTCAAGATACCCTAGCATGCATTCGGAGTTGGGTTAGCGGAGGGAGTGAAACATGCAACCTGAACGATCTTATGACGCGATTGTCATCGGCGCAGGCCAGGGAGGAAAACCTCTCTCAATGGTTCTAGCTAGAGCGGGGCTTAAAACCGCTATCGTCGAAGAGAGGTATGTGGGAGGAAGCTGCGTCAATTACGGTTGAACGCCCACTAAGACCATGGCGGCAAGCGCGCGTGTGGCCTACCTTGCCCGGCGGGCAAGCGATTATGGCGTGCAGACTGGACCCGTCAAAGTGGATCTAGCGCAGGTGAGGCAGCGCAAACAAAAGGTCGTCGAGCGCTTTCGAAATGGCGCAGAGCAGGTTCTAGAGGCTACCGCGAATTTGGATGTCATCCGCGGCGGGGCGAGTTTCATCGATGCAAGGACCGTTAAAGTTGAACGCCCCGGTAGCGAGGCCCTGCGCCTTAGCGCTGAAAAGATCTTCATCAACACGGGTGCCAAGCCGGCCATCCCAAAGATTGATGGACTAAGTCGAGTGCCGTCTTTGGATTCGACCTCGATCATGGAACTGGACACGGTGCCGAAACATCTCCTGATCGTAGGCGGGGGTTACATTGCCATTGAGTTTGGTCAAATGTTTCGCCGCTATGGTAGCCAGGTCACTATCATTGAGCTGGGCGAGCAGCTCTTAGCGCGTGAGGACATCGATGTGGCCGAAGAGGTGTGTAAAATTCTAAGAGAAGACGGAATCGATGTGAGACTTAAAGCCAGCGCCGGCCGGGTGGAGGCGGGCGCACAGGGGGAGATTCAACTTACTGTCAACAGTGATGGCGGCGAAGTTCCGGTCAACGGTTCTCATCTGTTGATTGCCACCGGTCGGCGCCCCAACGTGGATCATCTCAATCTTGGTGCTGCGGGCGTACAACTGGACGAGACGGGCTATGTGACGGTTAACGACCGGCTCGAAACGAACGTGTCGGGCATTTATGCAATGGGCGATGTCAAGCCCGGTCCCGCCTTCACTCACATCGCGTACGACGATTTTCGGGTCATCCAAGCCAACCTTTTGCAAAACGGCGACGCAAGGATCGAGGGCCGGCCGCTGCCATACGCGATTTTCATGGATCCGCAGCTGGGCCGGGTGGGGCTCACGGAGAAACAGGCTCGCGCCCAGGGCCGTTCGATTCGTGTCGCCAAGCTATCGATGGCCAATGTCGCACGAGGCATCGAGTTTGGAGAAACCCGCGGCCTCATGAAGGCGATCGTCGATGCAGAGACAAACCAGATTTTAGGTTGCGCGATCCTGGGCATGGAAGGCGGCGAAGTGATGACCGTGTTGCAGGTCGCCATGATGGGAAAGTTGCCTTATACCGTTATTCGGGACGGCATCTTTGCACATCCTACGTTGGCGGAGTCTTTGAATAACCTTTTCATGGCGATGGATGGCCAGGGATTGCATGAAGAGAAGTAAAACAAGTGGGCGATTCGGACGGATGGAAAGTATGAGGCTCGCTTGTTTAACATTTTCGGCAGGCCTTTGCAGAAATGGCCTCAAGCTCGATAGAGATAAGTTGTGGATGGGAGAGGTTTAGACACCGATGAGCGCAGGCCGGTTCGTAACAGAGGTGGAAGAGTGAGCTTAGGACGATCGATGGCCGGCGGGAGGAGCACTGATGGCCCAGCTTCTGTCGGTTAACGTCGGCCTTCCACGCGACATCGCCTGGCGGGGAAGGACGGTTCATACGGCGGTCTGGAAGGATCCGGTTCAAGGCCGGCGCATGGTCCGGCGGCTCAACGTTGACGGCGACGGACAAGGAGATCTCGGGGGTCACGGAGGTGAGCAGCGCGCGGTCTTCGTCTACCAGATTGAATCGTATCGCTACTGGCAGGAGCAGTTGAAGAGGACCGACTTCGTCCACGGACAATTCGGCGAGAACTTCACGATCGAAGGATTGCCCGACGATGCTGTGTGCATCGGCGACCGTTACCAGATCGGCAGCGCGCTGTTCGAAGTCACGCAACCTCGCGTTACCTGTTATCGCGTCGGCATTCGGATGAACGAGCCGCGGATGCCGGCGTTGCTAACGTCCAGCGGCCGGCCGGGATTTTACTTCCGCGTCCTGCAGGAAGGCGGGGTGAGCGCCGGCGACGAAATCGTGAAGGCAGGAGAGGCGAAGGAGCGGATAACCGTCGCAGAGATCAACGCGCTTCTTTATTCGCCCCATCATGCTCGCGACCGACTGGAGCGCGCATTGCGGATCGAAGCGCTTTCACCCGGATGGCGCTCGTCGTTGGAAGCGTTGCTGCAGAGCCAAACGACTGCTGCAGGGAGTGGGAACGCGGGGCTTGCGCCGGCAGCAGCCGCGCATCCGGTTGCACCGGGATTTCGGCCGCTCGCGGTGACGGCGATCGATCAGGACTCCGCGGATGTGCTCTCGCTGACGATAGAGAGCCCGGACACTCAGCCGCTGCGAACGGCTCTGCCCGGCCAGTATGTCGTCTTGCGTCTTCAACCGAACGCCAGTGGCCCGCCACTGTTTCGCAGCTACTCGCTCTCGGGTCCCGTCTCGACCGAGCGCTATCGAATCAGCGTGAAGATCGAGCCGAATGGGGCGGCGGGAACCTACCTGCGGAAACATGTCCGGGTGGGCGATGTTCTCGACGTTAGCTCGCCGCGTGGAAGCTTCATTTTGCAGTCAGGAGAGCGGCCAGTGGTGTTGCTCAGCGCGGGAATCGGGGCGACGCCCGTTCTGGCGATGCTGCACGCGCTGGCGGCAGCCCGCTCCACACGCGAGGTCTTTTGGCTGCACGGGGCTCACGATCGGCAGCATCATCCATTCGCCGCCGAAGTCCGCCGCCTCCTGCTCGCCCTCCCGCACAGCCACGGCCATGTTTGTTACAGCAGGCCGAGCTCGCGTGACAAGTTAGGTGAGGACTTCGATGCCCCCGGCCACCTGTCGCGATCAGTCTTCAACGAGGTCGGGGTTCCACGCGAGGCGGATGTGTACCTCTGTGGGCCGACTCGCTTCATGGGGGAGATGAAACACGCGCTGGCCACCTTAGGCATGCCGCCGCAGCGGATTCACATCGAAATCTTCAACGGCAGCGAGCCGATGACTCCTGGTGTTGTCGGCGCAGCGACGCGAGCGCCGCATCTGCCCGAGGGCGACGCCAACACCGGCCCGCTGGTGTCTTTCGCGCGCAGCGGGGTCGTCGCACACTGGAACGCCTCGGCCTACCAGAGCATCTTGGAGCTGGCCGAGGCCTGTGACGTCCCGGCCCGTTGGTCGTGCCGGACCGGTGTCTGTCATAACTGTGAGAGCGGCCTGGTTTCCGGGGCGGTCGCCTACGGACCTGAGCCACTCGATAAGCCCGCCGACGGCAATCTTCTCACATGCTGTTCGCAGCCAATTCGTGACGTTGTCATCGATTTGTGAAGCCTGACCGGGATCGATTCATGGAGAACTGCAAGCAACGATCTGACCTCGCCCGCTGGGCCATCCATCCCCTGCGCCTTCTTGTCGACTATGGCTTCATCGCACATGGCTTCGCTGAGTTATCGAAAGGACCGGATGCATTTGCGACAAGTGGGCGTGCCGCTGACACCTAGCTCGTCGGGGATCGCTGAATTCACCGCGAAACTAAATCTATAGTAAGGAGAAGAACCCATGTCGGAAAAAATTCACAAACTGCTCCTCCGTAACCTACAGGAGGTTTTCGGAGAGGGTGATCCCACCAAGCGATACTCCGCCATCAAAGAGCTCTATACTGATGATTGTGTGGTCTATGTGCCCCCAGGTATTCTTCATGGACGCGATGAACTCGATAAATTTGCAGGCGATTTGCGAGCAACGCATCCTCAGTCTTTTTGTCCTGCCTTCTGATACCGGTCACAAGCCGCTTGCAGATACTCTCGTCGTCCCTTCATTTTGCCTACGTGCCCCAAGGCCCTTCATAATGCTGGGCGTCTGGCGTGGGGCTCCGGTCCTCGCGGCGGAGTGCCTACACAGGAATTGACGTGATTGTTGTCCGCGATCAAAACGATCGCCGCGCTCTACGTTTTTCTTAATTCTGATCCCGTGTCAAAGGAATGGTCGGCCAGGGCGCCGTGCGGGAACAACATTTGCACTCCCCGCGTAGAATGAGAAAGCTGCCGTCAGCACGGCCAGTGTGGCGGGGCCATAGCTCACCTCACGCCGCCACGGCGGTCTCCACGGCTTGTCGGGCCGTGGTCCATTCAACGCCGGATGGCATACTTCCGGTTGTAACCAGCGTTGGCGCAGAACTCGCTCAAGATCGCTCTCTTGTGCCCCAAGCTGGACCTCCCCAAATGCCTTTTGGTTGGGTTACATCTTAAATGGCGCAACGTTTCAACCTGCGGTCACATTTTAGGCGGCGCGATACGGATCGTTGGCTGATGCACATCCAGCCCAAAATACTTGGCATCCTTCATGAGGGCGGAGAAAAACCCTGATCGCCTGTGTCGAGAGGGCCCGATTCGAAGAACGTGGCGGTTAGACACTAGCTCGACGCCTATGCCGCAGTTGTCATCACCGTGTCATTTTTTCAAAAGAAAGAGTTTACTTTCCGCAAGGGGCGATTCCTCATAAAGTGCTTCGGGAAGATGGGCGTGGTTAGGGAAGTAGCGCGGTACTGGCCACCTATTCTTTTGAGTCGCACGAAAAGTGTTAAGCGACCACGGTCCTTAATCCCAACTCAGATGGGGCCCGAGATTTCTAAGGTGCAGACATGAAAACCACTTCACGACGTACCATCGTGGCGATGGTCTGGGCGTGCCTGATTTTACCGGCGAAGGCAAGCCCTGGCGCACGGCGGATTGATGGCGACCATTCTTCTATTCACGTTCATGTGCATAAGTCTGGTTTGTTCTCAGCTTTTGGCCACGATCATGACATCGAAGCTACGATTGAATCTGGTGAAATGACTGAGGCAGGTGCCGCCTCCGTAGAGATAAGGGTAGACGCACGCAAACTTCACGTTCTCGATCAAGACGACTCCGCAGACACGCGTGCGGAGGTCCAAAAGACCATGCTGGGACCACGAGTCCTAGATGCCGAACGGTATCCTGAGATTCACTTCCGTTCGACGGCGGTTAAGCCAGAAGGAACCGATCATTGGCTCGTGACCGGTGATTTAGATCTGCATGGGCAAACACACCCAGTCACAGTCGATGTGACGTTGAAAAATGGGCTTTATAACGGGACCGCAATTCTGAAACAAACAATGTTTGGCATCACTCCAGTGACCATTGCGGGCGGAGCCGTCCGGGTGAAAGACGACCTTAAAATCGACTTTCAGATTGCGGTAGACAAATAACCAAAGGCACGTACGCCCTGAATGCATACCCTTTGTTCGGAAAACCCTTCTTCGTGGACGTCCGCAACACACCGGAAGCATGCAGCGGGAGTTTGCTCGCGTCCAGGCCCAGCTGCAGCTGACGGAGATCCGTGCCCGCGCGGGACTGGTGAGCGCTCGAACGACGGTGGTGAATGTATCACCAGGGTTGGTGAAGTTCTAAGGCGGCTGCGCAAGTGTGGCACGCAGCAGGTCCCTCAGGAATCTGACTGGAATAAGCGCGCGGTTGCACGAAGACATAGAGATGGAATCGCTCAACCAATGTATCTAGGAATACTAGCGGCGAACTCGGGCCAGTCTGGGCGCGCTATGCTGCTGGCGTGCCGATCGGTGAGAAGGGTTAAGCGCTTCTCAATTTGAAATGAGCCTTCGCCTCTTGGCGTGAAAGGCCCGTGTTTCTGGCAGCTTTGACCTGGCTATGCGTTCTGCGCTGCGGCGGGCACACTGCCGCGCAGCCCGACGGCGTCCGCATTTTCCCGCAGCGCCTCGATACAAAAGGCGATGTGTTCCTCGAGCGGCACGCCGAGCTCTTCGGCGCCTTTGCGGACGTCCTCGCGAGAAACGCCTCTGGCGAAGGCTCTGTCCTTGAGCCGCTTCTTCACGGAATCCACTTCGAGATCGAGGATGCTCTTAGACGGACGGACGTACGTGCAGGCCGTCAGGAAACCGGCGAGTTCGTCGCAGGCGAAAAGCACATGCTCTAATTGCGATTGTCGCGGCACACCGCAGTAATCAGCATGGGAAAGGATCGCGCGGATGACCTCTTCCGTGTAACCGTGCTCCCGCAGAATCTTTGCGCCCTCGGCGGGATGCTCGCGATCGGGGGCGTGCTCATTATTTGGCCAGCGCTCGTAGTCGAAATCGTGCAGCAGGCCTGCCACGCCCCACTTGTCCTCGTCGGCTCCGAATTTTCGGGCGTACGCGCGAACACAAGTTTCCACCGCCAGCATGTGTTTGCGCAGCGATTCCGACTGGGTGTATTCGCAGACCAGCTGCCAGGCTTCGTCGCGGGTGGGCATGGGGGTCTCCTTGGAGACCAACATTATATAGCGAGGAGAGGCGCTCAGTGAGGCACCTGCTTTGCAAGTCGAGGACGCATAATCTGTTCCCCGCCGGAGGGTCCCTCGACGGGCGGTGCTCATGAAGACTCCTCCAGGGGCGATAGGCCAGACTACTTAAACTTTCACGAGAGAAAGGTCCAAGAAATGTGCTTAGAAGCTGGGTGTCACAGCGTTTGGAGGGTGCCGCTGGAGAATCCCTTCAATAATCTCTACGAGATCTTGCCCTGATCTACTAAGAGCGGCCCAATCGCTAAACCGCGCGCTGTGGTGGCACGCAGATTTAGAACCAGTAGGCCAGCCATGGATGCAGTTGACACAGGCAGGTCACGGGCACAAACTCAGATGCGGGAGGCAACCCAGATGGCTTTCGTTTCAGGCCCCGACGGTGCCGGTTTCCCCGATTGGCAACACGACTTCAAAGTAGCGATCAACTCTGGCCAGCTCGACGCTGCCAGAACGGCGATCAGCCTGCGGTTAAGGGCCAAGGCCAGACGTCCACCAAACGTCTTAGAACGTATCGCTCTCAACGACGCGATCCTTCTTCTGCGGACCTTGCGTAGCGAGCACGCCCGTTACGTTGACGCCGAAGACGACCCCGGCCAGGACTAAGGAGGGACCCGATGGCAACTCAAACTAAGGCAACGGCTCCCAAGAACGGCGAGCGCGTTCGCAGCCTTCAGCACGAGGGCATCTTTGAAGTGGTGTCTGTTAACTCGCTGATGCAAACGGCAAATATCAGGCCAACGGACGGCGCAGGCCACGTCATTCCGAACGTTCCCTGGACGGCCCTAACCCGGGCTGATAAGAAGTGAGGCATCAGCATTTAAACCGATAGCGCCCCAGTTTTGATCGGGGGCGGGTGGTAGATAGGTGTGGCCTAGTCGCCTCGTAAGTGGTCTGTTAGCCCTATCCGGGTCGCCCGGCGTCGTTAATGAAATGTCGTCAACCTGGCTCAGGCAGTCGATGAACTACGGTACTTTGGGTGGGCGACTCCCCGAAATGATTTCATGGCTTGACGAGCCTCCTCTTCCAACTCTTCCCACGTCTTGCACCATTCAGTAACAATGTCAAATTCCTGAGCCTCCTCGTTCCACCGCCCTATCGCCAGGTCCCCAAAACGAGAGCCAACCGGGGAAGAAATCAAGTCACCCAAAACGACAACTTTGAGATCAAGCATATTGCGCAATTGGCGCGTGTATGGACCTCTGCGCATGGTCGTCTCACTGAATCCATCGTCCATGATCACTTTCCCGGAGCGCGTCCCGCCCCCCAATGACACCGGCGCTACGGGCTGGGCACCGAATCGCTGTACGTATCGCTCTATGATGCGGCGATCAAATGGCAGTAGAAAGACGACGAAAAGACCCCAGATCATCAAGAAGATGACGGATGATGACATAGCATTCCGAGAGTGCGCGAATTTCGAGGAAAACAGCAATTCGGTAAATGCGGTAATCGTCCAAGTCAAACTGACCAAAGGAACCTTCCGGTTTCCTGACCAATGGAAGCGCGCCGCGCTGCCTGCCACCGCTAAAAAGCGTCCCGCCTGCCGTAATGGGGCGGGTAATAGTCCTTCTCGACGTCGCCGATCCTATGGACAAGGTTACGGCACTTCTCGGTTCCAAATTAGCGGTTCTGCGACCACCCTCCGAAAACGAACGTTGTCTTTTGCTCCTGCGGCCCGACACGTCGCCTCCGCCAAAACAACTCGATTTGGCGTCGCATCGGCTGCCACGTCTCGAAGGCGACCCAATAGGATCGACGGCTTGCCAGCGCGAGGGCTTTCGAGGTGAAGCATAAGAAAATTCTGCGCCCGAGCCGCGCAAAAAGAGTCCGCGGTTTCCTGCACTAATCGCGTCATGTTCCGGCTTTTTCAGAGTCCCTTGCGCGTGGCCAGACCTCTCTAAGACCACAAAGAAGTGCGCCACGCGCGGGAACAGGTCGAGTCTGCCAGGATTCGCTTTGCAGATGGAGAACCTTTTCATAAGCGCCCAAGGCCTTTTGGAGCTCGGCGCCTGCGACTTCCGGCCTAGGGTCATGCTTGGAGGTCTAAACAAGCGCCTGCGCATCGCCCGGATCTTTCGCGAGAGTCTCCTCACATGGCTTCATGGCAGTCGTGGCACTTCACCAACCCGCGCAGCGCGGCCCAACTCACCGCCTACTGCTGCCATCCGCCTCCCAGCGCCCGGTAAAGTTGGACCAGGCTCTGGTATTCGCTGCCTTGCGCTTCTGCCAGCTGCAGTTCGGCCGAGAAGAGCGACCTCTGCCCATCCAACACTTCGAGGTATGCGGTTGTGCCGCCTGTGTAGCGCAGATTCGATAGCCGCACAGATTCCTGCAGGTCCGCCACGGTTTCTTCCTGACGGACCCGCACCTCGTGCAGCTTCTGATATCCAACAAGCGCATCGGAGACGTCTCCAAACGCATGTTGAATTGCTTCTTTGTACGTAATCAAAGCCTGCTCGCGCTGCGATTCTGCAAACTTTAGGTTTCCCGTCAGCGCTCCGCCTGTGAAAATCGGCTGGCTCACTTGCGCGCCGTACGACCAGAAGGCTATCTGCGAACTCATCAGGCTCGAAAAGGCGCTGCTGCGTCCGAACGAACCGCCCCCGGACCCGGTCAGCGAGATCTGGGGAAAGAATTGCGCCTTGGCAACTCCGATCTGCGCGTTCGCAGCCGCTAAATTCTGCTCAGCCTCGCGGATGTCCGGCCGGCGCTCGAGTAGCAATGATGGCAACCCGGCCGGCACCTCCGGCGGCAAGGCCTGTTGTACTAATGGCATTCCTCGGGTGATCGGCCCTGGATAGTTCCCTAACAAAATGCTGATAGCATTCTCTTCCTGTGCGATTTGACGCTCCAGGTCGGGGATCTGTACGTTCGCCGTGTCGAGCGTCTGCTGAGCCTGTAGAACGTCCAGCTTCGTAGCCACTCCGTGCCGCAACCGATCGTTCGTCAGTCGCACGGAGTCCTCCTGCGTTTTCACCGTGTCGTGCGTGATTTGGAGCTGCAGATCAAGTTGCAGCAGTTCGAAATAGTTGCTCGCCACATCGCTCACCAGCGTCAGTACTACCGTTTGTCGCGCGTCTTCCGTGGCCAGCAACTGTGCGCGCGATGCCTCTGTGGCGCGCCGCAGTTTTCCGAAAAAGTCTAGCTGGAACGCAGCATCCGCTGTCAGGGTAAGAAAGTTGAAGGTGGTTTGAAAAGTGTTTGCCTTTCCCCCCGAAAAGTCGCCGTTCGCGAAGAGTTGCGGAAACAGGCTCGAGCGAGTCACCGCCACCTCCGCACGCGCTGCCGCAATCCGTTCGGTCGCGGTCTGCAAGTCGTAGTTTTGCTTCAACGCCGTGCGGATCAAATCCTGCAACACAGGATCATGGAACACCTGCCACCATGGCAAATCCGCAAAGGAAGCCGCTTGTGCCTGCGCCTGGGGGTTGTCGCTCAGTTGCCGGTACGTAGCCGGCGTCGCGACGTCGGGCCGGTGATAGTTCGGTCCCACGGCGCATCCACAGCCAAAGGCGGCCAGCGCCGCGACTACAGCTGCCCTCACGTTCAGACTGAAGTGCACCTCACGTATGCAAGTTGAGCGCGGTTTCATATTAGTCTACTGGCGCTGGAGCAGCCGTCGGCAGCGCTCCCTCCGCTCGTTGCTCGCCGCCACGTGACCATTTCTCAACCAGATAGAAAATCGCCGGCACAAAGAATATTCCGATCAGACTCGCGGCCATCATTCCACCGATCACTGCTGTACCCATGATCTGCCTGGCGACGGACCCGGCACCACTCGCGGTCCATAGTGGGACGCATCCCAGAATGAACGCGAAGGAGGTCATCAAGATGGGCCGCAGGCGCAGCCTAGCTCCCTCGAGCGCCGCGTCCACCAGCGGCTTGCCCTTTTCAACCTGGTCTTTCGCAAATTCCACGATCAGAATTGCGTTTTTCGCCGCTAGCCCAATCAGCATCACCAGTCCGATTTGCGAATACACGTCGCTTTCGATCTGCACCATGTAGGGGGGCAGAAAAACGGCCTGCATCATGCGCCGCAGCCACAGCAGCAAGAAGGCCCCAAAGATCGCCACCGGGGTGCTCAGCAGCACGCTGAACGGCAGCGACCAACTTTCATAGAGCGCCGCAAGAATCAGGAATACGAAGAGCAACGAAACTCCGAAGATAGCCGCCGGCGGCACTCCCTGTCTCGCCTTCTGTTCCTGGAACGACATTCCCGAGTAATCGAAGCCCATCTCGCGCGGCATGGTTTCCCTAAATACTTCTTCCAGTGCCGCCGTCGCCTGGCCCGCGCTGTACCCAGGAGCGGCGCTGCCATTAAGCTGCGCGGAACGATATTCGTTGAATCGCAATGTGAATTCCGGCCCTAAGCGCGGCTTCACGCTGATGAGCGCGGACAAAGGGACGTTCTGCCCCTTGCTGTTGCGAACGTAAAATCGCGCGACGTTCTCCGCCTTCGAACGCGACTCGCCTTCCGCTTCGATGTACACCTGCCATTGACGCCCGAATTTGTTGAAGTAGTTGATGAAGTAACCGCCCATGAATGCCTGAATCGTTTTGTAAACGTCGCTGAGCGGTACGCCTTGCTTCAGTACCTTGTCTCGGTCCACGTCCACAAATTGCTGCGGGACGCTGGGCAGGAACGTAGTGCTAATGCTCCCAATTTCCGGCCTTTTTCGGACTGCTTCCAAAAACGTTGCCAAGTTCTTGGCCAGAAATTGAACATCCCCACCCGAGCGATCTTCCAGCATGAACGTGAAACCGCCGGCAGTCCCCACGCCCGGAATCGCAGGAGGTGAGAATCCGAAGGCTACGGCCATGGGCAGCTTGCTGAGTTTTGCGTTCAAGTTTGCCTTGAGCGTCTGGAATTGCTCCTCTCGGGCCTTGCGTTCGTCCCATGGCTTGAAGTCCACAAAAAAGGTCGCGTTGTAACTGGTCCGCACAAAGCTCAGCAAACTGAAGCCGATGAACGAAGTGGAATACTGCACGCCGGGCGTGTTCTGGATGATGTTTTCCACCTGATCCGCCACCCCGAGCGTCCGCTCAAGGGATGCCCCGTTCGGCAGCTGCACGTTTACGTAGGCGTATCCCTGGTCTTCGTCTGGCAGGAAGCTCGTCGGCACCCGGTTGGCAAAAAAGTACCCTGCTGCGCCAAACGCCACAAGCAACACGATCATGAACGCAGTTTTTCGAAGCAGCACGCCGCTCCAGCGCACGTATCCTTGGGTGGCTCGCTCGAACGTCCGATTGAATTGGTCGAAGAATCTTCTCAGAGCCCCGCGGCTCTCCCCGCGCGGTTTCAGCAGCAGCGCCGCCAGCGCCGGGCTGAGCGTGAGGGCATTGAACGCCGAGAGCACAACGGAAATCGCAATGGTCACGGCGAACTGCTGATAGAGCTTGCCGGTGATGCCCGGGATGAAAGCCGTGGGCACAAACACGGCGGAGAGAACCAAAGCGATACCGACCACTGGGCCAAACAGCTCTTCCATCGCTTGTAGTGCCGCATTCTTCGGCGTCAGGCCCTCTTCGATGTGCCGCTCCACTCCTTCCACCACCACGATCGCGTCATCTACCACCAATCCGATCGCCAGCACCAGTCCAAACAGTGAGAGCGTGTTGATCGAAAAGCCGAACAGCGGGAAGAGGATGAATGTACCTACCAGCGAAACCGGCACGGCCAGCAGCGGAATCAATGTGGCGCGCAAGCTCTGAAGGAAGAGGTAAACCACCAGGATCACCAGCGCCAGTGCGATCAACAGCGTCACCACGATTTCCTTCATGCCTTCCGTCACCGAAAGCGTGGTATCCAGCGAGACCACGTAATCCATGTCCTGTGGGAATCGCGTCTTCATCTGGGCCATCAGCTTCTTCAAGCCGGCTGCCGCGTCCACCGCATTCGAGCCCGGCAGCTGGTAGGTGGCAATCACTGCGCTCGGCTTCCCGTTCAGCCGTCCAGCGACGCTGTAGTCTTGCGAGCCAAGTTCGATCCGCGCCACGTCCCGCACTCGCACCGTTCCTCCGTCTGGAGTCTCCCGTACCACGATCTGGCCGAATTGTTCGGGCGAGGCGAGCCGGCCCTGCGCCAGAACCGAATAGGTAAATTCCTGGCCCTTAGGCGCTGGCTCACCTCCGGCTTTTCCGGCGGGGTTCACGGTGTTTTGCGCTTGAATCGCGCCGATGATGTCAGGAACAGTGATGCCGAGCTTCGCCAGTTGGTCCGGTTTCACCCACATCCGCATTGCATACTGTCCAGCGCCGAACACCTGTACGTTGCCGATCCCCGGTGAACGCAGAATCGGGTCCGTCAGGTTGATGTATGCGTAGTTAGATAGGAAGGTCGCGTCGTAGGTGCCGTGCGGCGAATAAACGGCGATCAACATCAGCGGCGCGGTCACACTTTTCCGGACCGTCACTCCGTAATTGTTCACGTCCACCGGAAGCTGCGACGCCGCCTGCGTCTCGCGCGATTGCGTGAGAATGAAATCGGTATTCGGGTCCGTCTTCGCATCGAAGTCAACGATCAGGTTGGTTGTTGAATTCCCGGTCGCGTTCAGCGAGTACATATAGTTCATGTTGTCGACGCCGCTCATTTGTTGTTCGATCGGCGTAGCCACCGCTTGCTCGAGCGTCTGCGCGTCAGCTCCGACGTAGGTGGCCAGAACTTGAATCTCGGGCGGAGCGATGTTGGGGAATTGCGCCACCGGGAGCTCGAGAATGGTGATCAAACCGACGATCACGATCAGGATCGAAATCACCATCGCCACGATCGGCCGGTTGATAAAGAATCTTGACACTATTCCTCCTTCGCCTTGGCCCCATACGGCTTCGGGCTCACTGTGATGCCCTCGCGCACCTTTTGCGTGCCTTCCGCCACCACCCTCTCGCCGGGTTTCAGTCCGCTTAGCACAATCCACTGATTGCCCACTTGGTCCCCAACCTCGATCGTGCGGATGTTAACTTTGTTCCCGCCATCCACCACCGCCACCTGGTAACTGCCCTGCAATTCTGAGACGGCACGCTGAGGCACCAGCAGCGCGTCGTTCTGGGTCCGCACCGTAGCGCTTATACGTCCGTAGCCGCCCGGCCGCAGGATGTTTCCCGGATTCGGAAACAACGCGGCGACGCGAATGGCGCCCGTGGTCGGATCCACCTGGCGATCCGTAAAGTAGAACGTGCCTTCCTGTACGTAGGTCGTGCCGTTGGCAAGGATCAGTTGCAGGTGCAGATTCTTCCGCGCCGCCTCCAGGGTATTTTGCGTCGCATATCTTTTGTGAAAGTCCAGATACTCTTGCTCGCTTACCGTGAAATAGACTTTGATCGGGTCGACCGTCGAAACAGAGGTCACCGGCCCGCTCGTGGGGCTCACCAATGCGCCCACTTGCAGTTGCGCTTGGCCCGCAATCCCATCGATTGGCGCAGTGAGACGAGTGAAGTCCAAATTGATGTTCGCAGTTTCCAGCGCCGCTTCATCCGTCTGGATTTGAGCTTTGACTGTTTCCACTGTCGCTTTGGCCGCTAGATTGTTCTGCACGGCGTTGTCCATGTCCTGTTGGCTGGCCGCCTGCTCCCGCGCTAGGGGCGTGTAGCGATCCACGTCGAGCTGAGTTCGCCCCTGCACTGCCTCGGCGTTGGCCAGCGTGGCTTTCGCTTGTGCCAGCTGTCCCTTTGCCTGGTCCACGGCGGCCTGGAAAGGCCGCGGATCGATTTCGAATAGGAGTTGACCTTTCTTCACGAACGCCCCCTCCTGATAGCCTTGTCGCAGGATGTATCCCGTCACCTGCGCACGGACATCGGCGTTCGTCATCCCATCGAGCGTGCCGATCCATTCTGCGAAAATCGGCACGTCTCTCTGCTCCACATGCACCACTTCCACGTCCGGCACCGTTGGTCCCGCTCCTGATGCATGGCTCGAGCATCCCGCCACGAGACTCGCTCCCACCATCGCCAAATGAATGGCGGTAATCCTAGGAAGGTGGCTTTTCCGACGAGTGTTCATTTTCTCCCCCCCCAAAACGTCGCTAGACGCCAGGACGGATTCTGGATTTGAGTTTCGTGCGGGCTACGTGCTGCTCGAAGATGTCACCTTCGGAGGCCCAATGGCTTCTGGCGATCTGAGGAACCTCGACCATAATGTTCGCCATTCGGGGGTTCCCAACCGCAAATCCAAGAGAACCCTGTCTTGACCCTGGAGAACGAAAGCACTCTAGCACAACTTACGCAGCTGGTTCGCATTGGCGATCGCGCAGCCAGTGCGCGGGCCTAGTGACCCGCCTTCTAGACCGGGTGCTTCCGGATTTCAGATGGCATAACGGAGCGGCAACTAGGTGTCAAAACATCGGAGACGAACTCACGCGACCGCGACTACGTCTTCACCAACTACGCATTTTTCTGAGTAGCTGACCGGCGAAAGTTGGGTGCCGCCGCCTTGGACGGGATAACAGGGCGTCTTGCGGATGCCGGGCTGGCAAAAAATGGCTATTCGCCGATCGCCGCCGAGGATCGGGGCCGTGCCATAGCAACGCTGCTGAAGCAACCGGAGGGCATCTTGGCTCCACGAGCGACCTCTCTGGCCCGGTTGAAATGAACACGAGCAGATGGCCGCGGAACTGAGCGAAGCGCTCGGCCGCAAGATCGTGTTTCAGGACCTAGCCATCGAGGAATACACCGCCCTCCTCATTAGGATGGGCGTGCCGGGCTCAGGTCGTTCAGCATTTCAGCGGCGCAATGCTTGACTATCAAAACGGGCACGTGGCGGGCGCCGACAACAATGTCGAGAAGCTCACCGGGCGCCGTTCGACGACTGTCGGCGAGTTTGCCAAGCTCCACTCCAACCAACTCAACGCCAGCTGACAACTTGGCTTGTGCTTGCGCGGCCCCAATACCAACGCAGGCTCTATTGGTGATCGAGCAGAATATGCAGCGGGCTGAGCGGACCTAGAGGAATCAGTTCAAAAGTCATCAGGTGCGCCTGACCGAGAGGGAGCTGCTCAAGCATTTCGTGTGCTTTATCAATGGAGTCGAGGTTCAGAAGGAAGACGACGCCTTTGTTATCCTGACGGACGTACCACTGATCAATCTTCCCCGCGAGGTAAAGCTGGGCCGTAGCGGGCACCTCCCGCGTCATGATTGTTTTGCGCTGCTCGGGCGTGAGTGGTGCGACGAGCGTCCCGATCGCGAGGATTTTTGTCGTCGGAACGGGAGGAAACGTGCTTGGTGCGGTTGTTGTTTGCATCCACAGATGCTACGCAACCCTCTCGATCTCTGCAAACGCAGTTTTTTTGCGTGATGGAGCCGCCCTTAGCTTTTATTGCGAATTGCTAACTCCTGAGCACTAGCAACACGAGGCACTGGGCAAGCAGGGACACAACGAGCAGCGGAACACGGATCATTACCGATCTGTCCCACGACGCCTGTAGCTCTCGACCATTGTTGAGGCTCTCTCCGGTTTTTGCCGCTTCGGTTTGAAGCCGATTAATTGGTTTTGACAAGCGAGCATAGATAACGACGAACAGAATCAGCATTAAGAGCGATGCCAAATAGAACCAGCGCTGTCCACTCCTGCTTAACACGACCAGTAAGAAGTTGGACAAGAGCGCCGAGACGCCCCAGATCGGCATCCGCGCGTCGGCGAACATGTGGAGAAAACCCATGATTTCGGTTCCGGCAGATGGTGAAGCCAATCTGAGGGCGGGACGGCCGATAGTCAAAAAAAACATGTCCGTGCCACACAGCACTGCTGTGCTAAGAATGCCAACTAGAGATACCGGCCACATCCAATGGTTCATTATCCATCCTCCTTTGTAACCGTCGCCGCTCAAATGGCATGGATCAACAAGAGGCCCACGAGAAGCATCACGGCGCAGGTTACGCCATGAATTGAGAACGCTCGCGCCTTCGACCCGCCTGACCCCAGAATGATTGACATGTCCCCAAGAGGGATGATGGCGTAAACGAGTAGAGCTATGCCTACCAACCGTCTGTCCGCGGCCAGCATCAGGGTCAGCACGACCAATCCCGCTACCACATCCCGAATTCCTTTAGGACGTAGCCAGGCACGAGTGTCAGCATCGGATGCAGGCGGTTTTAGACCAAATGTTCCTGAGATTCGCTCAGGACATACAAGGTAGAAACAACCGATAACAATGATCCCCACAGCTATGAGAGCCGCCAGGATGAGCGGAAGAACGTTACGCATAAAGTTCTCCTTTGGTAGACAATCTCGCGTGTCAGATCCAGCGTGCGGCTGCCGCACCGGTATCTTCAGGGAGGGTGTTGAAAGCGATGGCCGCTTGTGGCGCGGCACGATGGATGGCGTTGACCACCGCTTCAAAAAGAACCAGCCGACTGGGTGGCAGGCGGAGACCCGCGCCAATCACCACACAATCGTAGACGTGACCGGCTAGGCAGCGTTCAACGGTGGGGACCGCAGTCTCATCGGGGTTGATGAAGCAGTTTTGGGCATGCCAGCCCCGCGCTGCGAAATCGGCCAGCGCGAGTTTGACTCCCGCGTGGATCTTCTCTGCGGTCATGCCTGGCGGCAGCGCCGGATCCGCAAAGTCCACCGTCGCAGGATCAAGACCGACCAACACGACATGTTTCATCGACCGTCCTGTTGCGCTAAAACGAACGGAACACAATCGAAGTCGCAATCATCTTCATTTCTTTTACTATGGGCGGGCCTCACGCAATCCGGACAATCCTGTATTTTGTCATAGCTAGGGACGACTCTATCGTGAAGGTGGATGCAAGGTCCATAATACCTATGTCTCCGCGGTGGCAGTTCAAACGGTCGATGCAACACCATCTAATCGGTAGTTCCGACAATACTTTTCAGCAAAGACCGATCCTTTGGGCTGCCCTCAATCAGACCTAAGCAGGACAGGGTTCTTTTTTTGAATTGATGCCCGCGAGCGGATTGGGCCTTTCAAGCTCTGCGAAATCGACCTCGAGCTGGTGTTGCGTCGACCCATTGAAACCACCAGACTCACCAGGCACTCGCGTGGTCGGCCATGGAACCCGGAACGACGGAACGACTGTGACTGTCGTCGCGAAAGGGCGGGTTATCCCGTCTCCAATCACCGGTCATCCACTATACTTACAGGGTGTTCAGGCACCTTGTGCGCGGCATCTTGATATCGGCTCTAGCAACATCGGTGTTGGCTTCGCAGGACCGGAGGGTGAGCCCGACTCCCCAGGCTGTTCGACCGGGCGTGCTCGTCCCACGGCAGATTTGCCTCGCTCAGCCAGACCAGAGCTATGCACTCTACGTGCCGTCACACTACGCCCAGGATAAGCGTTGGCCGATCGTCTACGCGTTTGACCCAGCTGGTCGCGGGAATCTTCCGGTGGAGCTCTTGAAGGATGCCGCCGAACGCTACGGCTACATCTTGCTGGGTTCGAACAATTCGCGGAACGGCTCGTGGAAAATGGAAGCAGAAGCCGCTCAAGCAATGAACGAGGACTCACACGCACTTCTCGCCATCGACGATCGCCGCGTCTATTTCGCCGGCTTTTCCGGTGGCGCTCGGGTCGCGTCCGAAATCGCCCAGCGTTGCAATTGTGCAGCCGGCGTCATCCTGAATGGCGCCGGGTTCTCCGCCGGTGCCTCCCCATCGCGTGGCGCCGTGTTCGCGGTCTTTGCCGCGGTTGGCGATTTCGACTTCAACTACCCAGAGGTCGCCGATCTGGACGAGAAACTAGAGCAAGCTGACTTTCCACATCTCTTCAGGCCCTTCGAAGGTTCCCATGAGTGGGCCCCGGCCGAGGTGATGGATGAAGCCCTCGCCTGGTTCCGTCTGGTCGCCATGAAACAGAACCGCGAACCTCGAGACAACGGTTTTGTAGATACCGAGAAGGCCAAGATGGTCGTGCGCGCCAACGTTCTCGAACAGTCCGGCAATTTCTACGCCGCCTGGCGCGAGCACCGCCAAGCAGTCGCGACTCTTGATGAGCTGATTGACACTACCTCACTTCGACGGGCGGCGGGATCTCTTGAACAACAGAAAGCAGTGCATGACGGCGCCAAGCGAGAAATACGAGAGTTCCAGGAACAGGATCAGCTCACGAGGGAAATTTTTGCCGGACTGGCTGCCTTGCGTAATGCTGATCCGAGCCGCTCGGATATTCTCAGCCAAACCGGCCAAGAAATCATTGACCTTCGTACTCGCGTCGCTTCCGAAAAGCACCAAGAGAAGGTACGCGTATTCCGACGCGCTCTCACGGGTATCTTCGTGACGGCCATGGAAGCCGGCGAAGAACGCCTCGACGCCAAGGACGACGCTGTTGCCAGAGATTATTTTGAGTTCGCCACCGATGCCGAACCCGACTCCGTCTCGGCCCTGAGCAGCCTTGCCAGGGCGCGAGCCTTCGTCGGCGACCGGAAAGGCACATTCGACGCACTACGGCGCGCGAAGGAAAATTCCAAAGACGTGGCGACTTTCGCCGCTTGGCTCAAAGGGGAGCCCGCCTTTGCCAAGCTCCGCGAAGATCCCAAGTTTCGCAGCCTGCTCACCAATCCCTAAGGACAATGCGGTCACTGGCCCACCAGCCTCATAATACGCTTGCCTGTACATCGCAAGAGCCTTGAGCACGTCGGGGTAATCCCGGATGAAATCGTTCTGCCTACACCGAGATGGAGGGACCGCGCGTACCTATTCCGATGATGGTCAGATAGGCCGTAAACTCGTTTTGCCGCGTCTGTAGCAAACAGATCGACACGAGGGGAGCGAGCCGCTCTACTGCGATCTCTCGATGGATGCCACGTCGAAAGAAAAGGAAACAGTTTGTATTTCGTCAAAGAGCGGGTCGCGCCAGAAATCAACACCGATGAAGAAGGGGCCATTAACCCGCTCAGCCGTGGTCTCCGCTACGTGTTCCACGTTCGAGTTTGATTAGATCGGCGTTTAAGGAAACAATCTCAAAACCCGCCGTCGAAATCTTTTCGATCAGGTTGAGAATACCGGGAAGATCTAACGTTATCGGTTTGCCGTCGTAGGTAGCTTCGTGCGGAAGTGCGTGCTTGTGAAGCCAAACCACTCCTGTGTATGTGCAGGGAGAAATCGAGAAATGATGCAGGTCAGTTTGCTGACAAAGAAAATCGGCGGGGCGCTTAGACTCCATGACGGAAAGTGTCGCAATCGAGCGCAATGAGATCACTAAGTTGGCTGTACCGATCTTTCAGTACTTTCCCGATTCGCCGATTGGTACTTTTAGGTTAGAACTTCGTCGGCGCCATTTCTCGGATTTATCACCGCGACGACGGCTTTGGTGGAAATGTGCATCAAGAAGAACTCATTCTTGTGTTTAGAGGCTGCCGCTACTTCTTTAAGCCTCTCGATGGCACGTTCATGCCCCACAATCGCGTCATGCCGTAAGAGCTTGCCCTCTGGGAGTCTCTCAAATATGTCGTAGTCGCGATCCGCAGCGATAGCTCTCCTGCGAACGCTGCCAATGGAGCTTTGGCCACTGGCTTCGCGAGCGAGGGCACTGCTGTTCCTAGTCCGGAACCCAGCAGCCTAAGCATATTGGGGGTCGGACTGCTCGGTTTGCTTGGCCTCGCTCGCCGGCGGTTGCTGGCTTAGCTCACTAGATTCGCAATCAGGAAGAGGACTCTGGATCGCCCAGAGTCCCCTCCTCAATATGGTCGCAAGTCCGTGTCTGGGCCTGCTTCATGTCGCACCGGACCCGTTCTTGCTTGGTGGGGTTATGAGGTAGCTCATTAGGTGCGCCTTCTCACGTACAATGCGGGTTTGGATCGCCGCTCGGAGTTCCTTAGCAATCGCTTGCGCTTTGGCGACGTCGTCGGTAGCGAGTAAGCGTTCAGCAAGGTGGGTGACGTTCGGCATGAGGGAGTTTCCTGGCACGCGAAATGTAGCCAGGACTGCAGGCCCCGGGGATACCAGAAACACTGTAGTGTGCTCGGATTGCCATCGCGGACCGCCGTAGTAGACTCTATACGCGCGGGGGGCCACGGCACGCTCGCGTGGCTGCCAGCTGACGATCTCGGGCAGCTCGCAAGAGCCCCGCGATATTCCGAACCTGTTCGGCGGCTCAAACGTCTCGATCTACTGCGTGGCAAAAGGCAGACTAAAGCAATGCCTCGATAGATGTTCTGCGAAAAAGAGCCACGGTTTTGCATTTCCGCTGCAGTGATCGAGGTGTTCCTTCCGCAAGGCCGGCGATGCCAGGAGTCCAGAGCCATGAATGACGAATCCAAAAGGAGGCAGCTAACTAAGCAGTTGGCTGATGACCTCACACGGATACTCGCAGAGAAAGATTCCGATGTGCGCGTGAAGAGATGGGAACAACGCATCCTGCAAACGATCGAGCAAGTAGAGCAAGAGACTCGGCGAACACTCGCAGGCGAATTGCGCGCCAAGGTCTCTGCGTTTCTTGAATCCGAACAGGCTGTTCCCAGCAAGCTAGGAGATCTTGATGACGACAGCCTCTCGGTTGACGTAGCTCAGGGTACTTCGCGCGGACTGAAAAAGGTCGCGCACCAAGCTGCCAGACAGGTGGAGCGGAGAATCATACTCGAAACGCTCGAGGCTAGTGCCTGGCATCGCCGCGTTGCGGCCCGAAGTCTGGGGATCAGTTATAGGTCCCTCCTCTACAAAATGAAGCAGATGGGACTCCCACGAAAAAGACTTGGAAGTCGGTTTACATCAGTAACCCCGAATTATTAAGCCCTCCATCCGATCTGTCACGGCGAGCAAGGACTACCCCCTCAACCGTATGTTCGCGGTCATTCCCCGATTGCTTCGAGAAAATGGCTGCTGGCACAGTCGGACCGGCGCGAAAGATAGGCGGCCCGAACTGGACCGGCTTATGGCCGACGCGCACAAGCGCCGCTTTGATGTGGTAACCGTTTGGAAGTTCGACCGGTTTGCCCGGCATGTTCCCTCCGTGGCCGTGATCTCAAAGCCCGCCATCTCGGCCTTTTCTAGCAAGCTGAGAATGCCGGAATGTCTAGCGTGATTGGCTTGCCGTCGTAATTAGCTTCGCCCTGAAGTACGTGCTCATGCAGCCAAGCTAGTACCGTGAGTGTACAAGGCGAAATCGAAAACTGATGCGGGCCTGTTTGCTTACAAAGGAAATCGGAGGGATGTTCGGAAGACATCAGCCTCGACTCACCCGTAGGCCGCCGTTCGCTTAGCTCGTGCCTGCGCGCGCGAAACACACGAGTATGAGCAGCCGTCTGCATGAACCCAATGTCGCCTCAGTGATTTTTTGCGTGGGCTATCTTCTTAAGTCATCGAGCCATTCATCCAGGACCTCCTGGCTGCCTGACTCAAATGACACGAAGGCAGTCTGATGCTAAACAAGAACATTTCCGGAGCGGAGGCAGCCCGCCTCCAGCGGGGTCCCGATCGGGGCAACACACCTTACGAAATCTTCAGAGCAGATCCACGAAAAGGAATCTTTCGACTGGGCAGCGTGACTGGCCGAGAAAGAGCAATAGATCTGAGCAATAGGCTAGCCGCCAGAACTCCCGGCGGCTATTTCGTGTTGGACACGACCACTGGCGAACTGATGAGCATTATAACTACAGCACCAGGCATCAACGCGGCTCAAGTTCGACCGTGAGCGACACACCGTTTGACATCTTTCGCGGTGTTCCGGGAAAAGATGCGAAGTGGCTCGAATCCGCAGCGACCTTTGACGTCGCGCAGCAACGGATGAAGCAGATTTCCGCGCAGCAGCCCGGCACGGTCCGCAGGGGACCAGTTTTGGGGACGCCTCTCGACAGAAACCCCGCAACGCGATGGAATCAAGGCCTAGCTGGCTCCAAGGCCCGTCCCACTGGAAACCCATCATTCAGCCCATCGGCGAGTTTGATTGCCTCGCTGTCGTACCCTGCCCTCGCCAAGGCCAGGCCACGCGGAGCCCTGAGGGTCGGTTCAGTCGGACCATCGCCTGCGCCGGTGATATTCCCCTCCGCCCAAGCTGCCCACGTCAATGACCACCGCGATAATCAAAATCAGAAGGTTTAGCCCGGCTATCGGCAAATTAGAGTTCACCATCCACGAGTACGCCAGGGTCGTCAGCGGCAAGAAGATGAAGCCCAGTAAAGGCAACAGCAGTCCGTGATATGCGCGCTGCAGATAATTAGAAAGCAAAAACAGTAGCACCAGCGCGATTCGAGGAAACGCCACGAACAGAATCAGCAAGAGGCAGGGCATCGGTAACCTCACAGGGCCAGCCAGCCGCGCGGGATTGCTACTTTATACCCCCCCTATTAGAGCCGATTCGTTGCCAGAAGCTCTCCCCCGAAGTCTAAGCGAGCAAGTGGACACGAGCACGCCGACTGGCAACAGAACCCTTCAGCTCAGAGGGTTCCTCGCCGCGTTCCGAAAACGTTTTCCCGAATTTTGGAACACCCTGGAGCGACGCGATACAGCGTTCCGACCCCAACTCCTAGCTGCATAGCGATGGCCCGCCAGCCGAGCCCCTTGCGTCGCAGCCCGGCGATCGCTTCCTTGTCGAGGTGCCGTGGCCGAATTGGAAGGATCGCTCATCGTCGAGCGTGTGAAGGCGGGTCTGCGGAATGCGCGTGCGAAAGGTAAGCGGCTAGGCCGACCGCCTGGAAAACGCCCTGCAATTGGTCCGGCAGAGGAACGTTCTACTGCACTCCCCCGTCTTTTGTAACCAGTACCATGCGGAACCGCGCTTTGCCTTCCATCAATCGGGCGTAAGCCTCAGCGCCCTGTTCCAAGGGAACTGTCTCAATCATCGGGCGGATATTCTCCATGACGCTGAAGGCAAGCGTGTCCTCCGCCTCGATCGGCGTGCCGGTCAGGCTGCCTTGGACCGAGCGTCCCCCAAAGATTAGCGTCGCCGCATTCAATTGAATCGGATCCTGCGGTGCACCCACCACGATGAGCTTGCCTCCCGCTGCGAGACCGGCTACAAGTCGCCCCATAGCATCCCCACTGGTCCCTGTTGCGAGAATCGCCCTGGCTCCACCCGTACGCTGCAACACCGCTGCGGCATCCTCGACACCTGCATCGATGTAGAGATGCGCGCCCAAATCTTTCGCAAGTTTTTCCTTGTCGCGTCCACGCCCAATCGCGACTGCACGGAATCCCATGTGCCGTGCAAACTGAACCCCAAGATGTCCAAGGCCGCCAATGCCCTGCACAGCGACCAAGTCTCCCGCCCGCAAGCCGGCGTTGCGAAGAGCGTTGTAGGTTGTAACTCCCGCGCAGAGAAGAGGGGCAGCTTCTGCGGAACTGAGTTCGTCAGGAATGGAAGCGATCCCACGCGCTTCGGCGATCATCACTTCCGCATATCCGCCATCCACGGTTACTCCCGAGACGACAGGGTTCTGACAATTCACAGGGTCTCCACGTCTGCAAGGTTCGCATACCCCGTCCTCTCCAGCGATCAAGCCGACACCAATTCGTTGACCGATTTTCCACCGCGACACTCCTGGGCCTAACGCTTCAATGCGACCAATCACTTCATGCCCTGGAACCCGCGGCAGAGTCAGGCCCGGGTAAGCCCCGGTGACCGTGTACGAATCGGTGTGACAAATTCCGCATGCTTCCACGCGAATCCGAACTTGACCTGGTCCAGGTTCAGAGACTCGCCGTTCCACGACTCGAAGGACGCCCGGCGCGGAGACTTCCACGGCCGTGTATGTACCAGTCATTGGCTTGAGGGCCACGCCCTTAGACGGTGAGCTGCTCATGTTCTTTTTCTCCAATCTATTGAAAATCTGGTCAAGGTGTTTTGGCGAGCGCATCGATTAGATTCACGCGGTAGCGATTTGGCTTCGGCATTCTTGGGGGAGGTGAGCTTTGCCTGGTACATCGTGCCAAACCGGGGTTTATGCCGAATGTCCGCGTTACTCGGGCACTCGCCATTCTTTTCAGTTCAGTGAAGTTAGCGTGGGCCTAACACAGGTCGTATATACTAACCGGACTTCAACAGGCAGGGACCTATGGCCATCCAGTCCGGCACCCACTTGGGCCCCTATGAAATCCTCTTAGCTATTGGTGCGGGCGGGATGGGAGAGGTTTATCGTGCCCGTGATACGAAGTTAGACCGCGATGTAGCTATCAAAGTCCTGCCCGAAGCCTTCGCCCGTGACGCGGAACGCATGGCCCGTTTCCAGCGTGAAGCAAAAGTTCTCGCCTCCATCAATCACCCGAATATTGGGACGATCTACGGATTGGAAGATTCGGGCACCACTCGCGCCCTTGTTATGGAACTCGTCGAAGGGCCAACACTCGCTGATCGCATCAAAGCTGGTCCGATTCCCATCGACGAAGCTCTCCCGATTGCTCGGCAGATGGCCGACGCTCTGGAATACGCCCACGAAAAGAGCATCATCCACCGCGATCTCAAGCCCGCAAACATCAAAGTCGCCGCCGACGACACAGTGAAGATTCTCGATTTCGGCTTGGCAAAGGCGCTCGAACACGACCCTGCATCCGTTGACATCTCGACATCTCCCACCCTGAGCCGCATGGCAACGATGCAGGGAGTTTTACTTGGAACGGCTGCATACATGTCGCCTGAACAGGCGAAAGCGAAGCCAGTTGATCGCCGCACAGACATTTGGGCGTTCGGGTGCGTGCTCTACGAGATACTGACGGGAAAGATTGCGTTTAGCGGCGAGACCATCACCGACACGCTTGCTGCCGTGGTCATGAAAGACCCGGATTGGTCACAGCTTCCGTCGAAGATTCCTATGCGCGTGCGTGTTCTGTTGCAGCGTTGCTTGCAGAAAGATGCGAAGCAGCGCCTACGGGACATCGGCGATGCCCGCATCTCGTTAGACGAAGTTCTCTCCGGTGCACCGGAGGGAGCGAGTAGCATCGGCGTCCCGTCCGCAGAGGGAACGAAGGGAGGCTGGCAGCAAGTCGTCCTGTGGAGCAGCTTCGCGTCGTTGATCGTAGGGGCCGTCGTTGGTCTCGCTGTTTGGAATCTGAAGCCTTCGCCACCGAAGCCTGTCACGCGCACAGTGATTGATCTTCCGGCGGGGCAGCATCTGGCGGGATTGGATGGGCCCGCTTTGGCCCTTTCGCCCGACGGGAGCCAGCTTGCCTATGTCGCGGCAACTCAGGGCAGCGTGCAGCAGATTTATTTGCGAACGATGGACAGCACGGAGGCCAAGCCGATTCGCGGAACCGAAGGAGCCACGAACCCCTTCTTTTCCCCTGACGGCCAATGGCTGGGATTCTTCGCTGACGGAAAGCTGAAGAAGATTTCGGTGAGCGGCGGAGTGGCTCACACCTTGGCGGAAGTGGTGAACCTCTATGGAGCCACCTGGGGCAATCAGGGCACGATCATCTTCGCGCCCCTCACAACAGTCCTCAAGCAAGTACCAGATGGGGGAGGCAACTCCCAAACCGTGACCCGGCTCGGAAAAGGGGAGAACTTCCAAGGTTGGCCGGAGTTCTTGCCCAGCGGAAAGGCGGTGATCTTCGCCGGTGCGCCCGGTACTGGCAACTGGACCGCCGCTCGCATTGCCGTCCAGTCCGTTGGAAGCGGAGAACACCGAACTCTGGTCCAAGGCGCAACGGCTCCCGGCTACGCACCCTCGGGTCATTTGGTCTACGCACAAGAGGGGAGCCTGATGGCGGTGCCGTTCGATGTGCGACGGCTGGAGGTGACGGGCACGGCGGTGCCTGCGATAGAGGGTGTCTTGCAATCTCCAGTTACTGGTAGTGCGCAATACGGCATTTCCGCCACAGGCTCACTGGTCTATGTGTCCGGAAGCGTTCTAGGGGAACAGAGCAAGCTGGTATGGGTGAATCGCAATGGGACGGAACAGGCCTTGGCCGCGCCCCCGCGCGCCTACCTGAACCCCAGGCTTTCGCCCGACGGCCAGCGCGTCGCCGTGAGCATCTCGGAACAGGAGGCGCAAATCTGGCTGTACGACCTTCCCCGAGAAACGTTGACCCGCTTCACGTTTGAAGGAACTTCGAACCAATACCCCGTCTGGACTCCGGATGGGAAGCGGATCGCATTTCGATCGAACAAGGAAGGGCCGCTGAACATCTACTGGCAGATCGCGGATGGGAGTGGGGGGCTGGAGCGGCTGAGCGCGGCTGACGAAGCCCAGACTCCGAACTCCTGGTCGCCAGATGGGCGACTGCTGGCCTTTATGGAAATCACAACGCCAGGACAGAACATCTGGGTGCTGCGGATAGGCGACCGGAAGGCAGAGCCACTCACCGGAACAGCCTTCGTCAACGGAGCTCCCGAGTTTTCACCCGATGGACATTGGCTGGCATACATCTCGGATGAATCGGGCCGCCGGGAAATCTACGTGCAAGCCTATCCCGGCCCTGGCGGCAGGTGGCAAGTCTCAACAGACGGTGGCACGGAGCCGGTCTGGAATCGCAACGGCCGTGAGTTGTTCTACCGCAACGGCGACAAGATGATGGCTGTGGACGTTGCAGCGCGGCCCACTTTCACTTCCGGCAGGCCACGGATGCTGTTTGAGGGGCCGTACGAGCCGACGCCGGTAACGTTCCCTAACTACGACGTGTCCCCGGACGGCCGGCGGTTTCTGATGCTCAAGCCCGCCGAACAGCAGCAGACCGCGGCTACGCAAATCAACGTCGTGCTGAACTGGACGGAAGAGTTGAAGCGCCTCGTGCCGACGGGAAAATGATGTCAACCACAATTGGCCAAACCGTGTCGCACTACCGGATCGTCGAGAAACTCGGCGGAGGCGGGATGGGTGTTGTCTACAAGGCCGAGGACACTACTCTCGGCCGCACCGTCGCCTTGAAGTTTCTTCCGAGTGAAGTCTCGAACGACAGGCAGGCCCTCGAACGCTTTCTGCGTGAGGCGCGTGCCGCTGCGGCGCTCAATCATCCCAACATCTGCACAATCTATGAAATCGGGGAACACGATGGCCAGCGTTTCATCGCCATGGAGTTACTCGAAGGGCAAACACTCAGGCAGCGCATCGGTGGAAAGCCACTGCCTCTTGATGCATTGCTCGATCTGGCACGCAGATGGCGGACGCACTGGCCGTGGCACACGCGAAGGGGATCGTCCATCGGGACATCAAGCCGGCGAACATCTTCGTCACCGAGAGCGGCCATGTGAAGATCTTGGATTTTGGCTTAGCCAAGCAGGTGCCCCAGGGCCGTGCCGCGGAAGCAAGGACGGAAGGAACGACCGAAGATAATGATCCGCACCTGACGGCACTGACGTTTACCGT
>Ga0306920_100001111_pt1 | contig 33048 bp, 27 predicted proteins | sample flu12Cox44000170_FD_204666 | JGI IMG/M metagenome (GOLD analysis project Ga0306920, IMG submission 204666) | Lab enrichment of tropical soil microbial communities from Luquillo Experimental Forest, Puerto Rico - flux4day.12C.oxic.44.000.170 (v2)... | ecosystem: Environmental > Terrestrial >...
TAAAACGACACGAAGTCGAAATCTTGCTGAAGGCTGGTCACCCTAAGACCGAAGTGGCCCGATTGTCCGGCGCGTCCCTGCGTTCGGTCAACCGCATTGCCGAAGAAACTCCGGTTGTACATGTCGATGATGTCGCCGAGCGCGAGAAGCGTGGGATCGGCAGACCGAGCTTCGTTGCGAATTTCCGGAAAGTCGTCGTAGCCATCCTGGAAGAAAAGCCCGATCTGCCTTCGCTGGAAATTCTTCGGCGCGCGCGGGAGGCCGGCTATCCGGGAGGGAAGACGGTACTGTATGCCCTGGTGGCTTCGCTGCGCCCGAAGGGCGTCAAGCCGCTGGTCCGTTTTGAGGGGCTCCCTGGGGAGTTTAGCCAGCACGACTTCGGACAAGTGGACGTGGAGTTCCTCAACGGAGTGATTCGCCGAGTCCATTTCTTCGCCTCTCGTCTGAAGTACTCCCGCTTCATTCGCGTCAGTCTGGTGCAGGACGAAACGGTAGAGAGTTTGGTCCGGAACTTGGCCGAACATTTACACAGTTGGGGCGGCGTTCCGCTGATGTGTGTGTTCGATCGACCAAAAACAGTGGCACTCAAGTGGCGGCGAAATGGTGAGGTAACGGAATGGAATCCGGTCTTCGCCTACGCCATGTTGGAAATGGGCATCGGCGTGGAGTTGTGTTGGCCTCACCAGCCGCAACAAAAAGGGGCGGTCGAGAACTTAGTGGGTTTCGTGAAATCTTCTTTCTTCAAGGTGCGGCGCTTCTACGATCAAGAAGACCTTGAGCGACAGCTTATCGAATGGCATCGGGAAGTAAACCGGGAGCGTGCTTGCCGTGCCACGGGAGTGATCCCGGCGGTGCGTCTGGCCGAGGAAGCGCAGCGGCTGCGGCCCTTAAAAGTGCGGCCGGAAGATCTCGCTCTGCGAATCCCCGTCTATGTGGGTCCGACGGGCACCGTGCTGCACGAGAGCCATGCTTACTCGATGTCCCCAGAAGCGATCAGCATGCCGGGGACGCTGTACTTGTACGCGGATCGTGTCCGGATCGTCGCGGGACGCTATGAAGCAGTTCATCCGCGGAAATTCGTAGTTCACGAAGGCTCCACGCTGGCCTCGCATCGTGCGGCCATGGTGGCTGCGGTGTCTGGCAAGCGTGGCAAACGCTATCTGAAGCGCCAGCAGCTGCTCGAGTTGGGAGAGCCTGCTTTTCTCTACCTGACAGAAATCGTTCATCGCCGGCCTCGACAGTGGTTTTATGACGTCGATCGGTTGCACGATCTGCTGCAGAGCCACGGTCCGGTGGTTCTTCGTAGCGCTCTGGAACAAGCGCTGAAGGAGCAAGTCTTCAGTGCCACGTACGTAGAGCGCTTCCTACAACACTCCCTAGCCTTCCAGGAGGTCAGCTCATGAAGAAGAGAACGCGGACTTGCGATTCGTTCGGGGCATCGGCAACCGCCAAGACGACGGATAGCACGCCGAAGAGCCTGGAGCTCTCTGAGGGGCAACTGGAGGCCCACTTCCGGCGTCTGAATCTGGCCCACACGCGGAGAATCTACAAAGACGTAGCTAGCCGCGCGGAGAAAGAAAACTGGTCCTACCGAGATTTTCTGGCTCTGCTGTTAGCCGAAGAAGTAGCACGACGGAAGCAAACACGACTGCAACGCTGCACGCGGAGCGCACACTTTCCGTTCTTCAAAACCATCGACGAGTTCGACTTCACTCTGCAATCCACACTTCGAGAATCCGTAATCGGTTCCTACCTCAGCCTGGACTTCGTCACTGAGGGACGCTCGTTGATCCTGCACGGCAAAACGGGTCGCGGCAAGACTCATCTGGCGGTGGCCATCGGGTACCGAGCCATCCAGAACGGCTTCGAGACGCTGTTCACAACCGCAGCTGAACTCATCGAAGATCTCTCCAACGCTGGCAAGAAGGGCCACTTGCAAGAGTCGCTGGCAACCTACACTCATCCTCACGTTCTGGTGATCGATGAGGTCGGCTACCTCACCTATGGACCAGATGCCGCCAATGTCCTATTCCACGTGGTGAACGATCGGCACCTGCGGAAACGACCCATGATCTTCACCACCAACAAGTCGTTGACTGAATGGGGAAAGGTCTTACACGACGAAGATATGGCGGCAGCTATCCTGGACCGAGTTCTAGAGCGCGGACGGTTCATCCACCTCGATGGGCCCTCTGGCAGAACCCGTCATCTCAACCTGGAAGAGATCTTGCCGACCAGTAAGGAGCGTGCCAGAATTTCCGGAATCACCGTGCCAGAATTTCCGGAACCCACAGCTTGTAAAGTTGCGCATCATTCAAATCCAGCGTTTGGAGCCTGTCCAACACGGTCCTGGCGAACGGACCTAGGCTAGTTAGCGTGCACGAACCGCCTTCTAAACCTTGCGCAAACGGACTCTAGGAGCCGTCACCACAGCCGCAAATCCGGAACCCGTCGCATGATGTCGGGGCCGAAAGTTCGCTAGCAGAAATCCAGTGCTCGCGACAGTCGTCAAGCATGCGGGATCAAGAGTTTCAAGATTTGAGCGTGTGACACTCAACGTGTGCGAAGTCTAAAAGCTCCGACTGTAGCCAAATCGTCACTAAAAATCGCGCAAAAGGCGCAAATACTGAACAATTCCAGAATACACAAATTGTCGCTATCGTACAGCCGGCAAAGGGATTTCGTTGTATTTTCTACGAGATAGCGAATCGGCGATTTGATTTTTCAAGACCGCCGACTTAAACCACTCGGCCACTCCTCCGCTCTTGATTCTACCGTACTTATCGGACGATTATTGATTTGCCGTTGCCCAATCGTTGCCTCGCTCGGCTTGGTTCAAAAGAATTTCGGACTGCAGAGTTCCAACGTTCCAGACATTGACGCCGCAGGTTTTTGAACCAGGTCAAATACATCATCGGCCTAAACGCGATCAACTGCGCGACTGGGGACACGCTGGTATCCGAACAAGCGCGTGCGTCGGGCAAGAGCGAGGTACTGAAATCCTTGGATGCTTCGGCATCAAAGATGCGCAATGAACTCGGCGAATCGCTGGGTTCGGTTCAGAAGTTCGCTGCGCCGATCGAAGAGGCCACCACGTCGTCCCTGGAAGCGTTGAAAGCCTACAGCCTGGGAAGAAAGGCTCTCAATACCAAAGGCGATGCGGCGGCTATCGAGTATTATCAACGTTCCGTGGAGCTCGATCCCAAATTCGCTCTAGGTTACAGGTCCATGGCGATTGCCTATAGCAACCTCGGGCAGATGACGCGCGCCCGCGAAAACGCTAGTAAGGCTCTCGAATTGCGAGAACGCGTAAGCGAACGGGAAAAGTACGCGATCGAGGCTCTCCACTATGAAATTTCTACTGGCGACCTCGAAAAGGCCGACCAGGTTTACGAACTCTGGAAGCAAAGCTATCCACGAGATTTTATCCCTCCCGGCAACCTCGGAAACAACTACATGAAGCTGGGACAGTGGGACCGCGCACTCCAGGACGCGGAAGATAGTCTGCGCCTCGAGCCGAACTTCGCCATGAGCCTCAGCAACGCGACTTGGATGCATCTTGCCCTTAACCACACAACGGAGGCCGAAGCAGCAATACAACAAGCGCAGACGCACGAAATGGATACATTGTTCCTGCGAGTTGCGCTTTACCAGGCGGCTTTCCTTCGTCGCGACCAGCAGTTGATGCAACAGCAACTGACTTGGGCCGCAGGCCACCCGAGAGTCGAGGACTGGCTGCTCTCTACGCAATCGGACACGGAGGCGTACTTCGGTCGGCTCAATAAGGCTCGGGAGTTCTCGCGGCGCGCAACGGACTCCGCGTCGCGTGCAGATGCTACCGAAACTGCCGCCCTTTGGCGCGCCAACGCGGCCTTACGCGAAGCGGAGTTTGGAGACTCCAGTCTCGCTCGCCAGGATGCGCTGGCTGCCGTCGCGCTCGCGCCAGGCAGAGACGTACGAAGCGTCGCTAATTTGGCCTTGGCGCGAGCGGGCGACGCGCGAACACAAGCGATGGCTGAAAGCCTGGCTAAGGAGTTCCCTCAGGACACCATTGTTCAAGGCTACTGGTTGCCTTCGATCCGCTCTGCGCTCGGGTTAAATCAGAGAAACGCGGCCGGAGCGCTGGAAATTTTGCAAACCGCCACGCCCTACGAAATGGCCCAATCACAGCCATTTCAGGTGGGCATGATGTATTCGGTGTACCTCCGAGGCCAGGCTTACTTGATGGAGCACGATGGCAGGAAGCTGCCGCGGAGTTTCACAAGATTCTTGACCACCCAAGTATAGTGCTGAATTTCCCTTTGGGAGCGCTGGCTCGTCTCGGCCTCGCCCGCGCCTTCGCTGCCGAAGCCGGCTATGCAGCGCCAGGCGCCAGCCCGGCATCTTCAGCCCCGGCCAATGACGACCTCAAGGCCAAAGCCCGTACAGCCTATCAGGACTTCTTCGCTCTCTGGAAAGACGTCGACACTGACATCCCCATCCTGAAGGACGCCAAGCGTGACTACGCGAAGTTGCGATAGATGGTGCGGCAGTCAAGGTTGAAATAGTGTTGCCTTAACTTGCGCCCTGGTTGGCTGCGTAATCCGTTGCCCAAATCGTTGCCCAATTTCGCGCCGACCCGCCCGAATGATGCCGAATTATCGGCGTAAGCGATTGAAAACACTCGCTCCGACTTTATTCCGACACGTTCTCAAGACCGCAGGTTTCAACCGCTTACCCACTCCTCCGGTTCCAATTATAACTAGAAGCAGCACTTAGCGGTGCGATTGGTGAATGTTTGGCCTTCGTTTGCTGCATTTCAACGCAGGGTGTCACATAAACTAAACGGCACATCAAATCGTCGAGCTCAGATACGGCGCAACGTTTGGGATCGAGATTTAGGATTTAGGTGCGCGTACCAGAGGCGTCCGGCTTGTGGCTCTTACCAAATAACCTTGAGGCCCTTATAGAGATTGAAGCTCTTATCAGGGGTCACTACCGGAATGTCCTCAGTCAGAGCTTGAGAAATGATTTGCCGGTCGAATGGATCGCCGTGGTGCAGCGGCAAATCGAACAATCCGAGCGCGTGCGCGGCCGTATAGGGCAGGACACGCAGGCGAAGGGCGCTGATGCCTGCGTTGAGCTCGTCTTGACCGAATGTTAGTTTGCCCCGTGCAGACTTAATTGCGATTTCTACGAGAGAAATCGAGCTCATCTCCCGCACCGCCGATCCGCTTCGGAGGGCAGACATCGCCCCCCGGGAAAGTTGGGCAGGGGAACTTGTCGCCCACAAGAATGTGACTGTATCGAGGAGCAGCCGCATTCAGAGGCGACCGTCCAACAAAAAGTCGACCTCTTGGTCCGTCATGGGCTGCCACCAATCGGAATCGTGGATGATGACCTTGCCCCTGAGGGTGCCGAACTGGGGCTTTTCGTGGCTGGCCTTCGATGTACGCACGATATCGACAACGGGCGTACCACGGCGGCAGATGGTTACGGGCTCACCGTCTTCGACAGCTTTGATGAGTTCGGGGAGCTTATTCTTGGCATGCGCAACGCTGACTTTCATGAATCAAATAATAGCCATCTATGATGGCTATGTCAAGAAAACGCAAGAAATGGACTCGCCCTAGCTCGATTTTTCGCTGCATTTTCCATTTAGAGTTTTTGTTACTCGAGTGCAAGACCAAATGTTAGGAAGAATAAGGATAGGTCTGCGGTGTGACAATCACGCCCGCGTCCGGTCAAACCGCGCGGCTGTCACCAAACTGTCGCTAAAACTGGCGCAAAACGAACAAACACGGAGCAAATCCAAAGAACACGGAGGGTTTGTTAACCGATGAGTTCAAGAAAGTCTCTGCTATCGGAAAGGTTCTGAATTTCGTTCTCGGTTTGTCCGACCTTCCTAGAACCAGGAAGCGGAGGCGTGCTCGCACATCCTCGTACAGACGTCGGATCATGGGGCGGGGCCGTGAACGCCGCTAGGAGCGACAGCCGGAATATTCATCGTAAATCATAACTGCCGATGAGACGGATAAGTCGACCGCGGGGTTATAATCCCGAGTAGGCACTCCCAGCCACCGACCATGAACTTGACCCACGAGGGGTGGCATTATGTCCCTTCAAATCTCTATTCGGGAAACTGGCGATGTCGCCATTCTGGACCTTCGGGGAAGATGGACCATCGACGGCGGTGATAACGAGTTGCTGAAAACACATCTACAGGAATTGGTCGCTAACGGCGTGCGGAAGTTTCTGTTGAATCTGGCCGACCTGATACAGATCGACAGCTCCGGTGTTAGCAGTATTGTCAAGACCTTTCGTTCTCTCCGTGGTCAGGATTGCGAGCTAAGACTGCTGCGTCCGAGCGGTCATGTATTGGAAGTTTTTAAGGCGTTGCACCTGCTACAAATGATCCCCAGTTTTGAGGATGAGAAGCTGGCTGTTGACAGCTTCGAACCAATCAGCAGCTTTGCTAAGCACTGATCGCTTAGCACCGCGAACGTCGCTGGAAGCGATGGCCGGGAATGTGCGCGATCAGAGAGCGGGACGCATCCTTCTCGACTGACGCGATGCGCCCCAGAGCGGTTCGTTTGAAGTTATCCGCAATGATTGATGACGGGATGATCGTATGCAATCAGGGAATTCCTTAGCCTTTCCGACGAATAGGTTTAGCCCTCGAACCAGCCGAGGGCCAGTAACAGCACTGTCTTTGCGAGTTGCCCGGTAACGGGGTTCGCTTGACGACGCCTCGCCCAGACGCTAAAAAGTAGACCGCTTATTCCGATACAGCCCACGGAAGTAGGCAAGGAGCCGCGCTCGTGGGGCTGCGCGGGGAACATGAGCGGCTCCGCTTCACCCTGCTCGTGTGGCGTAACCGTGATTAAAGCGGTTCGCTAGAAATATGTTCACAATAAAACGACGCCAACCTACGAGAGTCCGAATCCCACCCTCTCGCCACTATTTCCTGTTCAGTTCTGCGCTCCAGTTGGTAATCACGTTCAAGGGAAGCGTGCTCGCATCGGGCGCGACACTGCCAATAAACCGCGGCCCGTTCTTGGTCTCCACATCAAACACGGCGCGCACCGTGGTGGTCAGAAACGGCGAACGAAATAGTGGGTGCACTTCCTCTACCGCAATACTCGTGGCCGATGCCTGCAGCTTGGCCTCTTCCACATCGCCAGCGCTGCTGACGAAGTACAACGTTTTGCTGTCCGCTCCCCATACCGGCGGGGGCTGTATCGCTCCCGAACTGATCTGCCATTTTCCGCGCCCACTCGGAAAAGCGGTAACAAAGATTTCGTTGGGCCCAAATTCGGTGGTAACGAATGCGAGCCACTTTCCGTCCGGCGATACCCTGCCGTCGGAGCGCTCGAACTTGGCATCCGGAAAAAGCGAAATGGGCTTCCGATCGCCCGACATCGGCACGACCAGAATCTGTTGCGCTCTCCGCGGACCGTGGGTAATCAGGAGATATTTTCCGTCTCGCGTCCAATCCGTCGGATGGTCAATACCTTTCTCCGGAAGCTTCAGTTCCTGCTCTCCAGTACCGTCCGATTGGGCCAAAACGATGTCCGTGTTTTCCGAGCCTGGCCGCTGGGAAGAATAGATCAATTCCTTGCCATCGGGCGACCAAACCGCAAACCACGGGTTCTGCCCGAAACTGATTCTCGTCTGCGTGCTGGTTTTGAAATCGTAAACAAACAAATCTCCGGCAGGCCCTATTTCATTATTCACTGCGGCAACCCGAGTTCCGTCAGGCGTCAAGCGTATATCGTTCAATTGCCCCGCCAACTGCGCCGTTGCCTGAGTTTTCCCGCTACGGTCGAACCAGACGACCGGGTACTTCAATTCTCCGGCGCTTTGATAGAGCAGTACTCCATTATCCGAAGCCGAGGCGAGTACATTCCAATTCCCGGGGTCCCGCAATGCTTGCCCGAGCGCCGTAGCATTGCCCTTCAGCTCCAGTTTCCCACCGTCAAATTCCTGCGCCATCAGACTTCCATCACGGTAATAGAGCAAGTAACCTGACGAATAAAACGCCATAGCATCGGAATGCAGGACCATTCTTGGTCTTGGCGATTCGCTGTCTAAACTTGCAACAAAAATGCCCGAGCTTGTCTGGTTGCGGCCAGAATGATGCTGTGCCAGGTACAAAAAGTGCTTTCCGTCGGGGAGGAAGCGCGGCCAGCGGTGCGTGGTGTGCAATGTCGCGTCCGGCGTCGTTACTTGTTCCGGCTTTCCACCCGCAACAGGCACACGCCAGATTCCGCCATAGATATAGGGAGCGTAGAGGATTGTCTCGCCGGCCCACGTTCCCCCTCTTCCATCGTCGGCGGGCGCAAGGATGAGCGGCGGACCCCCAGTAATATCGATTCGCTTCAGCTGCCGATCCGCGAAGAAAGCAACAGCCTTTCCGTCGGGCGACCAAAAGGGAAATTTCCCGCCCTCCGTTCCCGGGAGTGGCTTTGCTGTCGTCCCATTCATGGGCCGCAGGAACAGCATCGTCTTTCCCTCGGTCGTACCCACGAACACCATGTTGCTTCCGTCAGGCGAGATCGCAGGGGTTCCAGCTTCGTCACCCAACGTGTGCATGGCGACGCCGTTGGGTACCGGAAGAACCGCACGCAACTCTGGCGCGCTTGGTGCGTTTCCGCGAAAGAAGTATCCAAGGCCGGTACTTGCGACCATCAGCGCCAGGATCGCTGACGCCCATTTCCAAGCACCCTCGAATCGCCGCTTTTTCGCTTGCCTGAGGGCAGCGGTTGCTCCGGTTCCGCTAAGTGCCCTAAGCGCAAAACCCAAATCTCGCGCGGATTGGAAACGGTTCGTGGGATTCTTTTCGAGACAGTGCTGCAGGATCTGCGCCATTCCCGAGGAAAGAGCGCTTCCCTCAGCCTCCAAGTCTGGAGGTTCGCTCTTCAGGATCGCGGTCATTGTTTCCGCAGCCGTTTCTCCTGAAAACGCTCTCTTACCCGTGGACATCTCGTACAGCATCGCGCCAAAGCTAAAAATGTCCGACCGTGAATCTGCCACTTCTCCCCGCACTTGCTCTGGAGACATATAGCCGACCGTTCCCATTACTGTCCCCGGTGCTGTCGAAACCGGTCCCGCTGTCAATGCCGTCGCTTCCGCGTCCTTGGCATCTGCGGCATATTTGGCCAGCCCAAAGTCCAGAATCTTCACTTGTTCGTCTTTAGTGACGAACACGTTCTCTGGTTTCAGATCCCGGTGCACGATCCCTTTGTCATGCGCCGCAGCCAGCCCATTCGCTACTTTGGTGCTGTACTCAATCACCTTGCGCTGCGGTAGGACGCCTTCATTCAAGCGCTCGCGCAAAGTCTTTCCTTCCAGAAGTTCCGCGACCAGATACTTCAATCCGTCCGTCGCACCCACATCAAAAACGGCCAACAGGTTGGGGTGGTTAAGCGCTCCTAGTGTCCGCGCCTCCTGCTCGAACCGTTGCAGCCGGTCGCTATCCTCGGCGAGCGCCTCGGGCAAGACTTTAATCGCGACTTCGCGCGCTAGCCGCGCATCGTGTGCGCGATACACCTCGCCCATCCCACCTGCTCCAAGCGGAGCTTCTACTTCATAGGGCCCAAGTTTTGTTCCTGGCGTGAGGGTCATGGATGCGCCGATTATAAGCTGAGATCAGCGTTCCGAGGCACCACCAGAGAGCCAGGCGCGACCTCTCGACCGTTCGGCCCGAAAAAGTCCCCGACTGCGATCATTGGCGAACATCACTTGCGAACCGGTGACAAGTAGCCCATCATTTTTTCAGGGGGCAATAAGCAAAGCAGGTTGTTCGAAGTCCGTAACCAAGCTACCTTTTTTGTGCCAGTCAGCAGAATCAGCGCCTGGATTTGATAGGCGGTTGCAACGCCTTGTCCGGAAGGAATTTCAAAGCCACATTGCGCTGCAGGCGCGTGTCCTGGGCTTTGCAAACGACACCCATCCCGCCGCCGTGTTTCTCAAGGATGCGGTAATGGGAGATGGTCTGGCCAATGAGCGACTGGGACTCCGCCATTTGCCGAGCATCTTGCCAAGCTAAGGCAAGTCAACGAACCGGGGCCATAACTTATGCCAACTGATAATAAACGTGGGCCCGACCGATGAAGAGCCGCGCCGGACTTACCTTAGGTTCTCGGGACGCGGATGGGTAGCACCGGGGTGGCGCTTAACCTGCAAGATTCTTTATCAATTGCGTTTTGCGAAATTCTCAAAGGGCAAACTGCGATCTCTCGCTTTGTGAGGTACACAACGTCGGAAAAGCGCAAAACTAATTCGGGCCCCTTTATTGCAATTTCTCGTACTCGGCCTTTGCTTGCTTCAGGATCGGGATGTCGGGGTCGGCGTCTTTCCAGAGAGCGAGGAAATCCTGATATGCAGCTCGCTCATTTCGGCCATTCATACGGGAAGAGTTTTCCGGCCAAGGCTGGATCCATCTTTCCTCCCGCGACTTCCACCGCGTGAGCAAGCACCGGATCCCTCCCAGCCAATAGTTCTGCTCCCGTTGGAATGATTCTCTCATCCGGCGTAACACCGACAAGCTCGAGACTCTTTCCATCGGTCATGATCAAGTCCGCATCAGTCACCGACGTAAAGGCATTTGGCCTGAGTCGATTACTGGACGGATGTTTCGTTGCGAATGATTTCGTCCGCTGATTGAATAGAGCAACAAGCTTCCGAAGTTCGGCAGGATTAGATTTAGTGACTTAATTTCATATAAACTCTTGAGGAGCGTTTCCCGTGCGCAAGTACCCATCTTGGTCGTGGGGTGCAGTAAGACCTCCTTCACCGCCCCGTCTTTGTCGAGTTTTAGAAGAACCCAGAAGCTTTCCAGGTCGTTTCCAGCGCTCTGCTTGCAATGCCGCATGGTAGCCAGATGCTTCTCCAAGAACTCTTTTCCTAGCTTTTCGTCATAAGCCTTGCCCTCAGACGTACGCAGGTTGGATTCCACCGCCGTCCGAGCATCCGATAGGCTGGTCGGTTTGTCGTCCGCAACTACCCGCCCAATCAAGCACAAAATCACGCCGACAAAGTAAGCAATCCTGCGAAGTGCCTTCATGCCCTTATCCTATGGCGGATACGTTTTGATCGTCTACCTACGGTTGTGTTCACGTTTAGCGCAAGCGACAAGCCTTTCCCGTGGAACCGTGACGGAGGCTGTGCTGTCATAACCCGTAAGTCAAATCATGAAGAAAATACTTCTCTTCATCGCCGTCGTGCTGGCCGTTCTTGCCATTTACTACCTCCGCGTGGGCATTGCGACACCGCCGCCGAACAACCAGGGAGCATCCTGCGACATGTCACTTTGGGAGCACGTCTATCACGGGCGTTTCCCTAGCGCGGAAGACCGACTGGAAGTCATCAATCCTTGTCTTACCATTACTGGAACTATTGTGAGCGCTAGACCGGAAAAAGACGGCGATTGGCACATTCAACTCGACCTCGATTCCGAATATCGCTCTCTTTTGAATCAGGCGAACCTAGAAAAGCAGCAGGGTTATCTCGTCCTGGAGCCGATTTGCAGCAACCATGTTTCGCAAACCGATACCCTCGAGGAAGGTGTTTGCGATGGCTTCAGCCAAGATATTTTTGACGCGGGCCTTCGCGGCTATAGAGTTGCGGCTACAGGGGCGTACGTCATTGACAGGCAGCACGGCTGGATGGAACTTCATCCGGTTACTTCGATTGTCCCCATCCAATGAGCGTTGTCGTTTCGGGGTTCGTACTCTTCATGTCGTTATACTTGCAGCCCGTTCGTTCTTCCTCTCGCTGCAGACAGTTCAACTTCCGCAGCTCCCGCTCTATCCGGATTCGCTTTTGCTCAGCTACACCTGCTTTGTAGCCTGCTTCACCGCCGCCAGGGGCTTTGACTGCGCGTTGAATCGCCGCAGTATCTGAATGGCGCTCTCCAACGAGGGAATTCGCCATTCGATTCCATTGAAAGTCATTTATGGCCTTTGAAGATACAGGGCGTGGTATTTCCGTGGATTGCTTTAGCACGCGGTGGCTAAAAGATTGGTTGGAATCCGACTTCGGCAAAATGCGCATCGCCGCCAGAGTGCTGGCCGTACTTTTTGTCTGGGTCTACGCCTAGGGCATTCCAGTAGAGAGGCTGTCTGCTTGTGCCTTGAATGTACGGCAGAGTCCAGCTTGCTAAAATCGAAGGATTCCACGGGCGTGGACTGTGATGCACGACGAACTGATAAGCGTTCGAATACGTTAATTCTGATGTTTTCGGGCAAATGGCATGATCCTTTGGAACAAATGTTTATAGCCACCTCCATAAATTTTAAAGACGATCTGTTCTACTCCGATCACTATGTTCTTTCGATAAACAAGATTCAGATCAACCCATCATATCGGTACAAGAGAAAAACGGGCAGGACCTTTTACTACAGGTTGATCATTCAGCGATCGACAGGACGATTCTCAGAAAAGTTCACCGAAGATCAAGCCGCCTGCTCCTCGTTAGAGTACGACGGACATTGTTCCCGGCTCTCGTTCACTGGGAGTAAACCGAAAAAGGATTGGATCCAACAACCATAGTTCGGAGGCCGGAACACTGACAGTTTGTAATTCTAACGTACTCCCCAATATGTTCCTGTCCTCCAGGCCAGGTACCAAGCCAATCAAACCCCGCAACAAAGTCCTCCCCAAGGTGTTCTTACCCTCGTACGATGGCAATGAGAGACCCACGCCGCAACCCACCCAGCTTACCTGCGGCCCCAGCTACTTACACGAATCAACGGAGGGTAATCCCGCGGCGCTCAGGAACGCGGAGAGAGACAGGAACATGAAACTCAACTACAAAACGTGGATAGGCATGCTGGTGCTCGCAGGCTCACTTTTTGCCGGCGCGCCCGCAGCGTTCAGTCAGGTCTCAATCGGAATTCAGATCGGCGCACCGCCAGCACCCCGAGTGATCGCCGTTCGCCCGCCATGCCCCGAACCGGAAGATGACGAGTTCGTGTGGATCGACGGCTACTGGTATCCGGCGAACGGTCACTATTACTGGCACCGAGGCTACTGGACGCGTCCGCCGTATGTTGGCGCGGTCTGGATCGTTCCACACTATGAAGAGGGCCGCTACTACGTTGGCTACTGGAGAGGTCCGCGCGGGCGTTTCGACCACGACCATCACTGGGACCACGACGACGATCGGGACAGCGGTCGCTGGCACCAAGACAACGGCAAGCACAAAGGCTGGTACAAAAAAGATCGTGATGACGACGATCGCGACTAATTGAATTAATTTCGGGCGGGGCATTTTTTTTGAGAAAGTGCCCCGCTTTCTCTTTGAAGAAGGTTGTTGTTTGGAGGTTCGTAGTTTTTCTTCCCCGGGCGCCCCTTCAGACAACCGAATTGCCGAGAGTACCCACGACCCACCTTAATTCGCAATCTTCTCCGGAGGAGATGCCTCAAGAGCCCTCGCGTGAATTGCTCTCGAAGCTGCATGGGTTCGGCTGCGACTACGTGGTTTTCGGTTCGTATTCGGTTGTCGGCGCTCCGGGGAGTCGGCAGATTCAATGGAACATCCGATTGCTGAAATCGGACACCGGGGAGAGCCGAGCCAAGCGTGCCTATACAGCTGACGGAGGCAGAGCTTCTCGACGTGATTCCTCGAGCTGGGGAGCAGGTACGGGAAAAATTGGGGGTTACCATCGCGGACGCGGCCAAAGCCCGGATCAATCAAAAGCTGCCTGCGAATGAAAAGGCTTCGGAAGCCTACGGCGCGGGAATGGAATCGCTTCGACAATTCGACTACGCGCAAGCCAAAGATCACTTTCTGGCAGCGGTCCAGCAGGACCCAAAAAACGCCGAGATCCGTAGCGCGCTTGCCGGAACCTGGTGGGAACTGGGGTATGAGAGAAAGGCCCAGCAGGAAGCAAAAATGGCTCAAGAGCAGTCCAGCGGACTATCCATTGAAAAGAGCGGGTTGATCAAAGGCCGCTACCTCGCCTATACCAAGCAGTGGGACGAAGCCGCGAAGCTCTACGAATCCCTGTGGAATCTGGATCCCACGACGACGACCTATGGGCTCCTGCTGTCGAAGAGTCAGGAAGAAGGCAATCGGCTAAGTGAAGCGCTTCTGACGCTCGAGAAACTGCAGAAAAACCAGAGTCTCCCGGACGGGATCCAAGCGCAAGGAAATCTGCAATTGGCGGAATTGCAGCAGAAGCTCGGAAATTATCCCGAGAGACTGGGCGCAGCAAAAGCGGCAACCGAGAAAGCCGAAGCCATTAAAGCGGGCCTTCTACAAGCCCGAGCGCAGATTCAGGAGTGCTTGGCGGAACTCGATTTGGGAAAGGTCAAGGACGCCGCGAGGACCTGTTCGGACGCGCTGGAGCGGAACGTAAAAGAAGGGGACCTTTTGGGCAGCGCTCGCGCGAAGAATGCCGTCGCCAACGCCTATTGGGGGCAGGGGGCTCTCGACAAGGCGGAAAGCTTGTACCGCGAGGCGCTCGATATCGCCACAAGAATCGGAGACAAGAGGGACGAAGCCGGAGCGCGGCTGAACCTGGGCCTCATTCAACAATCAAAGAACAATCTTTCCGAAGCACGCAGCTGGTATGAAGGGAGCATTCAGGTTTCTCTCGAACGCGGCGGCCAGAACGATGATCTGCTCCTGGCCAAGCAGAGCCTGGCAACCGTGCTGAGCGCGATGGGGGATCCGAGAAGATCGATCGGCTTGTTAGAGGAGGTCGCACGGGATGCGGCGACCGCCGGGGACAAGGCCCGTCTGGCGATAGCGCTGAACAATCTCTGCGCGACCTTGCTGCAGACCGGAGAAGTGGCGGGGGCGAGGAAAAACTGTGAGGAATCTCTTAAGCTCCGGGAAGAGATGGGAGACAAAGCGGGCCAGGCTCGCTCACTCGGTAATCTCGGAGATGTGCTGCAGGCCACCGGCGATCTCGCCGGGGCGGAAAAAAACTACCAGCAAGAATTGCGGATCCAAGAGGAGCTGGGCGCCAAGATCGACGCCGCCTACACGCAGCAGTCACTCGCGAGTCTGGCCATCGAGAGCCGTAACGTGCGGGAAGCCATCGCAGGAGCCCAGAAGGCCCTGCAGGTTTTTTCCGCGGAGAAGGATACCGACGGGGAGGCCCTAGCGCGGACCACACTGTCTCAAGCGTACCTGGTTGGAGGCAGCCGCGGAGAAGCGCTCCCGGAAGCAACCGCCGCCAACAAGTTAGCTCAGAAGTCAGCGGACCGGACGATTCGGGCAACGGCGGCCATGCAGTTGGCAAGGGTGGAATATGGAGAAGGGAAAACCGTGACCGCTACGGCGTCGCTGGTCTCGGTAGAGAAAGAAATGAGGGAGATGGGCCTAGTGGGACTAGCCCTCGAAGCACGGCTGCAACGTGCAAACGCACTGAATCAAGGCAAAGAGCGAACGGCGCGAAAGGCGGAATTATGGGCGGTGGCGGCGGAAGCCAAAGCGCGCGGATATTTGCTGCTCGAGAAAAAGGCCCGGGAAGCCTTGCGAATTTTATGAGGACCTTAGGTCGACTGAGACCGGTCAAGCGCTGCGGTGGATCTTGCGAGGCCCGATTCCCCTCATCATTGCTCATTGGCGTCCGGCAGGCGCGAGAATCCGTCTCCATATAAGGTTCGAAAGACACACACTCTCGGAGCATATTAGAAGCGCTCGCTTGTTTGGCAGCGGACTCAGTGGATCTCTTCGTGTGATGCAGTTCTGATTCGGGACGGGTTGTGACAAGATTTCTCATCGAGACGCGAGATTTCCGGTCCTAAGGATGGGGGGGTTATCATGGGTGCGAATCGCTTGATTCTCTGTCCATTGTTTCTGTTTGCGTGCGCACTAGGCGCGCAGCACAAGCCGACCAACGTCGGAAAGGCACCGTCACCAACTGCCACGTCCGGCAAAAGAACATACGAGCACTACTGTGCGTCATGCCACGGGACTGATGCGCGAGGTAACGGACCAGCCGCCGGCGTCCTGAGGACAACGCCTCCTGACCTGACGACACTCGCTAAGCGACATGGCGGGAAGTTTCCATACGACTATTTTTTCAACGTGCTGCGATTTGGCACGCGTTTCGCCTCGCATGGGTCGTCCGACATGCCGATTTGGGGGCCAATTTTCGGCTCCATGGAGAACTATGATGAGACTGCGGTGCGAAAGCGAATCAAGGACCTCAGCGATTACCTGGCATCTCTTCAGCAAAAAGAATCATAGTGAGCGTCCCGGGCACCCGCCTGCGTCACTGCGTGCGGTGACCACAGTCACTGACGCCCTTTACAGAGTGTCGTACAAAGAGTGCGTAATCACGACAAAGACTTCTCAAGTTCAGGGTTAGTTCTGGAAACCTTGAAGAAAAAGGAAGTGAGCCGAACAGGCTGTCCGGAACCGAGAGAGGGACGAAGCCTGCGGCTCCGCCTCAGAGGCGAGCAGGGATAGCCCGAGGGGCACGGACCTTACGGAAGCTTGTCGATGACTAGGAGGCAGCGGTAGGGCGCGGAGGCCCACAGAAGCGTCCAGGGGGTAATCCTGACGCACCGGCCTACGCGGCCGGAAAATGCCTTCGTCGCTCGCCGCTGCCTCCGAATTGAGAGCTGCCTCTGGTGAGGCGACCGTCTGCTGTGTGACATACGTCACAAGAATTTCCGAGCGTCGTGTAGACACTAAGTATCTGCATTACTTGTCATGAGGATCAGAATCGGCGCTTCAAGAACACTCCGATGGGAAGGGCTATGGCCAAGGAGACTTTACGCTCGGCAAGAAAATCACGCTTTCAACGTACTATTCGCTTTCCGCAGGACGGGCCACCGTGGACTCCCGACCGCTTGGCGACCCAACCATCACGGCACCAGGCCCGAATCTGTTCGCCTTGAATGGCACAAACGCCGCGACTCCGTATCCCATGACCGTCAACCGCACGCACGAAGTGGCTTTGGTTCTGAAATACAAGCTCACCAACAGCCTTACACCGCGGCTTGAATACCGTTATCAGCAGTGGGACAACCGAGATTATCAGACCTCGGTGATGACTCCGTATATGAGCTGCGTCAGTCCGATTCCCAACGGACCGCCTGTAACCAATAGTGTTCCTGGCTGTACGACACCAATCCTGACGACTAACACGCCTAATCCCGTCGGTGTCCCCAGCCCCTTCTATCCCGGTTTCGTTGGGAGATACCTCAGCGGCCCGCTATTTGTTTCTCGGCGTGGATCAGCCCTCCTATCACGCCCACACCATCATAGCCACGTTGGAGTACCGCTTTTAGCTTCACGGGTTATAGTGGGAGAGCGTGCGGCGTGAGTGCGAGAATCCAAGAAACCAAGCTAATGGCAATACCTCGCCACCCAATCACGCCAGTAGCTACCTCGCGGTACGTGACTCCTAGTGTCGGTGTTGGTCGGTGGGTGGAGAGCAGGCCGCTGCCAACGTGAGGTCAAGTTAAGCCGAAGAGTTATGTTCTTCGTTAACACCCGATAAAACCTTCTTCAGTACTTTGTCGTTTTTGCCTTTACGGAGCCACGAGAGCGCCGCTAGCATCACGAGGACGTTCTTGTAACGGGCAGCTATTCCTAGGAGACGGCCATGAAACCACGTACCATGATGATCCTCGATGGTAACGAAGCCGCGGCTTCTGTCGCCTATCGTCTTAGCGAAGTAATTGCCATTTATCCCATCACTCCGTCCTCCACGATGGGCGAGCTAGCCGATCAATGGATGGCGCAACGCCGGCCAAATATTTGGGGCACTGTTCCCCAGGTGATCGAAATGCAAAGCGAAGGTGGCGCCGCTGGTGCACTTCATGGTGCTCTTCAGGCCGGTTCGCTCGGCACAACTTTCACCGCTTCGCAGGGCCTTCTCTTGATGATTCCCAATATGTTCAAGATTGCAGGAGAGTTAACGCCGACCGTCATTCATGTCGCCGCTCGTGCCGTTGCCGCACATGCGCTCTCCATCTTCGGTGATCACAGCGACGTCATGGCTGCGCGCGCCACCGGCTTCGCGCTCCTTTCTTCGACCTCGGTTCAAGAGGCCGGCGACCTCGCGGTCATCGCGCACGCCGCAACATTGCAATCGCGCGTCCCCTTTCTCCACTTTTTCGACGGTTTCCGCACTTCACATGAACTTAACACTGTCTTCCCAATCACTGACGAGGATTTGCGCAGCATGGCGGATTCGGAAGAGGTTCGACACCACCGAGACCGTGCTTTGAATCCTGAGCGGCCGGTACTCAGAGGCACGGCGCAAAATCCAGACGTTTTCTTTCAAGCGCGCGAAGCAGTCAATCCTTTCTATAGAGCCTGCCCTGCGATCGTTCAGCAAGCAATGAACAGGTTTGCTGAACGGACAGGCCGAAGATATCAACTGTTCGACTATGTCGGATCGCCCGACGCCGAACGCGTCATTGTAATGATGGGCTCTGGGTGCGACGCCACGGAACAAACCGTGGCCGCTCTCACCAGCGCTGGTCAAAGGGTTGGCCTCCTCAAAGTGCGCTTATTCCGGCCTTTCTTGGCCGATTCTTTTGTAAGTGCTTTGCCCCCGACGGTCAGGACAATCGCAGTCCTCGATAGAACCAAAGAGCCTGGAGGCGTTGGCGAACCCTTGTATTTGGACGTTGTCTCATCACTCGCCGAGTGCGAGCGTCCGGTCCGGGTCATCGGCGGTCGTTACGGGCTGTCCTCAAAGGAATTCAGCCCCGCTATGGCAAAAGCCGTTTTTGATGAGCTCCAGAAAAGCCGGCCCCTGAATCATTTCACCGTAGGCATAAACGACGACGTCACTCACACCAGCCTCACCTACGATTCGAATTTCTCCACCGAAAGCACGACCACGACTCGCGCCCTATTTTACGGTCTCGGTTCCGACGGCACCGTCGGCGCCAACAAAAATTCCATCAAAATCATCGGCGAGGATACCGATAACTACGCCCAAGGATATTTCGTCTACGACTCCAAAAAGTCCGGCTCTACTACCATCTCCCATCTGCGGTTTGGCCCTGAGCCAATTCGTTCTCCATATCTCATCGAACGCGCTAATTTCATCGGGTACCATCAAACTGCCTTCCTCGGACGCTTCGATGTTCTTTCCCGGGCCGAACCCGGCGCGACCGTTCTCCTGAACACGCCCTACGGGCCAGATGAAGTCTGGAACCATCTCCCGCGCAAAGTGCAGCAGCACATCATCGAAAGGCACCTGCGCTTATTTGTCATCGACGCCTACAGCGTCGCTCGCGAGGTTGGCATGGCCGAGCGCATCAACACGATTATGCAAACCTGTTTCTTCGCCATCAGCGACGTTTTGCCCAAAAACGAAGCCATCAGCGCCATCAAACGCGCCATCGAGAAAACCTACGGCAAGCGTGGTCAACCTGTCCTGGAAAAGAATTTTCTAGCGGTTGATAAAACGCTGGCGCGACTATTCGAGGTGCCCTTGCCCTCGAGCGTGACCTCATCATTCGACCTCTTGCCCGCCGTCGTTGGGGATGCTCCAGCCTTTGTTCGTACTGTCCTCGGCGAAATCATCGCCGGCCGCGGCGACGCACTGCCCGTGAGTGCCTTCCCTCCGGATGGAACTTTTCCGACCGGCACGGCAAAGTTCGAAAAGCGCAATATCGCGCAGGAAATCCCCGTCTGGGATGAAGATCTCTGCATCCAATGTGGTAAATGCGTTCTGGTTTGTCCTCACGGCGTGATTCGATCAAAGGTGTATGACCAGAGGTTGCTCGCTGACGCGCCTGCTACCTTCAAATACTCAAAGCCCCGCTGGCGCGAAATGGATGGTCTCAATTTCACGTTACAGGTCGCGCCCGAAGACTGCACCGGCTGTTCACTTTGCGTGGAAATTTGTCCAGCGAAGAGCAAAAGCGAGGTAAAGCACAGGGCCATCAACATGGCACCGCAAGCACAATTGCGGGAAGCCGAACGGGACAACTGGACCTTTTTTGCCTCGCTACCCGAATTCACTCGCGATCGGCTCTCTCACACGCAAGTCAAGGATGTTCAGCTCCTCGAGCCCCTCTTCGAATTCTCCGGCGCCTGCGCGGGCTGCGGCGAAACGCCGTACATCAAACTCCTCACACAGCTATTCGGCGAGAGGCTCCTGATCGCGAACGCCACAGGTTGCTCCTCCATCTACGGCGGCAACTTGCCGACAACTCCCTACACAGCAAATGCGGCAGGACGCGGTCCGGCGTGGTCCAATTCTCTGTTCGAAGACAATGCGGAATTCGGGCTGGGCATGCGGCTTGCTGTGGACCAGCAAGCGGAATACGCCCGCCATTTGGTGAATCTCCTCTCAAGTGAGATCGGCAGTGAGCTTGCCAATGCTATCCTCCAATCTTCGCAGTCCACTGAACAAGAAATCGCCGCTCAGCGCGAACGCGTGCAGGAGCTTAAGCAACGTCTCGATTCGAACCGCGATTGTTCAGCAAAGGATCTTTGTGCCGTTGCCGATTCCCTAATTCGCCGCAGCGTTTGGCTCCTCGGTGGAGATGGTTGGGCGTACGACATCGGAGCCGGCGGTCTCGATCACGTGCTCGGCACCGGCGCGAATATTAACGTTCTCGTGCTCGATACGGAAGTCTATTCGAACACAGGCGGCCAGATGTCCAAGGCTACGCCGCGCGCAGCTGTCGCAAAATTCGCTACCGGGGGCAAACGAACAGGAAAAAAAGATCTCGCCATGGAAGCGATCAGCTACGGTAATGTTTACGTCGCGCGCGTGGCCATGGGTGGAAGTGACACGCACACCATAAAAGCGTTTCAGGAAGCCGAGGCCTATAATGGCCCTTCTTTGATCATCGCGTATAGCCACTGCATCGCCCATGGCTACGATATGAAGTTCGGCCTCGAGCAGCAAAGAAAGGCAGTGTTATCGGGCTACTGGCCACTGATGCGTTACGATCCGAGGCTTAGCGCTCTCGGCAAGAACCCTTTCCAACTGGATTCGAAGGCGCCGAGCATTCCGCTCAAAGCATACGCCTATCAGGAAGCACGCTACACGATGCTCGCACGAAGCAGTCCCAATGTTGCCGCCGAACTGCTTAGCGAGGCACAAGGTGACGTCGATCGCAAATGGCGCGTTTACGAAAACCGCGCCGCGGCTCCACCCGCGAAACAACCGCAGACCCAGGCGGTCTCCATGGAACAATCGGCTTCGAAAGAGAAGGGAACCCATGATTGATATCACTACCATGTACTCAGGACTTGCGCTGCAAAATCCATTGATCGCCTCCGCTTCCCCACTTACGGAATCGATTCAGAACATAGTGCAACTCGAGGACGCCGGAATCGCCGCGGTCGTTCTTCCGTCGCTCTTCGAAGAGCAGCTACGCGTTGAGAGCGAATCTCTCGATCTAGATCTGTCACGCGGCGTCGACGAATTTCCCGAAGCGACTACGTATTTTCCCAATTTGACCAACTACAACATGGGGCCCGATGGCTATCTGGAACTGATTCAAAACGCCAAACGACGCGTACGAATTCCGATCATCGCGAGCTTGAACGGCTCGACGCCCGGCGGCTGGCTGAGTTATGCAAAGGACATGGAGCAAGCCGGAGCATCGGCGATTGAAATGAATCTATACACCGTCGAATGTGACGCTGATCGCACATCAGAAGCAGTCGAGCGCAGTTATTGCGCGGTGGTAGAGCTAGTAAAAGCCAAACTGCAGATTCCAATAGCGGTGAAAATTTCGCCGTTCTTCACCTCCATGGCACACATGGCTCGTAAGCTCGTCAATTCGGGAGCCGACGCTCTTGTACTCTTTAACCGTTTCTACCAGCCAGACTTTGACCCGGAGAACTTAGAGGTCGTCCCACGGCTCGAGCTGAGCCGCCGATACGAACTGCTTCTGCGGATGCATTGGACCGCGATTCTTTACGGCAAGGTGGATGCGAGCCTTGCTGTCACTGGGGGGGTTCACGAGACGGAAGATGTACTCAAAGCCGTCATGGCAGGTGCGTCCGCAGTCATGATGACATCAGCGCTGCTGGCAAACGGGATTCGCCACGCGCATCGCATTCTCGAAGAATTGCGCCGCTGGCTCGAAGATCACGAGTATCACTCCATACGAGAGATGACTGGATGTATGAGCCAGGGCGCCGTCGCGGATCCTGCAGCCTTCGAGCGCGGGAATTATATGAAAGTACTCAGTTCGTACTCTCTGATGCGCCGCTGAATTGCGGCGGCGTTAGGTGCTGTGGTGCCGTGAAGTTAAGTGTTCGACGACAGGGGAAGAGGAAGTCATCATTCGCTCGAAGTTCGCGGAAGGCAGGTCTCGACGAGACTTCGCAGCATCCCCACCTCAAAGCACACCGTCGCGATGCTTTTGGTCCGGCAAGGCGCGAACGCTTCGGCGACCATCGCTCAGGACTGGTCTTCAGCGTCTAACCCCGTCCTCCTGTTTCAGGCCGGCAGACTGTTTCGACTTCCATTACTTGCGAATTTGGAGGTAGCGGACGACCTCGGCTAGGGGCGAGGATGGAGTTTCAAGCTAAACGCAGATTCCTCAGAGATGCATGAGCCATACCACCGTTGATATCAGGTACGATCACTAATTCAAGCGTTCTGGCTCGGGGAATTTCAACAGCATAATCCTCAGTCTCCCGTACGGCGTCGGGCCGACTGAAACTCCACTGTTGACGAACGATTTCTCGAAAACAGTGTTCGGTATCCGAAGACCATCGCAATACGAATTCTTGCGTGCGCGGGCTTTCCACCTCCTCAAAAACTAGCCGGATCCGCTTAAGTTTTTGAGGCTCATCGAAAATTATTCTTATGATCTGAGTGCCGCCATTACCTGCACGCCAACCCCGCTCTTCGCCCCACCACAGCGCGGATTCGACCGGATATCCGGCTTCTTCCGACGTAACCTCTACCGAAGCTAGAAGGTCCAAGTTCAACCAATCCTGAGCAGGGAACAGAGGACTCGGCCAAGGTTGCGAAATCAATCGTTTGCGCACGTCAGTGTCACCCTATAGGCGATTCATCTGTCGCGAGCAAGGCCCCGGCGAAATAACGTAAAGGCCCGGTCGCCTAACAAATCGGATCGTCCATCGGGCGAGCGGCCGCCCTCAGTATCGGTCGGTCGAGGCCTCGACCGGCGGGGCTAATACCTTTTATGGTATTTGCCGTCGACAGCGAACCCTCCGTTTTCATCTCGCGTTACGCTAGCGGACCAACGCTTATTAAACTGATACTCGCCCTGAACCATCTCACGTTGCGCCGACGTAACGTCGGTTGCGAACGTGAACAAGAAGTTGTTGGTAACCCGCTTTTGCATTGCGATGCGAGCGCCAGGATCGGAGTTGTTGCCACCTAACGTGGGGTCGATCGACAAACTCGAGAGACCAGCGAGCTTTTGGATTTCGCCGCTCACTTGACTTGCCGCGCCCTGCGCCAGGAGCGAACTTGCTCCGAGGTTCGCTGATGAAGCCGTTGCCTGTTGAGTCGTTTGTCCTCGGGCGATGAGATTAATGATGTCAGCCGTCGGGAGCGGCGGGTCGGAGACGTAGCTGGTTTGCATTTTGTCGAGCGGTCCGCGAAACGTCAGGCTCAGGTTGTATTGCTTTATCGTGCTGAGGAGCCGTAGATCGAGTATTGGTTCGGTGCGGTTTGGATTCGAGAACTCGATGATGCCGCGCTCAATCTGGTAGCGCTTATTCATGAGGAATATATCGCCCGCAGTGAACTCTGTTCGCCCGACGATGACAGGATTAGCGGCCGTGCCGACTACCCGTAAATTCGCTTGTCCTTGCAGGCTTACGGCGCTGCTCGTTAGGCTAAGATCGCGGGCGGTTTGCACGGCGACATCCAGCTTGACCCTATTTGCCCTACCCTCGCGGGGAGAGGAATCCGGACCCGATTGGATCTGCCCTGCCAGCGCCGCCAAATCGAAATTTTGAGTAAAGCTTAAGCTCTCGATGAGCACGCGGCCCTTCAGATTCGCCGCCTCGCTCGTACCGACGAGGTTGAGATCGCCTCCCAGAACGGTCCGGATCGCGTCCTGGTAGCGGACGCGAACATTCTTGGCTTGAAGAACGACGTCCAGCCGGAGCTGTGGTCGATACTTGACGTCCCCTCGGGCGGAAATCTGTCCGCCTCCCGATTCGCCGGCGAGTTGTGTGATTGTTATTTGGTCGTTGCCGACGTCGAGCACTCCATTCAAGTTTTGCAGTCCCACAGGTGCATCGGAGGACATCACCGAAACATTGTGTAAGCGCAGCTGTCCTCGGACAGTTGGACGGCCCGGGGTGCCGGCCGCGCGAACATCAACTTCCAGCCTTCCCGAACTCTGAAGGTCAGGCTGGAAGAAACGCATCGCCTGCATATCCAGCGCGCCAACAACAGACAGCGTCACCGGAGAGCTGCCTGCCAGCGGAAGTTGGCCTTGGAGGCGTAAGTTTGTGTCCGTGCCAGAAATTTCTGCCGGGTCCATTGCCACGATGGAATTGGCGTAGTGGATGTGGATAGGGCGCGCATTCGCGATCTGAAAATCTTGATACTCAGCGTGCAAAGTTGGAATCAGGACCTCTGCTTGCATCCGGTTCTTGTCCTCTAATGGGCCGTCGGCGGTGGCATGCACGTCCACGACGCCGTGCGGACCGTTGTGCACGCCCGAGCCACTCAGTGCCAGAATGCCCTCGATTGGCACGCCTTTCGTATCGAGACTCGCGCGTGTGTAGTAGCCGTTGCTGAGATTCACGGTCGCTCGGCCCTGGACGGAGGTCTGTGCAATCTCTGAATCCAGCACTAAATTCGCCTGGCGATTAGCGATGTTCACGTCTGTCTTGATGCTCGAAATGCCCGCTTCACCAACCCGTAGCTGAGGGATTTGAGCCGTAGCTTTTAATTGCGGGTCATCGATAGTTCCGCGTCCGTTCGCGTCCAGCGTCAAAACGCCCGCCACTCCGAGATTTTTTTTCTGCACGGTGTGCAGTTGAGCTAAGTTGATCCCAGGGGCGCTAAGTTGAATTTCGTAGCCTTTCCGTTTCGGGTATAAGACGAGGTCAGCCTTAAGCGCTCCCGCTGGCAGGTTCAGGTTCACGAAAGAACTGAGTGCATCGCCATTTCCTTGCACCTGAATCGACAATTGCTGTAGCGGCTCTCCGTACACGATGGCTTTGCTCAGCCTTGCCGTTCCTTGTCCGACCGGGTTGAGCTGAGAGCCATGCATCGAGAGATCAACCGAGAGATTGCCGGAAACAGGATAGTCAAGCCTGGCGAGTTGTAGGAGCTGATCGATTGCAAGATCTCTCGAAGTCACCTCTAAGTTGATGGAGTTCGACGACGAGTAGTGCCAGTTCGAGAGACCGCAGTTGCCTGCGAACTCGACATAACCCTGGCGAGCATTCCGTAGAGCGCCGTTCTGGATCGAGATGCCGGATTTGCTGGCTTGCAACTTGAACTCCAGGCTTCGCCACAGAGTGTTCTCCACCTGAAGATTACGGGCATCCAGTTGCCCTCGAATCCGAGGGGCATTCATATTGCCGTCGACGAGTAGCTGCAGATCAGCCGCACCGGCGAGATTCATGGGGCGTGAGGGCGAAGTGGCTGCGGGTCGTTCATGCCGATCTACCTGGAGTGCCGCAATGGCGTTAAGTTCCGAAAGGTCTGCCGTGCTCGCCCTTACGCTGAGGTCTAGCTTCGAGCCCAGTACTCCGTCGATTTCCAGGCGCGTCTTCGGTATATGTAGTGAGGTATTGACCAACGTCACAGTCGTAGATCGACCGTCGTAGTTCAAGTGAGCTGCACCGTCTACAGGAATAGGTGCTGACCCAACCGGAGTGAGAGCAGCCTTCAGCGTGATCTCCGAGCGGGCGACAATATTTGTGATACTGCCGGCCCATTCGGCATTGGCAGTTCCACTGACCTCGCCATCCAGCGGTATCGCACCGAGAGGTAGCGTTCGAAAAGCTGCGTTAACAGTACTCAGGGAGATCGCCTGCAGCGACGCATGGAGCTTAGCAATCGCATTGGTATCGAGGTGCTGCATGGTCGCCGTCGCCGTCAGGCGGCCACCCAGCAAGTCAGCCCGCAGCCCGTCCACGCTGAGGTTTCCGTCCAAAAGTTTATACTCAGCGGAAATATTCCGAACTACCGTATTAAGGTCGTCTGTGCTGACCGTCAATTCGCGACCGTGCAGGACTCCATCGAGAGCCACGGCGTGTATCAGTGGCATATTGTCTTGTTGCTGATACTGCAGGGAACCGGTCAATGAGACCTCACCAGCTGGAATCGAAGCATTCCGAAGGGCGAACTTGGCGTCCTGCGGGTGAATAGTGATCTTGTAAGACCCGGTGGCGGACGGTCGAGAAAAGTTCCGTACCTCTCCTTGCAATTCGATGGTGGAGGACGCCACTCGGAGAAGCAGAGGCTTGAGCTCGAACTTGGAAGGATTTGCTTCAAAGCTCACGGTCAGGTCGTGAGGAAGTGGCTTCATATTTCCGTACAACACGCGTCCGTTTCGATAGCAAAGGTTGCCGTCATAATTTTTTCCAACCGGCGCGGCCTTAATTTCGAGCTGTAGGTCGTGCAGCTCGGCTTCAAGCAAAGTCTTGCGGTCGTTGTAGTAGATTTCGCCATGCTCGAGCAAAACATGGTGGATTCCAAGGTCGAACAGACTCTTAGAGGAGTCGCTATTCGATTTTGGAATTGCCGGGAGATTGGTGGTCCCATCCTTTCTGACGTGGAAATTTACCACCGGGTGCCAGAGAACAATCTCGCTTAGGTCAACCTTCTTGCGCATCAGCGAGACGATCTTCAAACGAATCCTAAGATGGTCTACTTGGGCGAGCGGGGACGCGGATACGGGTTGGTTGCCACTCACTGTAATTCCGTAGGCGTCAGCGCTGAGCCGCCAGGGCTGGAGCGCAAAATTCTGAATGCGCACTTGCGTTCCCAGGGCCTCACGTGCTTGCTTCTCGATTTGAGTGAGTAAGTATTCATGGAATCTTGGGCTGCGGAGGACCATTACGCCGGCCATTCCGAAGACCGCGACACCCATCGCAAGAAAGGTTGCTGTCCAAGCGAATTTTCGTTTCCATGCCATAGCCACACGTACCGTGTTTTCAAAAAGCCTGTCCCAGGGTGATATAGAACTGGGTTGCTTTCACTCCTGGGACGGGGTTGAGGTTGCGTCCGATATCAAACCGGATAGGGCCTACGGGTGTCCTATACCGCAACCCGATGCCTACCGTGTTGCTGTAGTCTTCGAGGAAATGGCTAATGTTGATTGCGCGGTACACGTTGCCGCCGTCATAGAAAACAGCAGCGCCCAGCCCTTCTTTGATGCCCAGAGGGAAGCGCAATTCCGAATTGAAGATGAATAGCTGACGACCTCCCTCGGGTACCTGAAGATTTACACAGGTGGAGGCGTCGGCCGGGTTGCTGCACGCGGGTACAGTGCGTTGCGGTCCGGCTCCGTTGATAGGAAAACCACGAAGAGTAGTCTCTCCTCCGGAGAAGAAGGCTTCACTGGTAGGCACGTCACTGTTGCCGAACGCCTTGGCCAAGCCCAAGGTAACTCTGTTTGCCCAGACCGTCCGTCCAAGCGGTTTGTAGTAGGAACTCTGCCCCAGCAAACGTGCGAAGCTGGCACTCGAGCCAAGCGCCTTCGGTGTGATTCCTAGGTCCAGCGTCTGGTAAAAACCGCGGGTAGCGTCCAGCGGTTTGTCGCGGGTGTCACGAATCCAAGTGGCGGAAAGGGTCGAAAGCCAGAGCCGCTGGTCCTCAGGTAATACGAGTCCAGGGATCAAAAGGTCGGACAGGATCGTTCGGCCGAAACGATAACGCAGTTGGATTCTCCGTGTCCTATCTTTGTTCAGTGGCTTCTCTAGCTGCCACGATCCTTCCGCGAGACGAGCCTCGAATGTAGGATTCTCGGTGGTGCGCTCGATCGAAAAGCTAATCAATGAACTCCAAGATGATCCTCGGAAGTGCGGCTGGGCATAGGTCGCAAGTGCACGTTGATCCAGCCGGGAGACGAGAATCGAAGCCGATGCCGATTCTGCGAGACCGCGAAGGTTGTACCGTGTAAATGTGATCGAGCCCCGTGGACTCACAAATGTCTTTTCCGCGGCTGTGAAATTCGGCGCCCCACTTGTAATAGGCGGAAGCCCCGGAAGGGCGATGGTGCCAGAGGGGATGTTTCCACCGCGGCGAGCGACCTGCAACCCAAACCCGTAAGTAATCTCGTTCCTGCCTGCCTCATGCAACTTCACCAGTACATCCTCGTTCGTTTGATCTGTGATTGGGCGGCGAACGTCGACGCTCTCCCAGTCAAATACGCCCAGATCGTGCAAGCCGCTTTCGCTGGCTAGCAGAGTTCGTTCACTGAAGGGCGCGGCCGGGCTAATGTTTGCAGTTTTCTTGACTAGCGATGCTCTAGTCTTCTTATTGCCCAGCAGAACTACGTCATTTACTTGTACTTGCTGCCGCTCCGTAATCGTGTAGGTCACATCTACTCTGTGCGGATTTTCCGGTAAGCGTGTGACTTTGGAATCGAACTCGGAATTGAGAAAACCATGGCTCAGATACAAGGCCACGATATGACTTCGGTCGTCCGCCAACGCTTTTGGAGAAAATGGCTGGCCTGGGCTGAGCCGCAGTTTCCCTTTCGACAGAAAGGTCGAGTTGGGTACATGCACGTTCCCTTCAATTCTGAGGTTCTCTACCAGTGTTTGCGTGCCCTCGACGATTCGAAAGGTCACGTAAACATTGTGCTCACGGTCCACAACGTCAGCGGCAACCTGCACGTCTTCGTAGCCTAGGTTTTTGTAGAACGCTGTAATGCCCGTCACACTTTGACGGAGCAGCTTGTCACTGAATTTCCCTCGCGAGGGAGGGAAGGTACGGTGCTGTTTGACGCCAACTTGTCGGCTCAGATCTTCTTTGCCGAAATGTTCGTTGCCCTGGAAATCGACGATCGCCACTTGGTGTCTGGATCCACGGTCGATGTTGTAGGCCAAGTCGAAATTGGAACCTTGGTTTTGCAGCTTCGCGCTCACCTTTGTATCGAAGTAGCCTTTGCTTTGAAAAAAATCGACCAGATTTCGGCGGCCTTCTTCCACCAGATCAGGATCGATTGTGCCCTCGGAGAATATCGGAACCAGCTTTCGCATCTGCCGTTTAGCAAAGAATGGCATCGACGAAAGCCTTGCTCCCGTAACTCGGACGTTGACGATGGCGCCGGGTTGAACGTCAATGAGGAGATCCACGTGATTGGTTTCCTGGTCATAATTCGTCTGGTCTAGTCGAACTTTGCTCGCTAGATAGTGCTGTTTGGCTAGCTCCTGCTGGATAAGAGCGATCCCAGATTCGATTCGTTTGGAGCTATAAGGCTCGCCCGATTTGAGAGAACGGCCCGTTGCCGTTGCGCGGAGCGAACGCGCGGCGCCGAGCAGGCGACTTGTCTCGTCCGGTGCTGTTCCGCGAATTTCCACGTTGCCGACCTTGGCTCGTGCTCCGAAATTGATGTGAAATATCACGTTGGCAAGCATGTGGATCTCATCGAAATGGGTCTCGGGCTGCACCACAGCCTGAAAGAAACCTTCTGAGACAAGAAACTGCTTAAGATTTTCGCTCGCTGTCGACGTGAGGCCCTGTTCGTACGTCGTCCCGTTTGCAATGTCAACGACTTGCAAAAGTCTGGTAAAGGAGAAACGCTTGGTTGCGCCGGGGAAGTCCAATAGACCGAAATAGAAGGCCGGCTCAAGCCGGAAGGTGAGCTGCAGTCCGCCAATACCAGGCTGGACTTCCACGCCGACGTTGCGAAAGCGCCTAGTAGCCTGCAGAGCGGAAATCGTGGCTTGTACCTTGGATCCCGAATATGGTTCGTCAGCCTTCTGTTGCACCAAATTGCGCAGGGATTCGACAGACACTTGGGGATTCGCGACCACCTCTACCGCAGCGACGTTCTGGCCGTCGAACAGATCTTTTTCGGCTTGTCCAGCCTGCTGACACTCGATCCATGACGACCATGCGAAGAAAATCAGAAGCGCAATACTCCACTTAAGCATGGAAAGCACTCGCAGGCCGCCGGACAATCGCGGATGCATCCGACAACGTCGGCCGAGAGCTGCGTGTGGATGCACCGAAGCTCGCGAATCTAATGCCGGCCGTAACGCCCTTCTCAGGTTTGCTGGCCACCAGTGAAGATCAGGGGCTGATTGGAAGATCGCAATCCCACAAATGATGTAAACACGTGACTAACGTAAACACCTGACTAACGTAAACACCTGACAGTTCATTTGATTGTGGGATCACCAAGACGCACAGAAGTTGCGGTTCGGCCACAAAGACCTTCCTCCTATACATAAACATCGGTATAGCCAATCTCGGCCCCGTGACAAACAATTTGCGCTCCATTGGCGCAACGCCCGTGGGAAAGAGCGTTTTCGCACTGGCGAGCTGCTGCTGTTTAATCTCCTCGTTTGCCAGCGTCGAGGGCGCATACCGAGTGGAAGCCATGGTTTGGTCCGCGTCCCACAGTGTTGAAACTCCTTCACCCCACCCACGACTCCTACCCGGTGAACCGGATCATCAAGATCCAATGTCCGCTGCGGAGCTATTCAGCCGGCCTCGCGTGATTTCAGCGTTGCTGAGGAGCGCATTTGCTCAATGGAATCGTGATAATGCGCCCCGGATGAGCGCGGCCCTCGCTTATTACACGATCTTTTCGCTTGCTCCTCTTGTGGTCATTGCGGTCGCCATGGCGGGCCTCGTCTTCGGCGCGCAAACCGCGCAGGCCGAGTTTCTGCGACAGGTGGAAAGACTCATCGGGTACGATGCCGCGAACGCGGTTCAGACGATTATTCAATCGGTCCACAAGCCCGCAAATAGCGCCATCGCCAGCGCGTTGGGAATGATGATCCTGCTTATCGGTGCATCGGGCGTCCTGTGTGAAATGCAGGACGCTCTAAATACGATTTGGCACGTCGGCGCGGCGGGCAACTGCGGTATTCGTGGAATGGTGAAAGCGCGCCTGTTGGGGGTTGGGATGGTGCTTGGTATTGGATTTATGCTGCTGGTTTCGCTTGTCGTTAGCACGGTTTTGGCCGCGTTGGCAAAATATCTGGAAATCGTCATTCGCGTGCCTTCAGTGCTACTCCATTTTTGTGATCTTGTACTCTCTCTGTTCTTCATTACTCTTCTTTTCGCATCGATCTTCAAACTTGTGCCGAACGCGAAGATAGCGTGGAATGACGTTTGGGCGGGCGCGGCATTGACTTCTTTGCTGTTCACGCTCAGCAAATTTCTTATCAGCTTTTACATTGGGAGAAGCATTTCGACGTCGACTTATGGAGCTGCCGCGTCCCTGGTGGTCGTGGTGGCATGGATCTACTACTCGGCTTTGCTTCTCTATTTTGGCGCTGAATTCACACGGGCTTGCGCAATTACGCTCGGTTCTCACTCAACGAATCTGGAACACGCTGGGCGGCGCGAGGCGTTGAGCAGCCAGCGTGCTGCTTGGGACAACTAAGCTGCCCGATTGTTCGCGGTAAACGAAAATGAACCATGAATCGCTACAAACATCCATCCTAGCTGCCGTCGCCGTGGTGCTCCTTCTTCAGACCATTATGCTCGCAGCGGTTCTGCTATTCATCGTCAAAGCCCTTAAACCTTTCGAACAGCTTATTGCCAACGCCTGTGAAACGCTGCGAGTTATGAAGCGCGGCGCTGAGCGCTTGGAGTTCGCCGTCGCGCAAATTGAGCGAAGCGTTCAAAGCAGGGTGGAGCACGCCGACTGCTTGGCTGGGGAAGTTGTAGAGAGGGTATACGCGCAAGCGATTACGGCCGAAAAGTTGATTGGCCAGCTTCTGGGCACTTTGGAGAAGGCAACCGCGGAGATCGAGCGAGCGCTAAGCAGGCTCTTCCGCGAGGGTCACGCCTTGAATGCTGGAGTGCGTGCCGCTGTCGGGACTTTGTTCTCTCGCCACAGATAACGATGCCTGTCGTGGTTTCCTTGGTTCCTGAAGTATCTAGTGGGTTTGCTCAGAGCGTCGGCCCGGCGTGTCGCATATTGCGGATGCCTTCGGCCGAGCGGCCCAAAATTCGCGCGGTGCATGTTAATTGGACAAACCGAGCAAAATTCTCATCGGCAGCATACTTGTCGGCTCTTTGACTTACGGCCTTGGAGAATTTCAGGAACTTCAAAGAGAGTGTGTGTGGGATAGCCGGCACCTTATCGCATGTGTGGCCATCCTAGTAGCATGCTCTCTTCCGCGGTTATGGTATTTCTTTCTGCGCAGTATTCGCGAACTTCGCGAAGCGTTCTTCGGGAAATAGCGCAAAATTCCAGGGCCGAAGCAATCGGCGTCCGATCCAAGCGTGGCAGTTTTAAGCGGTGTTCGCGAGGCAGGTGGACCGAGACCTTTGAGGCACAATCAGGTTGCTACGCTTGCCGATCGTTGCTGGATCAACTGTCGGTAGAGGCGAATGGTCTCGTGCGCGATGGCATTCCAGCTAAAGAGTTGTTCGACGCGCAGTCGTCCTGCATCTCCAAAGCGCCTGCACTGTTCAGGGTCCTCAAGCAGTCGACCGATCCCCGAAGCAAGGTCTCGCGCAAACCGTTCGGGATCCTTGGGAAAGCCTGTGACGGGATCCGCATCGAAAGGAATTAGGTGTCCGGTTTTTCCGTCCACCACGACCTCCCGTATTCCACCTGTCGCGCTCGCGACCACCGGGGTACGGCACGCCATAGCTTCGAGGTTGATGATTCCGAACGGTTCGTAGACCGAGGGGCAACAGAAAACCCGCGCATGGCTGTACAACTCGATAACCTCAGGCTTCGTGACCATCTTTTCGATCCAGATGATTCGTGGATGGCCCCGGCGTGTGTCCTCGACTTTTTGTCTCATCTCTGCGGCAATCTCTGGAGTGTCCGGAGCCCCGGCGCAAAGCACTACCTGGGTCTCCTCCGGCAAGTAGCGAATGGCGTCCACCAGGTGCGTTACGCCCTTCTGCCGAGTGATGCGTCCGACGAACAACACGTACGGCACAGTTGGATCCACGCCGTATTCGGTCAATGCCTTGGTCTCGGAACTCTTCTGATATTCGACAGGATCGATGCCGT
>Ga0306920_100001112_pt1 | contig 33047 bp, 20 predicted proteins | sample flu12Cox44000170_FD_204666 | JGI IMG/M metagenome (GOLD analysis project Ga0306920, IMG submission 204666) | Lab enrichment of tropical soil microbial communities from Luquillo Experimental Forest, Puerto Rico - flux4day.12C.oxic.44.000.170 (v2)... | ecosystem: Environmental > Terrestrial >...
AGCCAAAGGTCACGACACCAGCGCGCTGCACGGATGATCCGTCAACTCCGAAGCCTTGGCTACCGGATCGAACTGCCCAATCCCCAACCAGCTATCCCAACATGAACGCGAGATTTTCGACCCTGCCTTGCAAAAAGTCGAGGCTCGACGCCGGCGGAGCGGCGAAACTGGCGAGACGGAATCTACGAGCAGATCCGAGAAGTAATGTTTTTGCAAGGCAGTCTGAGCATCGAGCGCATGTGCCAGTTGCTTCCGGTCAGTCGCAGAAGTTTCTACCGCTCGCTGAAAGAGCGGCAACCTACCGAAGAAGAGACGGAGGTGCGATCTGTGATCCAGCAGATCGCCCTGGAGCATCGCCGGCGTTACGGGTATCGACGAATCACCGCGGAGCTGCGCCGCCGAGGAATGCAGGTGAACCACAAACGCGTGGTGCGGATCATGCAGAAAGATAACCTGCTGGCGCTACAACCGAAGCGCTTCAAGGTCACCACGGACTCGAACCACAAGTTCGAGATTTATCTGAACTTAGCGGCTCGGATGAAGCAGTGCGGGATCAATCAGCTTTGGGTAGCGGATATCACCTACATTCGACTGAAGGCGGAATTTGTCTACTTGGCGGTGATCCTGGACGGCTTCTCTCGCAAAGTGGTGGGCTGGGCGTTGGACCGTACCTTGGCGATGCGGCGCACCGTCGGAGCGCGGGAACAAGCCATCGAGCGCCGACAACCGAAACCCGGCCTCGTGCATCACTCGGATCGAGGGCTGCAATACGCTCGCGGGGAATATATCGCCCTCCTCGAGAAATACCACATGATTCCGAGCATGAGCCGACCGGCGAACCCCTACGACAACGCCAGTTGCGAAAGCTTCATCAAGACACTGAAGCGAGAAGAAATCTCGCTCACAAATACGAGAACCTGGAACATTTACGAACCAACATCGAAGAATTCATCGACGAGTATTACAATCGACAGCGCTTGCATTCTGCGCTGGCCTATTGCTCACCGGAAGAATTCGAGCGCAAGGCCGAATGCCAGGCCGAAAATCGAGGCGCCACGATCGAGGTTTTTGTGAACAAAGACAACGGCGAAAAGGTTTCGAAAGGGCTGCTGGGGAAGGAGACTCAAATGCCGTCCCCTTCCCCAGACCCCTTCTCTTGCTAGGAGATGTAGAAACGGCTTTATGAAAGCGGAAACTGTGTCCAAAGAATTTGTGCCATCTTAGGGGTTCACCCCAAAAATTGGTGCCTGATTTGCTCCAATTAGGGTCAATGCGCGGTCGAGGTGGGAGGGCTTGTGTTCGCGGAATTGGAAAGCCTTGGCTGCCTACTGCAAGCTATTGAAACTTAAGTGATTACTGGTGTTTCAGAACGGCACAGTTTTAACCCATTTGACTGGTGGCAGTTTCGGCAAGGAAAAGGGAAAACCTTTGGGTAAGGAAGTGCAAGGCACAGAGTATTGCCCCAAGCCTGAGTCTTTGAGCTCGTAGGTTGTGGTGCGCGTCTAACAGGTATAAGGATGGGAAGGTTTTACGACGCACACGGACGGCGCGTGGGGTGAGCTAGTCCCGAGGGAATTCTCGGTACGAAAATGGAATCCGGACCCACGAACGCAGAGGCAGGGAGCGGCGCAACGGTACTGGAAGGGCGCGGCTTGAAGAAATCGTACGGCGCGCGGGAAAGAAAACTGGAAGTTCTCGTGGATGCGAGCGTGAGTTTGCGCGAGGGAGAGATGGTTGCGGTGGTCGCGCCATCGGGTGCGGGCAAAAGTACGCTCCTGCATTTGCTGGCCGCGCTAGACACTCCAACAAGCGGTACAGTATACTTTGAAAATAAAGCGATTGAATCGAATCAAGACGCGGCGCTGGCGGAATTTCGCAATCGCGCCGTGGGGTTTCTCTGGCAGCGGCACCAGTTGTTGCAGGATTTTACGGCGACAGAAAATGTTGCGATGCCGCTGCTAGTGCGCGGAGAGCCACAGGAATTCGCGCAGCGGGAAGCGCGGAAGTGGCTGGCGGAAGTAGGCCTACAGGATCGGGCCGAGCACCGCGCAGGAGAACTTTCGGGCGGGGAACAGCAGCGTGTTGCGATTGCCCGGGCGCTCGTCACCGGGCCCAAGGTGCTGCTGGCAGATGAACCGACCGGAGATCTGGACGAGCAGAATGCTTGGGCCGTGTTCGAGCTGTTGGAACGGTTGCACCGGACGCATCGCCTGACGTCGCTGATCGCGACGCACAATCTGGCGCTGGCCGAGCGGTGCGACCGGGTGTTGGGGCTGGAACATGGCGTTCTGCGGACTCGCGCGGTGAAAGCCGCTGCGAGCGGAAACCCAGGGGGAGAAGCGAGCTAATCGTGTTCGAACGATACACAGAGAAGGCACGACGCGTCATCTTTTTTGCCAGGTACGAGGCGAGCCAGTACGGAAGCCCCTACATCGAGACCGAGCATCTGTTGCTGGGTCTGATGCGAGAGGACAAAGCCCTGGCGAACCGCTTCCTGCGGCAACAAGGCTCCATCGAATCCATCCGGAAAGAAATTGAAGCGCGCATCACGATCCGTGAACGCATCTCCACGTCCGTGGAAGTGCCGTTGAGCGCGGAGTGCAAGCGCATCCTGAACATGGCGGCGGAGGAAGCCGAGCGGCTGGGCCACAAGCATGTTGGCACAGAGCATTTGCTGCTGGGCATTCTGCGCGAAGAAAAATGTTTCGGCGCGGAAATTCTGATGGAGCGCGGTTTGCGCCTTTCGGCACTGCGCGAAGAACTGTCGCGAGCCACAGGAGAAAAGACTACGACCACACGGCCGAAAGAGACCTCGCTCCTGGCGGAATTCAGCCGCGACCTGACGCAGTCCGCCGCGGAAGGCGCGCTCGATCCGTTGGTGGGCCGCGAAAACGAAGTGGACCGCGTGATCCAGATCCTTTGCCGGCGCACAAAGAATAATCCAGTGCTGATTGGCGAGCCCGGTGTGGGCAAGACAGCTATCGTCGAAGGACTGGCGCAGCGGATTTCCGATGGAGACGTGCCGCCGTTCCTTTCCGACAAGCGCATCCTGTCGCTCGATCTTTCCCTGATTGTTGCGGGTACAAAATACCGCGGCCAGTTTGAAGAACGCCTGAAGACCATCATGAAGGAATTGATGGAGAGCCAGAATGCGATTGTGTTCATTGACGAGTTGCATACGCTGGTCGGCGCAGGCTCGGCGGAAGGCTCGCTCGATGCTGCGAATATTTTGAAGCCGGCATTGTCCCGTGGCGAAATCCAGTGCATTGGCGCGACGACTCCTGGCGAATATCGCAAGTCGGTCGAAAAAGACCGTTCGCTGGAGCGCAGGTTCCAAGCGGTAAAGGTGCCCGCCCCGGGCGAAGAAGAAGCCATCCAGGTGATCAACGGGGTGCGCGAGCGCTACGAAAAATTCCACGCCGTCAGCTATACCGACGAAGCATTACGCTATGCCGTCTATCTTTCCAACCGTTATATTCCCGACCGTTTTCTTCCGGATAAGGCGATTGACCTGATTGATGAAGCGGGCGCACGCGTGAAGCTGCGCCAAGCCTCCGTTCCCGATGAGGTCGGTGAAGTGCAGAAGCGGGTGAAGTTCATCACGCACCGGATGGAGTCCGCCATTGCGGCGCACGAATTCGAGAAAGCACGCTTTTACTCCGAAGAAGAGCGCAAGGAAAAGGAAAATCTGCGCGTGCTGCGCGACCGCTTCAAGCTGGACGACGCTTCGACTGGAATCGTGACGCGCGAAGACATCGAAGAAGTGGTTTCCCGCTGGACCGGCATCGCCGTGACTTCCATCAAGGAAGACGAGCAACAGAAGCTTCTTCGCATCGAGCCCGAGCTGCACAAGCGGGTCATCAGCCAGGACAAGGCCATTACGGCGCTGGCGCGGGCCATCCGCCGCAGCCGCGCGGGCTTGAAATCGCCTTTGCGCCCGGTGGGATGCTTCTTCTTCCTCGGCCCGACGGGCGTCGGCAAGACCGAAGTCGCGCGCCGTCTCGCAGAATTTCTCTTCGGCTCGGAAAAATCGCTCATTCGCTTCGACATGTCTGAATTCATGGAAAAGCACTCGGTGTCCAAACTGATTGGCGCGCCTCCAGGGTATGTGGGCTACGAAGAAGGCGGACAGATGACCGAGCGCGTGCGCCGCACGCCGTATTCGGTTATCTTGTTGGACGAAATCGAGAAGGCTCATCCCGACCTCTTCAATATTCTGCTGCAAGTGTTTGAAGACGGGCAGTTGACGGATGGACTTGGTAATACGGTCGATTTTCGAAACACCATCATCATCATGACTTCCAACATCGGGGCGCGTCATTTGCAAAAGCGCACTTCGATCGGCTTCCAGGCTGGATTAGACGAAGCCAGCCTGAAGAGCATGGAAGATCTGGTGCTCGGCGAAGTCAAGAAGGCGTTCAACCCGGAGTTTCTGAACCGGTTGGACGAGGTCATCCTGTTTAATCCGCTGGGCGACGAGGACCTACTCCGCATCATTGATTTGCTCGTCGGCCAGTTGAATGACACGCTGATCCATCGGCAAGTGCAAGTAGTATTGTCACCGGAAGCGCGGCAATGGGTCCTGGAGAAAACGTGTGCAGACCGCAACTATGGTGCGCGGCCGCTGCGGCGGGCTTTGCAGAAGTATGTAGAAGACCCGCTCTCCGAAGCGCTGATCCAGGGTGGAATTCAGAGGCCTGCGACATTGCAGATTTACGTCGCCGGGGAAGGTCTCGCGTTCCGGCCAGTCGTTGAGGCAACCCCGGTCGTCCACTAGTGAATCTGACGCAACACGTGTAACCGCCTAATGGTTTGCCCTGCAAGGAAACCTTAGAGCGTTCTACGCGCGGCCAGCCCACGCCGGGTCTGGCGGGAGATGAACATCTTGGGTTTGGGGGCGCGGCCTTGAGACCTTCAATGGCCGCTGAACGGATAGTCTGTTTTCTCTCGGGACTGGACGCTTTGCGTGCAGTCCCCAGGTGTATCTCTCTCTTCGTTTTCTCTCTCCTCTTTCTGTTTCCCGTGTGCGCAGTTCCCGCTCCCGCTCATGCTGATGACTCCGCTCCCGGAAGCAATCCGGTCTATCTTTTTCACGCTTCGATTGATCCTAAAACGCTTGAAGAAAAAGTCGAAAATCATCTTCTTACGGAGCTACAGAACCCCGCCGACCAGGGACAAGTGCAGCCCTTCATTGAAGAGATTGAGTTTGAGGGCAACCGACGCATCCGCAGGGACACGCTGCAGGCGCGTATCTTCAGCAGGCGAGGCGATCCTTACAATGAAGAGACGCTTCGCAGAGATTTTCAGGCGCTCTGGAATACGCAATTCTTCTCCGATGTGAAACTGAAGGTCGAGGATGGGAGCAAGCCCGGCGGAAAAATTATTATTTGGGAAGTGAAAGAGCGGCCGGTGATCCGCCGCATTCGTTACGAAGGAATTCATTCGGTGTCCGAGTCGGACATTTTGGACCGCTTTAAGGAAAAGAAAGTCGGGCTCACCGTCGAAAGCCAGTTTGACCCCACACGCATCAAGAAAGCGGAAGTCGTGCTGAAGGAGCTTCTCGGCGAACACGGCCGGCAATTCGCCACGGTCACGCCGGAATATGAGAACATCGCTTCGAGTAACGCGGTCATCCTTATTTTCAAGGTGGACGAGGGGCCGAAGGTCAAGGTCGGCAAGATCGAATTCACGGGAAATCACGCCTTCAGCAGCCGCAAATTGATCCGCGCCATGCGGCACGATCGTCCGTATGCGATTCCGTTATATTTCACGGAAATCGACGTGATGTCCAAAACCTACGATCACGACAAGTTGATCGAAGACATCGAAGTGGGTATTCGCGGCCTGTATCAGGACAACGGGTACTTCAAGGTGCTCGTCAAGGATCCAATCCTGGAAAATGTGGATACGCGCGACTGGCGCTACGGAATTCCGCTCGCGGGGCGCACCGACGGCAAGGCCGTCAACATCACGATTCCCATTGAGGAAGGCGAGCGCTACTTCATGGGGACGCTAAAGATCGTCAGTTCCGACCCCGACAAGGCGCTTTCGCTCAAAGTGGAAGCGCTCAAGGGCATCTTCCCGATGAAGGAGGGAGATGTTTTTTCGGCCGCGAAAATCCGGAAGGCCCTGAAAGACTATGAGAGCGTTTATGGGCAGTACGGCTTCATCGACTTCGTGCCCCAGCCGGATACCGACATCGACAACGCGACGCATCGAGTCAACATCACGATGAAATTCGATGAAGGCAAACAATATTATGTGCGTCGCATTGATTTCACCGGCAACACCACCACCCGCGACAAGGTGATTCGCCGCGAACTGCTCATTGATGAAGGCCAGCTCTTCAACAAGCACGCCTGGGAGCTCAGCATTCTCCGGCTCAACCAGCTCGATTATTTCGACAAGCTGGAAGCGGATAAGGCCGCGGAAATCAAGCGCAACCAGAAAGACGGGACCGTCGACCTGCTTCTGAAATTGAAGGAAAAAGGGAAGCAGTCCATCGGTTTGCAGGGCGGCGTCAGTGGACTTGCCGGTGCGTTCATCGGCTTGACCTACCAGACCAATAATTTTCTGGGCCTGGGGGAGACACTCACTCTTTCGGCGCAGGTCGGCAATTTGCAGCGTACTTTCATGTTCGGGTTTACCGAGCCGTATCTCTTCGATCGTCCGATCTCGAGCGGTTTTACGATTTTCTCGAATCTATATAAGTACAATCAGGCGCAACAAGCCGCGCTGGTCACCGGGCAATCCGTCAGCGTCAACCCGCAATACATTCAGAATTACAACCAGAACAGCACCGGCTTCACGATGTTTGCGAGCTACCCGTTGAGGCGCTATGCCTTCACGCGTGTGGGCTTAACCTACGGCCTGTCGCGGACGAACATCACGACCTACAACCAAGCGTCGGACCTGTTGTTCACGCAATTGCAATACCGCAGCATAGCCGGTCCCAGCGCTCTGCAGGGCATCGTCGCCAGCACGATTACGGGCACGATCAACTACAACACGGTTAACAATCCACTCTTCGCGACGAACGGCAAGAGGATTTTCTATTCTCTATCGTTCCAGGGCGGCCCTATCGGCGGCAACGTCAACACCATTACGAACACAGGCGAATTTACGTATTTTCATCCGACGTACCATCACCGCAACGCCATCGGTTTCCGTGTTTTGGGTGCGTTCACGACCGGCTACGGCGGGAAAGAAGTGCCTCCCTACAGCCGGTTTTATATGGGGGGCGAAAACGACATTCGCGGGTTCGATATCCGCGCGATCTCGCCGGTTACCTATATTCCTAGCGTGTTCAATCAAACGATTACTTATTACGACAATCATGTGCTTGGACCCGGTGGCTTCCCGGTCCAGAGGTCGTTCACCGTTCCGCTGGTGGCCTATACCATTACGTTCCCGGGCGGCGATACGCAAATGCTCGGAAATTTTGAATATCGCATACCGATTGCGGGGCCGGTCACCATGTCGTTGTTTATGGATGCGGGCACGGACGGGGCTGCGCGGAGCAGCGCTTTGAAACTGGATCCGACGGGCGTAGCCAATATCAACAACCAATTCCCGCTGGCGAACGTGCCGCAACAGTTGCAAATTGCGCCGGGCACCAACTTCAAGCTGCGCATGTCCACGGGCGTGTCGTTCACCGTGAATCTGCCAATCGTGCAGGCGCCGTTCACCATTTATTACGCGTACAATCCGCTGCGGCTCCATCAGACCATCGTGGCGCCATTCGACATTCTGAACCAGACCGCCTTAACCGCAAGTTGCAAGTCCATCGGCTTGCTGGATCCTTTGCATCCAGATCGCTGCGATCCTACGATTCTTTACCAGGTGCAGCCGGCTTTGCAGAATCCGGGACGCCTCAATTATTTCGAGCCGTCCCATACATTCCGATTTACGGTCAGTCACACGTTTTAGGAGAAGCAACGGAAGCTTAAGATTTTCGCATCAAGAAATAGCAACGGGTGGCGCGGAATTTCCCGCGCGTCCTTATGGGGGAGATGTTATTCATGAAGTTAAGAACGATCATACGAGTGGCGCCATGGATTTTTGCCTGTGCCTCCATCTGGCTGGCGGGTTGCGGCAGCAGTAGTTCCACCGCGAACGTGATTGCGGTGTCAGTTATCCCCGGGACTCAAGGCGCCTTTCCGGCGCAGGCCATTTCGTTTATGGCAACGGTCACCGGCGCCACCACAACCACGGTTCACTGGACTTGTACCTTTACGACGACAACCACGGACTCCACGGGAAAGACCACAACGAGCAAACCAGCACCATGCCCGACCGACGGAACCTACGGCACCTTAAGCGACCCGACGAAAAATGTCCTGACGTACACAGCGCCGCCGCTCGACAAGTTTCCCAATCCCTTACCGACAATCACCTTAACGGCATCAGCCGACGCCAGCCCCAAGAAAACCGGGACGGGCACGGTCCTTCTTGATTCGGGGATCCGACTCTCCATTAGCCCGTTGACTGCTCCCGTGGTTGTCGGTCTGACCCCAGCGCAGACCGAGCAGTTCATTGCGAGTTCACCAAATACACCGCCCACCAACCTCGCCTGGCTGGTCACCCAACCCACCGCAGGCTCTGCGACCAACCCCACGGCAACCCCGAGTTCGCCCTCTTGTACCACAACCGGAACGGGAAACTGTGGATCCATTGACAGCAATGGCGTGTTCACGGCGCCAGCCGCCTTGCCTACGAATACCTCGGTGAGCGTTGTCGTGTACTCGACGATTGACAAGAAACAGTTCGCGGTTGCCACGATTACTCTCCTTAATGCCTCCACAAACCCTGTGACCTTTACCGGGATCTCGCCGACAAGTGCGCCAGCGGGCGGCGTGCTGCAAGACATCTTCCTGAGCGCGAAAAATATTTTGAATACGACCTCGATCAGCATTACGCCACAGGGCGGAGCGCCGATTCGGATTGACCCGACGACACAGGTTTTCACGATTCCGATCACCCCCGCCTATTGCACGCCAAGCGGCACAGGCAGTACGGCGGTGACCTGCGATAGTTCGATCATGACGCGGATTCGTTTGACTTCCGATCAGCTAACCACCCCGGGCGTAGCGCAGATCACTGTGGACGTACCCGCCGCAACCGGGTCGGGCACGACGCCGATTTCTTTCCCGCTGGATCTGGTGAATGTGCGGCCGGGATTGGTGGCCGCGGTGCCGGATAGCTTCCCGCAGAATGCCACCTTCACCTTCACGGCAGACGGGGGCTACTACGGGAGTAACAGCAATCAGGTCGTCAAAATGGTGTTCGACGGCACCCTTGCCACGAGCCCTGAGAGCACTTTTGGGCCCCGGCAATTTACGGCCTCCATACAAGGTAGCCAAGTTCTTAGTCCAGGGCTTTATCCTCTTTCGATCGTCAATAACGCTCAATCCAGCCCGCCCCCTTTCTTGACCGCGACGAGCAACGTCGCGGTGCAGCCGACTTTCGCGAACGAGAACATTGCTGCGTCCGCAGGGATACCCATGCCCAGCGGCTCCAATTCCTTCCCGAGCAGCATGGTCGTGAATTCAAACGGCCAATATGTGCTGGTTACGGAGCAAGGCTCGAGCCGACTGCAGGTTCTCGATCTCTCGACGGGTACGCCCCAGTTCGTTGCGGCTCTAACTTCAAAGCTGATGCTTCCCGCGAACGGGCAACCGACCAGTGTCGCCTACACGAATACGCTTAACTTGCTGACACCGCCGCTCAAGAGCGATACGGCTGTCGTGGTCAACAGCACCGATCAGAGCCTGTCCCTTGTGACAATCTCCCGCGACAACAATTGGGCGAATACGGCGGTGAACGCCAAGATTGATCTCAAAGGCCTTCTGCCTGCGCCGACTACGGGTACCACTCCCCTGCCGTTTTCGGTTGGTGTGGATCCTGGCACCAACCTTGCCATTGTGGCCTATAGCAATTCAAACTTGGGTTTCATCGTGACGTTGGATAAAAACGACAAGACGCATACCTGTTTCCCGAGCAGCCCCGTACAGACGCCACCGTGTGCCATTGCCTCGGTTACGCTGAGTGCTGGCGCCACGCCGCAAGTGGTGATGCAACCCGATGCTCCGTTGGCTTACGTGACACCCGGTGGCGCGGGCGTAATGTCCGTCGTGAATTTGACGCAAGGAAACACGTCCGTGAAAATCACTTCCGCGGTGCGCACCAACAATATCGTCACGGTCACAACAACAGACCCGAACGGTATTAACCAGTCGCTCGGCGGCACCGTGCTCATCAGCAATCTTACCCCCACGGACCTGAACGGGACATTCCCCGTGCTCCTGGGAAGCATCACGAATTACTCCTTCCAGTATTTCCTGACCGGCGCGAATGAGAGCAGCACTTCGGCTACGCAAGGCACAGTTCAGTATGGCAATCCCTACTACACGTTCAATACTACGAACACGACAACCGGGGCGGCGATCAATACCGTCACCCGGACATTTGGTTTTGCGGACTATAACGCTTCTGTCGCCCAGATTGGGTTCATCCAAACTCTGGATCTGAGCACCACCTCCCTGACGCTGAATGCCGGGGGCTACCTCGGAAATCCATCGTCGGCTCCGGAAATTGGATTGCGTTTTGTGGATTGGGATCCGTATCGCAATCTTCTGATCGCTTTCAATCCGAGCACGAACTCGGCGAATCCAGTAGGCAACGAAGTTTCCATCATCAATCCGGGAGGGCCCTCTTTTAGCGGCACGCTTGCGCAGCCTTATCGAATTATTGCGCCAATTAAAACAAACGGGGTGGGGACGGGGACGTTTACCCCCGTGGGCCAAGGAGCGACACCTGTCACCGTGTTCGGTGCTATGGCCTATGACCCGACCACCAAGCTCGTTCTCCTCGGCAATGCAGGAAGCAACACGCTGACCTATATCAATCTGGACCCAGCCGCTCAATTCAAACCCTTACAGGTCAAGAGCGTGCAGGTCGTTCCCGGAGGCGGAGGCGTTCCCAATACACAGCCGAGCCAGCCCGGTACCCCGATTACGACGAGTTGCGGATCCTCCGGACCATATCTGCCCCAGAGCGCGTTAGCCGGCTGTTCAAGCGCAGTTGTCCAGATTCTGGGCACAGGTTTCAAGACGGCGGGCAACGTTCAAGTGCGGCTCGATCAGAATAGTGCGGGAATTACATTCAATGTGCTTAGTGACGGTGAAATCGATGCAACGATTCCGTCGTCGTACCTGGGTGTTCCGCACAATTATGCTTTGGATGTTGTGATTACCGGCGCGGCGACAACGTATACGTCGAACTCCGTCGATTTTGGAGTTGTCGGGTTTACGGATCTGCACGGTGAATGTGCACCAGGAAGTAGCGGAGGAGTCGAACCCGAAGGCATCGCCATCGATGACGTCCTGAATCTTGGCTTCGTGACGCTTTATGGTTGTAGCACCGGGAGCGTATCCATCATCAACCTGGATGTGAACAATGCCCACGGCTATGGCAAACCCTATGGGGCGGTCTTGAAAACGCTGCAAGTCGGCAGCGGACCCATGGGTGTTGCCGTGATCCCGCGCCTCGGCTTTGCCGTTGTTTCCAATAACAGCGACAGCCCCGGCACGGCCTCCATCATTCAGTACACCGATAGGCCAGCATTCGATGCCAAAGTGCTGACGTTTACGACTTCGGGCTCGACGACGACCAGTTCCAAAGTTACGGTCGGCACCGCGCCATCCGGTGTGGCCATTGATCAGGATCACGCGTATGCTCTCATCGCGAATTCCGGCTCCAGCACGGTGAGCTACATTGATCTGACCGTGCTGTTAAAATCCACGCCGGGAACTCCGGTTGCCGTTCCTATTGCCACAGACCCGCAGCCGAAGGCTATCGCCGTGGACCCAGATCGCCAGATTGCGGTCGTTACGGCGCTAGAAACCGCCGGGGCCGGAGGAGTCTGCGGCGCGCTGAACGTAATCACCCTGAATGGCACGCCGGTAAAAAACAATTCAGCTTCCATCTGCTCGCTGATCGCCACGCCCACGGGTATCGTCTACGACCCCGCGGTGTCTCCCGCCTTGTTCTACGCGACCTCAACCCAGTCGAATGCGCTTTATGCCTTCAACCCATCTACCAGCGCAGTACCTTTGCGAGTTCCCGTCGGCATCAATCCCTACGGTGTTGCGTACAACTACCAGACGTCCACGCTGCTCTCTGTGAACTCGACGAGCAATACGATGTCCGTCATAGATTCGCAGACCAGTAAGACGAGGGGGACACTGGCTATCGGAAGCCAATCGCAGTTCCCGGCCGCCATGGATAACATCAACAACACGGCCGTGATCGTCGATCAGAACAACGATCGTGTGCTGATGATTCCGATGCCTCACTAAGATGCGTCGGGAGAGGAGCCGGGTAAGAGTGGTACGTGACGTTGGAAGCGAAGGCTTTGGCATTGCGGCATGCTTCGCAACTCCGCTATACTTTTGTGTTTGTGCTGCCGCTTCGGAGGGGTCCGGGGCGTTCGGCGCCTTGCAGGGTGAATCGCAGACAACTTCGTTGCTGTCGTGCAGGTTCCCCAGGGATCACGAGAAATTTAGCCGACTTTTGGTTAGGCATCCAAAGGGTCTGCAGTCCCTTCCAATCAGTTGAGGAAGGGAAAAGACGGCCCAGGACTCAATAAGGAGAAAACAGTGAATTCAAGAAACATCATTCGTGCGGCTGCTTTGAGCGGTATTTGCATGCTCGGAACAGCGGCTCTTCGTGCACAGGGCGCTGCTGCAGCGGGTTCCGCTACCGGAGCAAAAGTTGGGGTTATCAGTGTCCGGCAGGCCATTGTTGCGACCGCCGAGGGGAAGCAGGCTTCCGCGGAATTGACGTCCCAGTTCGCGGCACGTCAGAACGAACTGGAAGCCCTCAATAAGCAGATCAATGATTTGCGTCAGCGGCTGCAGGCGGGCGGCTCAACTCTGAACGACGACGAGAAACAGCGGCTCACCGTACAAGGCCAAAGATTAACCGCGCAGTTGGAACGCAAGAACAACGAAATGCAGGAAGACGTCAACGCGGCACAAGCCGACGTTATCGACCGCATTGGGAAAAAGATGATGGATATCCTGGATCGCTACGCGCGTGAGAACGGCTACGTGGCCATCTTCGATTCCTCGGCGCAGAATACACCGATTCTTTACGCTTCCAACAACATTGACGTAACCCAGGAAATCATCAAGCTGTACGACCAGGCTTACCCGATCAAGGGTGGCGCCGCAGCCGCAGCGAAACCTGCGGGAGCAGCGACTACACCGAAGCCGGCCACGCAGCAGCCGGCGACCAAGCCAGCCACACCGCCGCCCGCTCCTAAGCCGTAAGAGAGCGTATTTTCTAGGTTTAGAAACGTCGAAGGGCTGCTCCGAGAAGCTGGAGCAGCCCTTTTTTCTGTCCGGGTGTTTAGCTTGTCAAGGATTGGTGAGGCCCGCCGGCGGCGGTTGCTCCTTCGGCTTACCGACCTTGTTTGCAATGTCCACCTCAAAAAGCAGGTAGTCCGTAAGAAGATGCTTGTGATGGTAGCGCTTGCGGTGGAGTTCCATGTACATCTCGGCGTTCCACGGCAGCCACAGCATTTGGTTTCCCTGCTGAAATTGTACCGGGCCGTAGTCGACGAGAAGATGATCTCGGGTGAGTTGCAGCTTCTCGACCGGTTCCCGGAGATCGGTCTCAATCCGGAGCAGGTCGTAGCTGGTCGCGGCGACCCAGATGCGCCCCTTCATCGGGACGTTATAGGTCATTCCATTCCTCTTCCATTGCCGGACGTGCGCTTCAGTACCCTTGGCTTCCTCGAAACGGATCTGCCAGGCTGCTTGTCCCCTCATGTTAGACAATCCCTCGCACTGGTATACGAAGATATTCTTGTGAGCGAATTGCACCACGGAGACCCCCAGGCTATTCAGCCCTGTGGTAGCCAGCGAAGTGGGAAACGAGGCGACATCAATCGTCCCGTTCCGACTCTCTTCCAGATAGAACGATTCCTGCTCGTAGGGCTTTACGAATACGATGTAGGAAAAGTTCTTGGTCTTGACTGGTCCGGGAACGCCGTTGCGATCGATCTCCTGGTGCTCAATGCGTTCCGTGGCGGTGAACTTCTCGAAATTCTCCAGTTGTAACTTTAAACGGAGGAGTGCGTGATCCAGAATCTGATCTTTTTCGCAGGGCGCATCTTGCGCGAGCAGGTATTCCTTGCTGTCAATATCGGGCGGCGCCCAAGGACTGTCCTCCCCCGCCGAGAAGAGGTCTGGGCCGATTACAGGTAGCGGCAGACTGATCTCGGCTTGCTTAGGGTTTTCCTTGTATGTTTCAGAGGCCCAAGAGAGTCGAGTCTTTGCCTCGTTTGCCGCGGGAGTCCCCGGAAATTCCGTGATCAGCCTCTTCCAAGTTTCTGTCGCGGCTGTTTCCTTGCCCTCGGCGAACTGGATTTGACCCAAGAGCAGTGCTGCTTTCGACGCTTTGTCGCCGCCAAGAGTCACAGCGCGATTGGCGTGAGATTCCGCCTCGACCATAAGACCCGTTTTGGCGTAAGCCGAGGCCAGAAGGTAATGCGTCCTCCAAGCGGCGCCGTTTATCTCGTAGGCCTTCTCAATCGCCTTGATGGCGACTTCCGTCTCTCCGGCTTCCAATTGGAGTTCACCCAAGGCCAGAAGCGCCCTTTCGTGGGCGGGATTGAACGCCAATGCCTGCTCAAAATCCTGGCGAGCCAGAAACTTGTGCTGAAGCCCCAGTTCCGAGGTGCCGAGAAGATAAAGGACATCTGAATTGCTTGGGGCCAGTTGTTGGGCCTTTGCAAATTGGACCCTCGCGGGTTCGTAATGTTGCTTGCGCATCAGCTCGAGTCCCTTGTCAATAACGTTCTGCAATTTGGGCGACATGACCACACCTGAGGGCGGCCGATTGGCGGGGGAATTCTCTGATTCAGGGTGCAGATAGACGTAAACGGAGACGCTCGCTCCAGCACTGCTGACACTGACTTGTTCTGTCGCGGTTTTATAACCGGTGCAACGAACTTCGACAACGTATTCCCCGGCCGCGACGTCAGAAAAGCTGGCGGTCGATACTTCACGCGTGGGCGACGTGACGTTGTAATTTCTTACATTTGAATAGAGACGGACGAGGGCGGATGATTCGACCGGGAGGCCTCTCTGGTCGCGCACACTGACGCTGACGGACACCGGCTCCGTCTGAACTCTTATCCCGCGGACTCCACCTTGGCGGGCCCCTGGCGGGTTTTGGCCGCAGATGAAGGAAGGATGAGCGAGCAGACTGAGAGCAAGAAAGAACGCAGGAGCGCGAGACCGAACGGCGCGGACAAGGGCCAACATCCTGAGGATCCCCATTTCCCCACAAAGCAGATGGTCAGCCTACGCAACGGAGACGGCCAGGTCAAGAAGAACTCCTCTGGAACCTAGGTATGACCTCGCCGCGGGGCTGGCGCAAATATTCAGCCGGCTCGGGGCAGGGCCTTGTTACTGTTTGCAGTGCTTGGAGTTAGCTCTGACTGCCCTATATCTCTTTAGATACCTTGCTTTTACCTTGCCGTCGGAATATACTGGTTCTTCGCTCTGATACGGGTCGCACCATGAAGTGGGCGCAAGCCCACTTTTTTGTTGCTGCCGGCGGAAACGAGCTTTTGACCGGCTCAGGCCGGGGAGTCTTCGCGTGAATTTGGAAAAAATCCGCGAAGCCGCCGAACGAGTAGCCCGTTCGGAAGGCTTGGAAGTCGTGGATGTCGAATGGAAAATCGGTAAGCAGCGCTTCCTGCGGGTGTACATCGACCGGGTTCCTTCGGCCAAATCCGTGGAAGCGGATGAAGGCGAAACGGCGTACGACCCTTTCCCGAAGATCAGCCATGCCGATTGCGAGCGGGTGAGTCAGCAGTTGAGTGTAATCCTCGACGTCGAGGACCTCATCACAGGGCCAGGTTACATTCTGGAGATCAGTTCTCCCGGATTGGACCGGGCGCTAAAAAAGGCCGCGGATTATGAGCGCTTCGCGGGCCGCTTGGCGAAGGTCTCGACGAGTGAACTCGTCGGGGAGGCCAAGTTCTTTGAAGGGCGTCTGCAGGGATTTGCGGACGGCAAAGTCCGCATGGAATTAAAAGGCAAGGAAGCGCGGGTCGTGGAGATCCCGCTGGAAGCGATTCGGAAGGCGAATTTGGTAGTTGAATTTTAGGGAAGAGAAATGGCGAATCTGCTCTATCAGCAAATCGAAATGTTGAGCCGGGAGAAGCACATCGAGCCCGAGGTGGTGATTTCTGCCATCGAAGATGCCATGGTTGTCGCCGCGAGGAAGTTTTACAAGACGGAAGAGGACCTGCGCGGCAAGTTTAACGCGGAAACCGGGCAAGTGGATGTGTTTTCGGTACTCACCGTAGTTGAGGAAGTGGCCGACCCCAAGCGTGAAATCAGCTTGGCCGATGCAAAGAAGAAGAATCCGAATGCCGAGGTCGGCACGGAAATCACGACGACGAAGCCCACCGACGTGCTCGGGCGTATTGCGGCGCAAACCGCGAAGCAGGTGATCCTGCAGAAGGTGCGCGAGGCGGAGCGCGACACGATTTTCAACGAGTATCACAACCGCGCCGGTGAGCTCGTGACCGTGATCGTGAAGCGTGCCGAGGGGCCGGACTTGATCGTGGACATGGGTCGTACGGAAGCGCGGCTTCCGAAGCGCGAGCAGTCCAAGCTGGAGACATACAATATTGGCGAGCGTCTCCGAGTGGTAATCCGTACGGTGGATCGCGCTGCCAAAGGGCCGCAAGTGATCGTATCGCGCGCCGATGCCGCGCTCGTACAGCGGCTTTTTGAGATGGAAGTGCCGGAGATTTATGACGGCACGGTGCAAATCCGTGCGGCGGCGCGGGAAGCCGGAGAGCGTACAAAGGTGGCCGTGGCCAGCCGCGACAAGGACGTTGACCCCGTGGGTGCCTGCGTGGGCATGAAGGGCATGCGCGTGCAGTCCATCATCCGCGAATTGCGCGGAGAGAAAATCGATATTATTCCCTATAGCGAAGAAACCGTGGCCTTTGCCCAGAAGGCCTTGAGCCCGGCTAAGGTGACGCGCGTGCAGATTACCGATCCGGAAAGCAAGAAGCTCGAAGTGATCGTCGAGGATTCTCAGCTTTCTCTGGCCATCGGAAAGAAGGGCCAGAATGTTCGCCTGGCCAGCAAGCTCATTGGCTGGGACATCGATATCAAGAGCGAGGAAGAGAAGCGACGCGAGATTGAAGAGCAGATGACGGCACTTACCGCTGCGACGACACCTCTCACAGTTCTCGCAGGCGTTGGGCCCAAGACCATCGAGAAAATTGAGGCTGCGGGCATCACCTCGTTGGAAAAGTTGGCGGGGATGACACCCGAGCAACTGATGGAGATTCCCGGCATCGGCGAAAAGATGGTGGACAAGATTTATCAAGCCGTGAATCGATTTTATGAGGGCGGCGACGCGGCCGCGACTGCCGAAGCCGGCGCTGAATCAGCCGAAGCCGCAACGGACGAAGCCGCGGAATCTGGCGCCGAAACCGTTGCGGAATCTGCCACCGAAGTGACCGCCGCCGAAGCGGTTGCTGAAGCTCCAAGCGAGGCTACAACGGAATCCGTTCCCGAAGAATCGTCCGAGGAGACTAACTCCGCGGCAGCTGAATCACTGGAAGATCAACCTCCGGCTGAGCAGCAGGAAGAGAAAAGCTCATAAGAAGCATGAGCGACGCATCTCAAGTCCGCATCAATGAACTCGCCCGTGAGCTCGAGGTCAAGGCGAAAGCCATTATTGACCTGCTGCCAGGGTTTGGCGTAACGGAAAAGAAAACCCATTCCAGCTCGATCACCGTCGAAGTAGCCGAAAAGGTTCGCGATCACTTGAAGGGCGTGGCCGACGCGGAGGCTGCCGCCGATGCCGAGCGCGAAGCCAAGGAAGTTGCTGCAAAAGCGGCCCAGCGCCGGCCGCAGCCAGCGGCTCCGACGCCTACGAAGCCCGTTGCACCATCTGCGTCCGTAACGCCAATTGCCGCAGCGCCGGCCGTTGCGGCTGCGCCCGCTGCCGCGCCTAAGCCAGTGCCAGCGGCTGCGCCAGCAATTCCACCGGCACCCGCGATGACTGCCGCGAAGCCCGCGACACCCGCTCCACAAGCTGCTCCAGCGATTCCTGCGAAGCCCGCCGCGCCAGTCGCAACGCCAGCGGCACCTGTTGCGCCTAAGCACCTGCCGGCTCAACAGCCGCGGCCTGCCGCTCCCCAAGCTCAGCCGCAAGGTACTCGCTCTGCCGGCGCGCCACACGCTGCGGGCCGTCCTTCGCACCCTGGCTCACAACCCGCGGCTGCGCGTCCTGCTGCCGCCGCGCCCGGTGCACCACGACCGCAAACACCTTTACGTCCAATGCCCACAGGCAATCGAGGTCCGGTTCCCGGTACGGTTCCCGGCAGTGGCCACCGCCCCAGTGGCCCGCGGCCCGGCCAGCCCATGCGCCCGCAGCAATCGGGGCAGGGTAGTGGCCGCACCGTTACGCCGCGTCCAAGTGGCCCCGGCGGTCCTGGTGGAACAGGAGCGCCCAGTCGTCCGTTTGGCCAGCGGCCAGGCGCGGTGCCCATGGGCACGCGTCCCGGTCCGCGCACTCCCGGACGGCCGACGATGTTGCCGCCGCTCCCAGACAAAATGCCGTCGAAGGCCGAGCCCGGTAAACCTCTTTACGCGCGCAGACCTCCTCAGCGCCAGCGCCCGATGGTCGACAAGCGGGAGATGGAGGGCGAACGCAAGCTGCATCCTACGCGCCAACGGCCAGGCGGCGGAGGCCGCGGCGCTGCCGCAGCGGTCATTGCTCCTCCCGAACCGCGAGCGCCACGCGAGGTGACACTTACGGAAGGCATCACGATTCGTGAACTCGCCGAAAAGCTCGATATTCGCGCCAAGGATTTGCTGAAGAACCTGCTCGACCGCGGCGTCTTTGCCAGCATCAACCAGGCACTGGACGTGCAAACCGCCACGGATCTCGCGCAATCTTTCAACGGTGTCGTCAGCGTTGTCTCCTTCGAAGAAGAGATGGTTCTGGAGGTCGCGAAGGAAGAGAAAAAGGAAAATCTGAAGCCGCGGCCACCCGTCGTGACCGTGATGGGCCACGTGGACCATGGCAAAACGAGTTTGCTTGACGCAATCCGCGAAGCGGAAGTCGCCGCCGGGGAAGCGGGTGGCATCACGCAGCACATCGGTGCGTACAAGGTTCAAGTCAACGACCGCAGCGTCGTGTTTGTGGACACGCCAGGTCACGAAGCGTTTACGCGCATGCGAGCGCGCGGCGCCAAGGTGACGGACATCGTGGTTCTCGTGGTGGCCGCTGACGACGGCGTCATGCCGCAGACGCGAGAGGCGGTGGACCATGCCAAGGCCGCCAACGTGCCCATCATCGTGGCGGTTAACAAAATTGATAAGCCGGAAGCGCAGCCGGAGCGGGTGAAGCGCCAGCTCACGGAGATCGGCCTGATGCCGGCCGAGTGGGGTGGCGATACCGAATTTGTTGAAGTTTCAGCGAAGCAGAGAAAGAATCTCGACAAACTACTGGAAATCATTCTACTTGTCGCGGATCTGCGTGAACTGAAGGCCAACCCCGATGCGCCCGCCAGCGGCACCGTGCTGGAATCCCGCGTAGACAAGGGCCGCGGCCCGGTCGCCACGATTCTCGTGCAAAATGGGACGCTCAACAACACCGACTTCTTTATCGCCGGATCCGTTTTCGGAAAAGTCCGAGCGATGTTTGACGATCGCGGCCGTCCCGTAAAGATTGCGCCGCCCTCCACTCCGATCGAAGTGCTCGGCTTACAGGGTGTGCCCGAAGCCGGAGACCACTTCCAGGTTACGGACGAAGCGAAGGCGCGCCACGTGGTCGAATATCGTCAGTCGAAGCAGCGCGATGCTGCTCTGCGGGCCAGCGCCGGGGGACGCATTACCCTCGACCAGTTGCACGAACAACTCAAAGCCGGTGAGGTCAAGGAACTCCCGATCGTCATCAAGGCAGACGTGCAGGGCTCCGCAGAGGTTTTGGGAGAAATGTTGCCAAAGCTTTCCGACGACCGCGTGAAACTCAAGATCATCAGCGAAGGCGTCGGAGCCGTGACTGAGAACGACGTGCTGCTGGCTTCCGCTTCCGGCGCCATCATCATCGCGTTTGGCGTTCGTCCCGACCGCAAGGCCTCCGACTTGGCACAGCAGGAAAAGGTCGACATTCGCACGCACAACATCATTTACGAAGTTTCCGACGAACTTAAGAAAGCGATGGAAGGCCTCCTGGAGCCGGTCGTTCAGGAGACCTACCTGGGCCGCGCGGAAGTGCGCAACACCTTCCGGATCAAGGGCTCGGGCACAGTCGCAGGGTGCTACGTACTCGATGGCATCATGAAGCGTGACGCGCAGGTTCGCGTGGTTCGCGACGGCGCCATCATCTATACCTCGAAGCTCAGCTCACTGAAGCGCTTCAAGGATGACGCCGGCGAAGTGCGCACAGGTTTTGAATGCGGTCTGGGCATCGCCAATTTCAACGACGTGAAAGTCGGTGACATCGTGGAATGCTTCCAGGTCACCAAGCTTTCCGCCGCAGAAGCTGCCGCCCAGGGTTCCGTCCCCGCAGGTCGCAAATAGTCTGCCGGTCCGCCCGGATATTTCCCGGAGCCGCCAATGCCCGTCGGTCTGCTCACGTTAGAGCTGCACATCGCTGAAGCGCAATCGTTGAAAGACAAGCGCCAGGTTCTTCGCAGCCTGAAGGAGCACTTGCGCGCGCATCACAATGTGGCGGTGGCGGAGCTCGATTTTGAGGACACCTGGCAGCGTTCGGTGATTGGAGTAGTCACGCTGTCCAATGAAGAGCGACACGTAGAGGAAATGCTGCAGAAGATTCTGGCGGAAGCGGACCGGATTCTGGGGCCGGCACTGATTTCGCACGCCGTGGACCTGTTGTGAGTCCTGATTGAGGAATCTGACCGTGCTAACGGTCATCCGCTATCAGCGATCAGTGATCAGGAAATCGATTTTGAGGTTATTAGGTATAGAAAGATACTCTCATGAGCCCTGACCATCATCGTCACGAGCGTGTGGGCGAAGAGATTGCCCACGAGATTAATGCCATGCTTGCTGGAGAGCTGAAAGATCCCCGCCTTGAAGGGAATGTCTGTGTCAGCGGAGTCCGGGTGCAACCGGACATGAAACACGCAAGGGTCTTCGTGAGCGTGCGCTCGGAAAAAAGCAAGGAACAGACCGACGCGATCAAGGCCCTCGAACACGCCGCGGGATACATTCGCCACGAGCTGATTGAGCGTCTCCAGGTGCGGCGCCTCCCCGAATTGCACTTCACGCTCGATCTTTCCCAGGAGCATGTCGAGCGCATCGAGCAGCTTCTCAAGCAGATGAAGGCCGACAAGCCGTCGAAGCCTGAATCGAATCCGTGAGGAAGCACGGGTAACCCCTGCGACAACCGAAACTGAGCACTGAAAACTCATTCATGCCGCGCCAACCCAAACCCGCGCCCTTCGACGGCGCTCTGGTCATCAACAAACCCCAGGGCAAGACTTCTCACGATGTCGTTGACGCCGTGCGCCGTCTTGCCGGTTTCCGGCAGATCGGTCATCTCGGTACGCTCGATCCCCTTGCCACGGGCGTGCTGGTGCTTCTTCTCGGCAAGGCCACCCGGCTTGTGCGCTTCTATACGGGTCGCCGGAAGCGCTATACCACGGGCTTTCGGTTTGGGTATTCCACCAACACGTACGATTCCGAGGGCACAGCGCAAGGTCCGGACGCGGCTCCGATTCTCGATCGTTCTGTGATCGAACGCCTCGCCGCAGAATCGCTGGGCTCTTTCGAGCAGATGCCTCCTATATTCTCTGCGAAGAAAGTCCAAGGGCGGCCGGCCTACGAGCTCGCGCGCGAGAATCAGGCGGTCGAGCTGAAGCCCGTTGCCGTTGAGTTATTTGAATACCGCCTCACGGAAATTGAGGGGTCCATCGCACGTTTTTCCATTGAATGCTCCTCCGGGACGTATGTGCGTTCCCTGGCGCACGATATGGGGCAGAAACTGGGCTGGGGCGCCCATCTCGCGGAAATCACGCGCACCGCGGTGGGCGAATTCTCTCTCGAACAAGCCATCCGCATCGAGGAGCTTGCGGAAGACGCGCGTGCGGGAAAGTTCCAGAGGCGGCTCATCCCGCTTGAAAACCTGCTGCCGAACTATCCGAGTGCGCACGTTCTTCCGGTTCTCGAAAAGCGTGTGCGTCACGGCGCGAAGTTCAATGTAATGCCTTCGCAACTTCATCCGGGGCGCGTGGAGCTTCCTCCCGGGGCTACCACGGAGCTGGACACCACAACGACTGCCCCGCGGCTGCGCGTGCTCAGCCAGCAGCACAAGCTAATCGCCATCGCCGAGGCGGTCGTGCCGCGCACATACCAACCCGTTGTCGTGTTTGATCCTCTTCCCTAAACTTTTGGCTCTGGAACATCCTTCGCATAAAGGGCAGGCGCAAGGGCATTGACAGCTGGAGGAGCAAGCTGTTTCGTCTATCCTGGTGGCGGAGACGGCGGCTGGGGTTGCGGCTGGTTTTGCTCATTCGGGGGCGGCTGAGCGGGAGGCGCCGGGGGGACTTGCGCCGGCGGCGGGACAGGCGTGAGCGCAGGCTGCTGCTCGGGCTGCGTTTGCACAGGTTCTGGCTGTAGTTGTGGGGTCGGCGGCGCATTCGAGCCTACAGAGCCGCGCCCTCCGGTATCGCCCCGCCCAGCATAAATATTCCGAGATTGGTGAAGAGGCGTCCTCACGCGTCTGGGAGTAATCAGGAAAATCAGCTCGGTATCCTTTATCTGATTAGAGCGCGCGCCGAAGGCGTAACCCACACCGGGAAGCGTAGCCAGACCAGGAATCCCGGTGATAGCTCGCGTCGCTTCGTCGTCCAATAATCCGGTGAGCAAGGAAGTCTCATCCTCCTTCAAGCGCACGGTTTGCGTGAGCGAGCGATTCGAGAGCACCGGAATCCCGTTCAGGCTTGTGCCGGCGAGGTTCTTGATGTCGAAATCCAATTGCAGAGTTACTTCGCCGTTCCCATGAAGGGACGGCGTTGCTTTCACTTTCAGGCCGATGTCTTCATATTGAGAGCCTGGGTAGGGCTGCTGGTTCAGCGCTGGATTGGAGATCAGGCTCGTGGGACTGACGATCAGAGTCACCAGTCCATTGGTAACTTGACCTGAAACCAAAGGGAGATTGTTCGCCACAGCTACATCGAGAAACGTGGAGCCGGTAAAATTGCCGACAACCAGCGCTCCGGGATCGGTTCCCGCTGCTGGCTCCAACGCCTTGGTGAACAAGCCATTTCCCAAATCCACGAATACCGTTACGGTTCCTGCACTAGTATTGGTGACCGCGAACCCGCTGGTGGATTGCTGAAGAAAGCTGCCGATCATAATCCCGCCGGGAGGTGAGGTAGTCACCAAAGGGGAACTCGGAGTAGCGCCGGCAGCAAACAAAAAGGTTCCGTCCCCATTTCCCAGGAGCACGGTCACTTGCCCGGCGGCGTTGCCGTTCGAATCCTTTTGATTGGCAATCGCTAGGCCGGCCCCTGTGCTGCCGTTTAAAGATCCTTGCGCAATTGCCACTGGATAATTGCCGACGGTGATGGGCGAGCCGGGGAATTCTTCGAACGTTCCATCGCCGTGCCCCTTGAGGACCGAGACCGTATTGCTGGAACGGTTCACGATGGCCAGATCCTGAAAGCCGTCGCTGTTGAAATCTGCGGTCACGATGGCGTAAGGGCCGATCTCCGCATTCGGAATCGTGTTCTGCAGCGCGAAGGGCGAGCCTTTCACTTGCGTGAACGTTCCATCACCATTCCCATTAAAGACGGAGTACGAGTTATCGGCGAAATTCGTCACCACGAATCCCAGGTTGGAATTGTTTTTTGCGTTGAAGGCGCCAACGGCGATCGCACTGGGCTGTTTTCCGACGGTAATGGGAGTTTTCGGAACCGTGAAGGTTCCATTTCCAGCCGAATTCTGCAGAATTACGGTCACCGTATTCGCTACAGAGTCCGTCGCCAATAGATCCGGGAAAGTGTCGCCATTGGGGCTTGGATTATTCGCGGATGCGACGGTGTTGAAACTTCCCACGGCCAGCGCGGCAGGAATGCCTGGGACGGAGGTCTGCGGCTTACCGATCGAGATTGGGGATCCCGTCGCTTGCGCGAATTGCGAAGTAGCGTTCGCACCCTGATTGAGCAGGATGCTAATGGTGTTGTCGACTTCGTTCAGAACAGCCAGGTCCTGCGTACCGGCGTTGCGAAAGTCGGCCGATACCAGGGCGACGGGCGCTTGCCCCACGGTGAACTGCTGCATCGGGATAATCACGCCAGTTCCGCTCGGATTGGGAATCAAGTTCGTCCCGCCGAGGCTTCCGGAAAGGAAAGAGAGCGTAATGGGGTAGCGGTCCCCCACAAAAAACGTTGCGGGTTTTCCATCTTGCGCACGCAACAGAATCTGCCGGCCGTTCTGCACCAGGGAGAGCGCTTGTGAGAAATCAGCAGAAATACCAGGCAGTGTCAGCAAGAAAGTTGTCTTTCCTCCGCCAATGGCTGCGATCGCAGGAATCGCCGAGGCCAGACTGGCGACGCCACCGGAGGCCGCTGCGCCAATCGGTCCGCCGAAAATGCTGGCCAGTAAGGTCAAAAGCGCAGTGAGGCTAGGAGCGGCACGCAGTTGTTGCGCTAACCCCGCGGAGACTGGGATGAGTCGCACATTTGAAGGAGGGGTAATGCCTATTTTTGTGGCGTTGGAGCGGTCAACTTCGAGGAGATCGATTTCCAAGATCACCTCGCCACGGGCCTGCTCGAGGTCGCCCAGAATCTCTCCCGCCAGACGGACGCGCGGGACGGTGTCCCGGATCGTAATGGTGCGCGAAGACACCGATTGTTGAATGTGCTGCACTCCCGACAGTTCGCGCACCACGCGCACCAATTCCGTCACGTCCGCAGAGTCAAGGGTCGCGGGGAGAACAAAAGTCTGTTCGATTTCTAGATCAAAGGTCCTTCGCTTTTCCGTCGTGTCCTGCGCGACAAAGATCAATTTGGCATTCAGCGGACGCCAGAACGTTCCTGTTTCCGCCGTCATCACTTTCATTGCCGTCTCGAAGTCCACATTCTCCAGCTTCAGCCGTACGGATCGTGCAGGCAGATCCGGATCAAACGAGGCTTTGACGCCGTAGGCGGCGGCCACTTGTTCGTACGCGCTGCGCATATCCGCGCGCAAGTTGAAGGTCCTGGTGACTCTATCGGGCACAAGTTGCGGAAGATTGATGGGCGGTTCCTCGCGCTCGACTTCTTGCTTCACTTCGCTCTGCGCCTGCAGTTGCCGCAGCCGCTCTTCCACGATCGTGTTGCCCGCATCAATACGCAGCGCCGCGGCCAGTTGCAACGTAGCTTCCTCGTATCTTGCATCCAGCGCCAGCCGCTCGGCGCTATCGACGTAGGCGCGCACCAGCTTCGAGCGTAGAGCGACGCCCTTGCTGACTATGGTCACGTCGAAAGGCGCATACCGCGCGGCCTCTTCGTAATCGGCGAGGGCCTCCTCATTATTTCCAGCGGCTTCCGCTTTGGCTCCTTGCTCCGCGAATTTCTTGGCGAGCTTTGGATCCGGCTTGACGAAGGAGCGGGGATCCGGCTGTACCTTGGTTGTCTGCGGAGCGTTTTGCGCCTGAGGAGCGGGTGCGCCACTCTGTTGAGGCCGTGCCCCTGCGGAGAAGAGCAGCCAGCTCAGCAAAAAGGAAATGGCCCGGCGGAAGAGGTGAGAGCGCATTCTTGATCGTAGACGCAAGTTACCATTCTAACGTGAGAGTGGGGTTGTGGGGTTGCGTGTCCTTGACGCCGGGAGGGAGGGGGAGTAGACTCAATTTGTTGTTGCAAATGATTTTCAACTGGAGATTTCCTTGCTCTCCGCTTTCCTGATCGCCCTGCGCGAGGGAGTCGAGGCTGCCCTCATCGTGGGCATTATCCTCGTCTACCTCTCCCGCGCCGGGCGCTCCCACCTGGCGCGGTTCGTGTGGAGCGGTGTGGGCGCGGCTGTCGCGCTAAGTCTTGCCGCTGCAATTGTTTTGGAGCGCTTCCAGATCAGTGAAGATGGCTTCGAAGGCTTGTTGCTCCTGGTAGCCTCTTTCTTCGTCGTCACCATGATTATCTGGATGAATCGTGTTGCGCGCCACCTGAAAAAGGAGATCGAGCAGAAAGTGGAGGGTTACGCCGGGCGCGCGGGTTCCGCGGCCGGCTGGGGGATTGCGCTGTTTGTTTTTCTCATGGTTCTGCGCGAAGGGGCGGAGTTGGCGCTGATCCTCCGCGCGGTGGAAGTATCCACGGAGGGACTGCAAACCTGGATTGGGACGATTGCGGGGATCGGCGCCGCCGTGGCTGTCGGGGTTTTGTTTTTCAAGGGCACGCTGAAGGTGCCGTTGCACCGGTTTTTTGCCGTGACCAGCGCCATTCTCATTCTTGTGGCCATTCAACTCGCCGTCACTGGTTTGCATGAATTGAGCGAGGCACGTTGGCTTCCTTCGAGCAAAACGGAAATGGCGCTGCTCGGGCCGATCGTGCGCAACGAGCTCTTTTTCTTCATTTTTGTTTTTGGCGCAGCCGCGTTGATGATTTTCCGCGAGTGGCAATCGGCGTCTCATGCCAAGGCCGTAACGGCTGAGACGAACGATGCAGAGAGGCGACTACTCAAAGCACAGAATCGCCGCCAGGGCCGCTGGATGATCGCGGCGGCGGTCATGAGCCTCGGGGTCATTCTGGTTCTCACCGCCGACTTCATCTATTCCCATGTCAATGCCGCCCCAGTGCAAGCCAAGCCCGTTGAAGTGGTGAATAATTTTGTGCGCATCCCTATTGCGGAGGTGCAGGACGGCAATCTGCACCTTTTCACGCTGAATGCGAACGGTCAGCCGATTCGCTTTATGGTGATCAAGAAGCCCGGCGGTTACGGCACGGCGCTGGATGCCTGCCTGATTTGCGGCGCGGAGGGTTATCGCCAGGATGGCCAGAACGTCATCTGCAGGCACTGCGCCTCGGCGATTTACATTCCGTCGATCGGGCAAAAGGGCGGTTGCAACCCGATCGGGGTTTCGTCGCGCGTAGATGGTGACACGATTGTCATTGATGTTTCCGCTTTGACCAAATCCGCGGAGGAAATTCCGAAGTAGGGGCAGAAGAGGGCACGATAGGTCTGTTCCTACTATGCGACCAGCGAATCCATGTTCCTTCGACTCGTAGCCGACTCGTTCACACGGCGTCCACGCCGCAAATTGCTCACCCTGGCCGCTCTCGCCCTGGGAATGGCAGTGGCGACGGCTGCGCTGAGCGTTTCGCTGGACGTGGGCGACCGGCTTGCCCGGGAATTTCGCAGCCTGGGCGCCAATCTTCTGGTCACGCCGCAAGCGGATTCTCTTCCGCTCGAAATTGGGGGCGTGGACTACCGCCCCGCGAACGCGGGAGCTTATCTTCCCGAAGGTGACCTGGGAAAGCTGAAAACGATTTTCTGGCGATTCAACATCATGGCGTTCGCGCCGGTCCTCGAAGTACCCGTCGAAACGTGGTCGCCCGCTTCCAAGAACTGGTCAAGCTCTGGCGTTGTAGACCGCGCGACGTTGATCGGAACGTGGTCTGGGCATACCGTGCCGATTCCAGACGGTACGACGTATGTCACGGGAGTCGAGAAAACGAACCCGTGGTGGCATGTAGACGGGAAGTGGTTTGCAGAAGGGGCCGATGAATGCGTGGTTGGAAGCGCTTTCTCAATAAAGTTTGGCGCAAAAGCCGGTGATATTCTCAACGTTCATGCGAACAATAGTACAGGCTGGCAGAAGCTGAAAGTCGTTGGGATTCTCTCGACGGGCGGACCGGAAGACAACGGCATCGTGGCTCCAATTGCTGTGGCTCAGCAACTGGCGGAAAAACCTGGCCAATATCGCCGTGTGTACGTCAGCGCACTGACGAAGCCGGAAGATGCGTTTGCACGGAAAGACCCGAAAACGATGTCCCCGGATGAACTGGAGCGCTGGTCGTGCAGTCCATATGTTTCCTCGATTGCATATTCGATCAGGCAAGTATTGCCTGGAACGGATGTGCATGTGATTCGGCGTGTGGTCGAAGGAGAAGGCCGCGTCCTCACACGCGTGCGCACCTTGCTCTGGCTGGTTACAATTGTGGCGCTGCTGGCCGCGGCTCTTGCTGTGGGAGCTTCCGCAGCGGCTTCCGTGCTGGAGCGCCGAGCGGAGATCGGACTGATGAAGGCTCTCGGCGCAAACTCTGGCCTGGTTGGCGTATTGCTCGCCGCCGAACAGTTGCTGCTCGCTTTTGTGGGCGGCGGAATCGGCTATGCCAGCGGCATTGTTCTCGCCCGGGTTCTTGGCGAAAGAATCTTTGGCTTTGCGCCCGCCCCGAAGCTCTTTGTCCTCTTCCTCATTCTCGCGCTCGCCGCGCTTATCACGCTGCTCGGAAGCGCGTTTCCGCTACGCCGGGCTTCGCGTTACGAGCCCGCACCCATTCTGCGAGGCGAATGATGCCCACGAACCCCATGTTCTGGCGCATCGTTCGCAGGTTGCTCACGGGGAACTATGGGCGCCTCTTCGTGATTCTTCTCGCGTTGGGTGCCGGAGCCGCTGTCACTTCCGCCCTGTTGAACCTGCAAATGGATGCGAAGCGCCGGCTCACCACGGAATTTCGCGCGCTCGGCGCCAACGTAATTATCGCCCCGCGGGACACCAACACGACTTCGAGCGGAGCGACTCTCGACGAAGCGGTGCTGGCGCAGCTTCCTTCTGAATATGAAGGCAAGACCGTTCCGGCCGTCGGTTTTCTTTATTTGATTGCCGAGGTTACAAAGGACGGAACAACGCGTTACGAGCCAGCGGTGATCGCCGGTACAGTGGGGCGCGGATTGACGGAAATCCGGCCCGGGCGGCGAATCGAATATTCCGAAGCGCTCGAGTCCGATCCGTCCGCCTGTGAGATTGGCGCCAAGGCGGCCGCGCAATTCAACGTGCAGGTGGGCGACACTCTCCTGATCCAGAATCAGGGAAGGGCAGCGGTCTGCAAGGTTTTTGCCGTGGTTGCAACGGGCGGCACCGAAGACACGCAGATCTTTGTACGTCTGAAGGAAGCGCAAGAGCTCGCCGATCTTCCCGGTCGCATCAGTCTCATTCAGCTCAGCGTTACCGGAACGCCGGATTCTCTGAATCGCTTCCTCTCCGCGCTTGCGCAAAAATTTCCGGACGCTGATGTTCATGGCATCAAGCAATTCGCAGAAGCGGAAGGGCGTATCTATAACCGCATCAGCGGGCTGCTTTCGGCCACGGTCGTGCTGATTCTCGTACTCACATCGCTGTGTGTGATGGCGGGGATGAGCAACGTTGCCGTTGAACGGAAAAACGACGTGGGCCTTATGAAGGCCATCGGTGGTTCCGTTCGTCGGGTGCTGCGATTGTTTCTCGCCGAAGCCATCCTGCTGGGCATTGCCGGCGGCGTGGCCGGCTCTGCCATCGGCTTGCTCATATCAATCTGGTTGGGGAAAGCGGTTTTTGGCGTGGCTGCGCACCCGCGGTGGATTGTGTATCCTGTTTCCGTGGCCATTACTGTCCTCGTTTCCATCGTCAGCGCGTTCCCTTTGCGCCGTCTTGCAAGCATTCGCCCCGCCTCCGCCTTTCGAGGTGAAGCGTGAAGCAGCAGGTGGCCATCGATTCGCTGGTCAAGGAGTACGGCACGCTCCGCGCGCTCGATGGCATTTCCTTCTCCATCCAAGCGGGCGAGTGGATTGCGCTCATGGGTCCTTCCGGCTCTGGGAAGACCACGCTCATCAATATTCTGGGTGGACTGGATACGCTGACTTCGGGGCATGTGCTTGTTGACGACGCGGATCTCGCGAAACTCGGTGAGGGTGACCTCGTTCGCTATCGGGCGGAGAAAATCGGTTTTGTTTTTCAGCAGTTCCACCTGGTGCCGTATCTCAGCGCGCTCGAAAACGTGATGCTGGCGCAGTATTTTCACAGCGTAACGGATGAAGCGCAGGCCGCCGAAGCGCTGAAACGCGTCGGTCTCGGAGATCGGTTAACCCATCTGCCTTCGCAACTCTCTGGCGGCGAGCAGCAGCGCGTCGCGATCGCGCGAGCGTTGATCAATCAACCGAAGCTGATTCTCGCCGATGAGCCCACGGGCAATCTCGACGAAGCCAACGAGGAGATTGTCATCGGGCTGTTCCGTGAATTGCACAGCGCCGGGCACACGATTTTGATGGTCACACATGATCCGGACATCGCGCAGCGGGCCGACCGCCGCATCGAGCTGGTGCACGGCCATCTCGCCGTTGATCAACGCGTAACGATGGACGATGGCATTCACTTCGACCATCTTCTCGAGCAGATCTGGGTCTGTGGCGAAGAGGGCAGCAAGGCCGACGTCGAACGGATTCGCACGCCGGGTGGCGTTGATCCGGTCCGCACGCTGGCGCGCATGGAAGACTTAAGACTGGTTCACGTCCAGGATCACGAAGTGCAATTGACGGATCGCGGCAAGAGCCGCGCCCGCGACGTCGTCCGCCGTCATCGTCTGGCGGAGCGGCTCTTCAAAGACACCTTCCGGATTGACGACCAGGAAGCCCACACACAGGCCTGCAAATTCGAGCACATCATCAGCCCGGAGCTCGACCAGCGCATCTGCAGCTTTCTCGGCCACCCCACGACCTGCCCGCACGGGAATCCCATCCCCCCGGGCGACTGCTGCTCCAACGATCTAGATAAGAAGAGGTGAGTTACGCGGATTTCCTGATAGGCTGTAAACTGATAGCTGACAACGTTATTCATGCCTCTTCCGATCGATCAACGCAAGAAACCGACGGCCGTGAAAATCCACGTAAAGACCGGTGCTGGTGTGGACGTCACCTGGGCTGACGGTCACTCAAGCCACTTTGATTTCACTTATCTTCGGGAACAGTGCCCCTGCGCTACGTGCAATGACGAACGCGGAAAGAAAGAATCCGCGGCGGCTTTCCACCTTCCCGCTTCGCCGTTGCTGCCCATGTACAAGCCCAAGCCGCGCGCGCAGTCCGCGACGCAAGTAGGGAATTACGCGATCCAGATCAACTTCAACGATGGCCACTCCACTGGCATTTTCAGTTACGGCTATCTCCGCGAGATTTGTCCCTGCGAGGCGTGCGCCAAGACTTTCCGCGAAACGCCGGTCTGAAGTTCTTTACAAAATCGTTTCTGTTGCCGTGGTTAACTGGACTTGTCCCGGGAAACATGGGAGCATCTAGTACTGCAGATCAAGCTACCCGTACATGAGCAGCTCTCCCAATAACCAGGCTGCCCGAGCCAGCCGTGGGAACGGCGTTCCGCGCGTTCTAGTCGCGACCACCGCTCTTCTCAGTTTCATCTCCTTCTGGCGCGCGGCCGCCATCGTCCTAAACGACCTGGCTTCTTCCGCCTATTACGCCGGTGGTGAAGCGGAAGGCTACATCGGCAAGGCCGCGCCATGGTTCATCCTCGGCATCATGCTGTTCTCGTACTGCGTTCGCGCGATCTATGTCGAGAGCTGCAGCATGTTCGTCCGCGGCGGCGTATATCGTGTGGTTAAAGAGGCCATGGGCAGTACCCTGGCCAAGTTCAGCGTTTCGGCGCTGATGTTCGATTACATTCTGACGGGTCCGATCAGCGGTGTTTCCGCTGGCCAGTACATCGTCGGGCTAATCAATGAAACATCGGATTACATTCACCTGGGATGGCACATCAGTCCCGGATTGGGTGCCGCTTGTTTCGCCGTGCTCTGCACGGTCTATTTCTGGTGGTACAACGTCAAAGGTGTTCACGAATCCAGCCAGAAGGCTATGCGCATCATGCAGATCACGACCGTCATGGTGGTGATCCTCATTAGCTGGTGTATCTATACAGTTGCCATCCGCCATCCCGCGCTTCCGCCGTTTCCCACTCCACACAATTTGAAACTCGAAAAAAATGCCATGGGCTGGCTTTACGGGGTTCACTTTGCCCATTTTGCCGCTTTGATCGCGATCTTCGTCGGTCTCGGTCATTCCGTGTTGGCCATGAGCGGCGAAGAATCGCTGGCGCAGGTCTATCGAGAAATTGAACATCCGAAGCTGCCAAATCTGAAGAAGACAGGGCTGGTTATCTTCATCTACAGCCTGGTGTTCACGTCGCTGGTGTCGTTTTTCGCAGTAATGTTGATTCCGGATGATCAGCGGCCGAAATTCCTGGAGAACCTCATCGGCGGCCTGGCCATGAACCTCCAAGGCCCCTATGGGTTACGGCTCATCTTTCACGCTTTTGTCGTCGTGGTCGGTACTTTGATTCTCGCCGGGGCCGTGAATACGGCGATTGTCGGCTCCAACGGTGTGCTGAATCGCGTGTCGGAAGATGGTGTGCTCGCCGACTGGTTTCGTCAGCCCCATAAGCGCTTCGGCACTTCCTATCGCATCATTAACATCATTGCCGCGCTGCAGATTCTGACCATCATCATCAGCCGCGGTAACGTAACCTTTCTCGCGAACCTATATGCCTTCGGCGTGATCTGGAGCTTTGCGATGAAAGGGCTGGCCGTTCTTGTGCTGCGCTATACGCACCCGGGCGACCGCGAATATCGCGTTCCGTTGAACTTCCATCTCTTCGGCGTTGAGATTCCTTTGGGCCTCAGCCTGATTACTCTGGTATTGCTCGGCATCGCGATCGTCAATCTCTTTACGAAGGTGGAAGCCACGATTGCCGGCGTTACGTTCTCCATCTTTCTCTTTATTGTTTTTACGATCTCCGAGAGACTTACGCACCACGCCCGAGGCACAGCCCACATTGAAATGGACCAGTTTCATCTGGCGATGGAGGGCGAGCTAACACCGGAGGCGGTTGGCGCGCGCCCGGGAAACATTCTTGTTCCGGTCAGCAACATCCACTCGCTCTACCATTTAGGTAACGTTCTCGATCGGGTGAAACCAGGGCGGCGCGACGTCGTGGTGTTGCACGTCCGGCTCCTGCGC
>Ga0306920_100001114_pt1 | contig 33019 bp, 44 predicted proteins | sample flu12Cox44000170_FD_204666 | JGI IMG/M metagenome (GOLD analysis project Ga0306920, IMG submission 204666) | Lab enrichment of tropical soil microbial communities from Luquillo Experimental Forest, Puerto Rico - flux4day.12C.oxic.44.000.170 (v2)... | ecosystem: Environmental > Terrestrial >...
TGGCACATCGATGCCGTACTGCCATCCAGGAGGAGTCCATCTCACCATTGGAGGGCATCCTGAACGGCCCTTATGTACGCGCCGCGGGTGCGGAAGACAGCCGTTGGGGAGTTGCGCCGGTGACTACTTACACATATCTCTGGGAATTCGTCGTCGAATCTGAGCATGTGGATGACTTCGAACGGCACTATGGTCCGCAAGGCTCTTGGGTTCAGCTCTTCCGCCAAGCCGCGGGGTACATTGACACCCTCCTGCTTCGGGACTCAACGAATCCGCAACGCTTTATCACGATCGACCGATGGGAAAACGAGGAGGCTTACCGCGAATTTCGCACAGAGTTCTCCCAGCAGTATGCGACTCTGGACCGCCTCTGCGAGAACCTCGCAATGCGGGAGACCTTGATCGGTGAGTTCAGTGAGCCGACCATCTAACAGTCGTTGGAGAGGACCGTGAACTGTGGGTGGTTACGCGCCGCGAGCGCCGGAAGACAGTATGCGCCCGCGGCGCTTGATCGGGCGCCTCTGGGCGGCCCCTCAACTTCACCGTCAGACTGCAGCGGCCAGCATCGCAGCCGCGTTAGCGGCCTTCGCTTTGCCGGCCGGCTCGAACGGCGCAATACTTACTGCCCGATTGTCCGTGGTGCGCGACTATGCGTTACGACGAATCAAAGATCGACGAGGCCGTCCTCGCCGTTCTCTATCTGACTGCCTTTGAGCGTGACGGTGCCACGTTTGCTTGGAAAGGAATTGACTGGGAGGCCACGAACCGACTTTTTGAGCGCGGCCTCATCGACGATCCGAAGGGGAAGGCGAAGTCCGTGTTATTCACCAGTGAGGGACTCGCCAGAGCGAAGGCTGCCGCCGATAGACTTTTTGCTCCGTGAAGCTCGCGCTGCTGTCCAACAATCGTTGGAGGGGATCGTGAACGGGCTCTATGTGCGCGCCGCGGGCGCGCGAACGGAGTATGCGCCCGCGGCGCTTGTGTGGCGTTGTAGGCGGCCCCTCAACTTCACGGTTAGCCGGCAATGCCAATGACCGCCGCGCGTATCAGATCCCGTGCCTGCCAGATGATGCCCTGGCTTTTAGCGGTGTACGGCGCGGCCGGCCTTTTGCACTTCACGCACAACGCAGAATATTTATCTCAATATCCGAACCTGCCTGCTTCGTGGACCCGCGCGGACGTCTACTTAGCATGGTGCTGCGTCACGGCGGTCGGCCTTTTGGGCTATGTGCTCTACCGCAGTGGGCTTCCTCGCGTTGGACTGACTCTATTGGCTATTTACGGTGGCGTCGGCTTTGATGGTCTCCTTCACTACACTCGGGCACCTGTTGCCCACCATTCCGCAGCGATGAATTTCACGATCTGGGTAGAGGTAGCTGCCGCCGCGGTGTTCTTAATTAACGTCGCAGGCGTTGCCAAATGGCACATTAGGCTCAATGGCAAAACTGCCGCCTGACAATCGTTGGAAGGGACCGTGAACGGTCGCTGGCTGGGCGCCGCGGGCGTGGAAAACAGTGTACGCGCGCGGCGCTCGATGGGCGCCTCTGAGGCCCTTCAACTTCCATCGTTAGACGCCTAGCACAGCGTTCTCGATTCCAAACCTGGGAGGTTCACATGAGGAAGTGGGCATTCATATATACGCTGGAAGACCCCTCCGAGGAGCCGCGTGTCGACAGGATCGGTTCCCTAATATGCGTCGGGATTTCCGGCGTCTCGGAGGCGTCTGCTGTAGCGCGGCAGCTCGTGACAGACGGGGTAGAACTGATCGAGCTCTGCGGAGGTTTTGGCGGCGCAGGCCTAGGGGCGGTCGTTTCGGCTGTTGAGAACCGCGTACCGGTTGCCGCGGTGTTTTATGGAGTTGAAGCCAGCGCCGGGCTGAACCGCATCTTTCCGCAAGGTTCATCGTGATTTCTACAAAGCGCGAATGTTGTGAGATACCTCTGACGTTAAGGAAGCCTCGGGGCGAACCGGTGCAGCGGTTCGGTAAAGTACCGCGGCGCCGGCCGCCTGGTAATCGTTTTGGGGGGCCGTGAACGGCGTGAGCGCCGCGGGCGCGGAAGAGATTATGCGTCGGCGGCGCTTGATCGAGCGCTTCTGGGCGGCGGAGCCTCAAGTTCACCGTTAGGTGACGCGGGACAGGACAACACACGTGGCCTACTCAGCTCTCCTCCTTTGGTTCGTAGGCCCATCGCTTCTGTTGACCGCATCTGGGGTCATTCTTCTCCGAAGGAATCGCACACTTGCGTCAGCCTTAGTAGCACTTGGCTTTGCTGCGGTTTTTATCGGCGGAATAACAAACGCGCTCGCAAACTATGCGGCGGCTTATCACTCGAGTTCATCACTCGCAGCCACCGTTCCCGGCTGGGTTTGGGCAGCGGCGGGGCTTGGGTCGTACGGAGGGATGTGGATCGCTTCGCTGGGGCTCTTGTGGGAACTATTGGGCACACGGGGAGGCGCGTCCCCTAACAATCGCCGGAGGGGTCCGTGAAAGTCGCCGCGGTCGCGGCAAGACAGTGTGCGCTCGCGGCGCTTGATCGGACGCTTCTGGGCGGCGCCCCAACTTCATCGTCAGGCGGCTGCTAGACACGCTACCGTTCAGTCAGGTGCCTCCTCGCCGACGACTACCTCGCTGATCTGGATCACTGGAGACAGGTCAGTATACCTCGTGATGTCGGCCATAATCTCCTGTGCGTGTGGCCCGAAGCCAGCCTGGAAGGCTTCTACGGACTCACAGAAGATGTGGCACATCGCAACATAGGGAGCAGGCGTACCCGGAGCGCCACCGCCCAACCCCTTGTCAACGCTATAGTGCTTGCAGCTCTTGCCCATGCGTGCCTGGACCAACGGCATGTGTTTGTCGCGGTAGTATCCGTGGTCGAATCGGGCGGGCGCCTGGTGTATTGGGATACATTACGGTGACTTTGATCATGTCCACTCTCCCGGTGGTAGTCTCTCGCCTCGTCGAGGACGCGATCCTGCACTATCAAATCCCGCCAAAGCAAAAGCCGCGCGAAAGTGCCCCCGCGACGACGCCTGGCCATCTCTATGCAGCACGCTGAGTTGCACCAAAGGTGGCAAGCGCACGTTGATCATGCGTTATCGGCACAGCCGCCTGACAATCGTTGGAGGGGTCCTGAATGACTGATGGTTACGCGCGGCGAGCGCGGGAAGACACGGTGCGCCGCGGCGCTATTCGGGCGCTTCCGGGCTGCCCCTCAACCTCACCATCAGGCGGCGACGTGCGGAGGGCTCGGTGACGGTCCTGGATCGTACCTTTGGCTGGCTGTTGGTGGTGGGTGGGCTCCTCCACGCAGTCGGCTCCTGGCGCGCCTTTCACAATGACCCATCCCAGCTTCTCTGGGCACTATCCGGCTCTCTAGCTGCGCTCCTTGTAGCCGCACTTAATCTTTTACGCGCAGGGCGGCCATCCGACCGGCCGCTGGCTTGGGTAAGCTTTGCGGCATCCATGGCCTGGGTCGCGGTTGCTGTCGGATTCGGGGCCGTGATTGGCCATCTTACCGATCCCCGCGCCGTGATCCATGCGGTAAACGCAGCGGTGTTGGCAGCGCTGAGCCTTCGGACGTTGGTCCGGGCCCCCCGAGGCGGAGCCGTCTAGCAATCGTTGTACCCTCAAGCTAACCGTTAGATTTGCGGGAGCAGCTCATGAGTGAAGGCTGCGTCTTTTGCGAGATCGTGCACGGCACTCAGCCAGCCAGCATTGTCTGGGAAGAAGATCTAACCATGGCGTTTATGGACCGTCGGCAATTTCACCCCGGTCACACGCTCGTCATCCCGCGGCGGCATCTTCGTGATGTTCGTGAGCTCGACCCTGCGACAGGGTCCGCGCTCATGGCATTGGTTGCACGCATCACGCGGGCTGTCGGCGCGGCCTTTCCAAACCAGGGACTGAGCTTGTGGCACTCCATCGGCGAAGCAGCGGACCAGGAAGTTTCTCGCCTGCACATCCACGGGCACGCGCGAAGGCTTGATGACGGGCTGTTACAGGTCTATCCGAGTCCTCCACCGCGACCTGACCTGGCCACTCGGGACAGCTATGCGGCTACCCTACGCTCCCATCTTGATCAGCTTGGGACGCAAATCTAACGATCGCTGCAGGGGATCGTGTACAGCTGGCGCTTGATCGCCGCGTCTGCCCCCCCAACCTCACCGTTAGCAGTCACGCATGGTGCCAACATTGGTTCTTCTGCCAGGGCTGGATGGCACCGGTGACCTGTTCGCTCCGCTCGTCGAAGCGTTGGGCCCGGATGTTCCCACAATCACCGTCCGCTATCCGGACCAACCACTCGACTACCCGGCGCACGAGGCCATAGCTCGTGCTGCATTGCCCAGCGTTCGGCCTTTCGTAGTGCTCGGTGAATCTTTTTCCGGACCGATAGCGATTTCGCTCGCGGCCCAAGCGCCGCCAGGCCTGCGCGGCTACATACTCTGCTGCTCTTTTGTCCGATCGCCACGTCCAGTCTTGAAGTTGCTGCGGCCGCTGCTGGCGTTCGTGCCGCCGCAACTCGTGCCAGACACGGTCACTACGTACTTTCTCATGGGCCGATTCGTCACTCCGCGCCTTCGTCAGATGCACGCTCAAACTCTGCGTCGTGTCTCGCCTCGAGTATTGGTGACGCGCCTGGCTGCGATCGCAGGTGTTGACGTGCTGGCGAAACTGCAACACCTGGCACTGCCAGGTCTCTACTTGCGCGCGACTGAAGACAGGCTCGTTCCGAAGTCGGCCGCGACGCTCTTCTCCCGCCGAGCGTCGAATGCACGCGTCGAAGATATTCAAGGTCCTCATTTTTTACTGCAGTCTAGGCCGGCGCCAGCGGCCGAGGCAATCCGCAAGTTCGTGAGTGAGGTTGCGTGAGGGCTAACAAGCGTTGGAGGGGTCCGTGAACGGCCGGTGCGTCCGCCAAGGCAGCAGATCGGGTGCAAGATGGACGATCGTCGCGCTGTTTGCGCTGGCGATCTCGTTGGGGTGCTACGGGCAGGTCCCGGACAAGGTGCTTTGCCGCACGCTGCTCATCAGAGTTCCGACCGCATATGGCACCGCCTTCACAATCGATGTGGACGGACGCCAGTACCTGATCACCGCGAAGCATGTCGTCGCCGGCATCGACAACGCAATGCGTGTGGCAATTGAGGTCCAGAAGAAGTCCGGCTGGTCCCCACTCCAGGTAATCGTGTACAAGTGCGACGATCCTGTCGATGTCGCTGTCCTGATCCCGGCCGCGCAACTAACAGTCGACTTGCCACTCGAGCCGGACTCGAGCGGACTCGGAGTTGGCCAGGATGCATATTTCATTGGTTTCCCGTATGGACTACGGTTTGCGCCAACCGGCTTGGTCGGGAAGGCGACGGTAGCTCAACTTGAACGAGTCGCTGATAAGAAGACGGGACGTATTCTGCTGGATGCCTACACCAATCCGGGATCTTCCGGCTCGCCACTGACCTATCGAACCACTGGCAAGAATGGACCGGCTTTGAATGTCGCCGGCGTGGTAGTCGCCTTTCAGCCGGACGAATCTCCTGTTCTGCACAAGAAGGAGGTACGTACCGATGAGCTTACGACCGATGACCGTAGGCGCAATCGCCTGGTCTTTGCCGATGGCAAGTGGTACCGCTTCGAGGACAGCGGCGACAAGGTGCAACTGAATACCGGTATCGCGATAGCTTGGGATATCGGGCCGGCCGTCGATCTGATTCGGCGGTACCCCTTTGGCCCAAAAGTGTCCGGAGACTTCCACGGCGAATGACGCTCTTCGAGCGTAAACTCTCGTGAACGTTCACATGGGAGCGTGCCATGCGTCCGACACACCTCCAGCGGGCTCCTCTGATTACGTTGTGTGCTCTGGCATTGAGCGGAGCGGTCCGCATCGAGGCGCAAGCGCTGCCGAACACCCCACCACGCGCTTCCGCCCCGACGAGTCCCAACCCGTCCTCGAAGCCTGCGCCGCAAGACGACCTTCAATGGAGCGCCGTCGGAGCGACGGCGCAGTGCCGCGATGGAACGTTCTTCCGCGGTAGAGTCGATGCGCACAGCTGCGCGGACCATGGCGGCGTTCAAAAGGTGTTCAGCGGCAGCGGTCAGGACCTGATTCGGTAATTCTCGACAGCCGTTGCACGGGCATGCCTGGCCTCTGACAATCGTTGCAGACACGCGGAGGGCACCCCCATGAAGCGTACGTGGACGATCATTGGGGTGAGTGACGTGCCGGGCAGCTTCAAGTGGCGCCAGGCCCTGTTCCGTCAGCTGGAAACGCGTCCCGCCCATGATTACTTCGGGCAACTCCTCGATTCAGATGGAACGGTCTTGCTCTGCCTTCACCAGTGGGGTGCCCACGAGCAACGGGCACGCGCTCTCGTTGAACGGCTGGAAGAGGAGCCTCACGTCAATCCGAACACTGGCACGAAGGAGTTCTCGCTTCGAGATCCGGACGGATACTATGTCACCATCAGCGCGCTATCTGCCGCCTGACAGTCGTTGGTCCACGGCGCCCGTCGGGCGTTGGGCGCACCCGTCAGGCGTGACCGCTCGTGCTCCGCGTTGGCCTCATCTCTGACACTCACGGTCTCCTCAGGCCTGAGGCCAGTGCGTTCTTACGCGGCTGCAACCGTATCATCCACGCGGGTGATATTGGCGCTCACAACGTTCTGCGGGAGCTTTCGGCAATCGCACCCATAACGGCAGTTCGAGGCAACAACGACCGAGGTTCGTGGGCCGAGGTCTTGCCGCAGACACAGCTTATCCGGTTCGGAGAAGTGGTCGTGTACGTGGTACACGACCTCGCGCGGCTGGACGTCGAGCCGCAAGCGGCGGGAGTCAGCGTAGTCGTATCTGGCCACTCACATCAGCCACTCATCGAAAGACGTAGCGGCGTTCTCTATGTCAATCCGGGCAGTGCCGGTCCGCGGCGCTTCAAGTTACCCATCGCCGTCGCTGAGCTCCACATTGCGGGCAAGGCTGTCACGGCGCGCATCGCGGAGCTCAGCAGTCGAGTGACCCGTAACAATCCTCAGAGGGTACGGTGAAAGGTCGGTGGCCGCGTCAATGGATACATTCACGATCCTGTTCGTCGCCCTCTTTGCCCTCATCGTCGGCTCGTTCGCTCTCAAATTCCTCAGATTCGGCGGTATCAAAGCCGCAATGTTCGGCGCTTCGATCGAGCGCACCATTGGCGAGGCTCGGGCATCCAGCGGGAGGATCGTGAAGGCCGTGGTGAAAGTTCACGTTTTAGACGGCGGCCCAGACAAGGCCGTAGGGCTTGAATTCGTCGCGACAAGCTTCGCCAGTTATCAGATGCTTCCCGTGACGCTATCGGAAAACGAGGCGCGCAATTTGATACGCTTCCTCGAAAACGCCGTTGTCGAAGCAGGGGATCGTGCCATTTAGCTTTGCGGTCACAGCTTCGGCACTCGAGGTTACTTCAGTGCTTCCGCTCTTGCATCGCTCGGCTGAACCGGGAGATATTTGGCGACGCTTCTGGAAAGCACGCGCGGCACTTGCTCGGTGCTTCCGGGTGGCACTCGACTTCACTTCCAGGTAGCAGCGTGGCGTCAGTCGTACATTTCACCTTTGGTACTGATGTCCCGCCAGTCACGGTGGCGGGCTGGCTCAGCACTATCTCCGCGTGTGGCATCGTGTCTGCGGTCCCGGGCTCCGAGAGAAGCTACGTGGTGACGGTACGCCGTGCCGGTGCGATGGAGTACCTGGAGACCCTGCTTCGTGAGGGAGAAAGGCGTGAGGTTCTTGCAAGGCAGTACGTGACCCCCTGACAACTTCACCGGTAGATCTCGATATGCTCCTCACTCCGGTCACTCCAGCACTTCGAAGGTGGCGCCTGTGGCTCGGCGCAATCGTCGTTGCGGAGATCTGCTGGTTCGTGCTCCTGCGCCCGCGCCTGAAGTACGGCACGGTTCTCGTGTTGGCGCTGCTACCCCTGACGGTCGTTGGCTACGTTTACCTGATGGCAGCGGTTTCGGCCTACCTGGATGACCGACGGTGGGATTTTCGCCTCCGCCAGCTGATCGTCGTGATGCTCGGACTTAGCGTTGGTTGTTTCGTCTTCTCGTTGCTGTGGCTCGCGAAGGTACACTTTCAAGGCGAGGTCGACTGAAGGTATGCGGTACGAGATCTGACGATCGTCAAGCATGCAGTCTTTCGCCAGCGTCTTCCCTCAACTCGCCTTTGTTTTGACCTCGGAGCTGCGCGCCACGGGTCGCGCCGACCTCGCGCGCGAGTTGGAAGCCTGTACCGTGAAGACGGTCGGTTTCGATTCGGAGGCCAATACGGGTTCAATCACCCTGGAGCCGCCGCAGAAACTGAACGCTGTCGAACGAAACGTGATCGGCCAGAAACTTGGCCAGGTGATCGCATTCTCACGGCCGCGCTATGCTTCTTTGCAGCTGGACAACTTCGGACGCCTGATCGGTGTCGCCCTGGTTGCGCCACCGCCGGGTTTGGCGTCCGCTTTGCGCCTGACGTCCAGCAATCGCTGGAGGGCCCTGTGAACCGCCAGCCAACCGTCGCGTCGCACGAAGGGGCGCTCATGCGCGACAGGGTGCCAAGTTGCCGGTAAAGGTGCCTGGGCTCAGAGTGTCGATCGCCGCGATTGCTGAGGCCTGACAAATCGATCGAGGGAACCGTATGCGTAGCTCAGTATCCGTGGCCGGCAGCCTGTCGCTACTCCTACTCACCGCGGTTGCGGGATGCTCGAAACCGCACGCTGGTGTCCAGACAATCCGCGTCAACGTGTTTCCGGACCACTATGTAATTGACGGCAGACGCTACGACGGGCCGCTTTCGGGACAGTTGGACAAGTACGCCAACTCACGGCAGCGGGTTTGGATAATTCTGTCAGGGAGCGATCCGGACATTGCGGCCCGGCTGCCGGAACTGGCACACCTGAACGGCAACCCGAGCGTGTCTATTTCCGCCGTTACGATGCGTGTGGTTGGGCAATGAACGGGAATGTGGCGTGGTGCGTCACGATCGCCGGAGCGGTCTGCTTAGCGGAGAAGTGAGATGATCGACCACACAGGCATCGGAGTTGCAGACGTCGGTCGTTCTTCAGCCTTTTACGACGCGGCTTTGGGCGCGCTTGGCCTCCGCCGAGTCATGCAGCTTCCGGAGGAAACGGGAGCCGATGGGATCGGGTATGGCGTGAGCCACCCGGTCTTCTGGATCGACCGTTTTCATCCCCATGGCGTGAAGCAGCACACGGCCTTCGCGGCCAGGAGCCGCGCCGAGGTCGACGCGTTTCATGCTGCCGCGTTGAGGTCCGGCGGAACCGATAATGGTCGCCCTGGGTTTCGAGATAGCGCCGCTGGCTATCCACCTGGATACTACGCAGCATTCGTACTCGATCCGGATGGCAACAACATGGAAGCCGTGTTCCGCGAGCGCTAAGTATGGTACGCCCCGCGTGTACTGCTTCGGGTCTACAATGAGATGAAAGCACGGGGGCGCCATTGTGGCACCGTGTCGCCTGTGCCGGTAGAGGTTACGCATGCGCTACCACGACGGCCAGCCTATTCATGTCGGAGACGTCGTCACCGTCGACGTGAGGCACGAGGGGATAGTCGTTGCCTGCATCGAAGACGGTGTCTTTCTTCATCCGAACACGAAGGAGCAGTGGACGCACCTGCACGACGGGGTCTTGATAGACACAACCTTTGGTGGCTTGACTCACTACCCGGATGAAGCCGCATTGGAAGATGACCAGGTACAGCTCGTCAGGCGAATGACGACTTGACCCGGCACTCTGGCAGGAATCGGTCGAATGAAGACATATCTCATCCTGACCGGCGCCATCTTCGGCATCGTCGGGATTGCACATCTGCTGCGGCTGTTCATCGAGGGGCACTCCCTGTCGGATGCCTGGTTCGTAGGCAGCAATCTGGCTCTATTCGTCATCGGGGGCGGAATCGCAGTCTGGGCGGCGCGACTGCTTGCAGGTCTCCGCGGGCATTAGGCCTGATGCAGATCACGCCGCCGAGGGGCAGTACTGACAGCGTGTGGTTGGCGCTGCGCTCGGCTTTATGGCCGGAGGTACCGGAAGCCGAACACTTGTCAGGAATGGCGGACGCTATCGCTCGCTGTCACTACGTTCGACTCGCCCTCGCGTCCGGCGCATCGGGTTTGGGCTTTGTCGAGGCGTCGAAACGCGTGGACTACGTGAACGGCACCAGCAGCTCGCCGGTAGCATTTGTAGAGGGTCTTTATGTCGTGCCGGATGCGCGGCGTCAGGGCGTCGCGCGAGCTCTCGTCGAATCTGTTGTGAACTGGGCTTTGGATGAAGGTTGCACTGAGCTCGCATCGGACGCACTGATTGACAACGGCACCGCACACGCGGCTCACCGCGCAATGGGATTCGAGGAAACCGAGCGCGTGGTGTACTTTCGTCGAGCGCTGCGTGATGCGTGACGATCCCTCGGGATCGTGGGCGCTCGCGTTAACATTTGAGCCGTGTTCGAGATTCGTGCGTACGTGAAGTCGGACTGGCCGAGAATTTGGCCAATCCTGCAGGAGACCATCCGCGCCGGCGACACGTATACCTTCTCGCCGCACAGTAACGAGGAGGAGATGTTGAAGGCTTGGGTTGAGGTACCCGCAAAGACCTTCGTGGCCTGCGACTCGGAAGGGGTAATCCTCGGCACCTACTTCATCAAGCCCAATCAGCCCGGTTTGGGTGCCCATGTATGTAATTGCGGCTACATTGTGGCCTTCTCGGCGCAAGGACGGGGCATCGCCGCGCGGATGTGCGAGCACTCCCAGGCACAGGCGCTGACCATGGGATTCAAATCGATGCAGTTCAATTTCGTCGTCTCGACAAACGTACGTGCCATCAGGCTTTGGGAGCGGCTGGGATTCTCAGTCGTCGGCCGACTCCCGGGCGCGTTCAACCATCTGAAGCTCGGCTATGTCGATGCGCTGGTCATGTTCAAGCAGCTCGCGCCCTGACAATCATCAGGCGGCGAAGTTGGGCATCATGGTTGCGCGGCGTTCAGGTGGCGAAGCTCTCTGCATGAACTTGCGCATCGCCAACATCGATCCACAGGGCGAGGTGGCATTGTCACTGCTTGGCGAAGCGGCTGCAGACGTGCGACCTCTGTATTCAAGCGCATCCGGGAGCGCGCCGCCGCCCGTGACCCGACGAGTGTCTGTTATGAGCTATGGCTGGATATGAGGAGCGCAACATGATCTCGAGGCAGTGGCGTGGACTGGCGCAGCCGCACAGGGCGCAGGACTACATCGAGCACCTCCGCTCGGAGACTTTTCCGGCGCTGCGAACGATCCCGGGGTTCATTGACGCTTCAATCCTTTCTCGCCCATTCGGGCAGGGAGTTGAATTCCTGATCGTCACCAGGTGGAACTCGATGGAGGCGATTGCCAGGTTTTCCGGCACGGATCCCGAAGCGGCGGTGGTACCCGCTGCGGCCGCGGACATGATGATCGAATACGACCAGCGGGTCAGGCACTTCGAGATCATCGACTGAGCGATACGTGAGCCATGGGTCATTTGACCTCTCGACACCGGTCGGCCCAGACTGAATATCCCGACAGTATGGAGGCGATATGAAATATCACCTGATCAGTGCGTCGCTCCTGGGCGCAGCCTTTGTACTGGAGACTGTGGGGTTTGGAGGCGGCGGCGTCATGGTGCTCGGTGCCGGCATCGGCTGCGAGGTCTGGTTTTGGATGAGGGTGGTGCACAGTCGCAGGTCCTCCCGGACGCCTCGACCGGTTTGAAGCATCAACGGATTTACGGCGAGCTCCCGAGGCGCGGATAGTCCGTGCTCCTCTTCTTCGCCGCGCCGGTAGTGATTCTCGTGCCCGTCCTGGCAGTTCCGGTCGCATATCGCTATTTGTGGCCAATCACCATCAAGCGACCCAGGCTGTTCCTGGTCATCACCCTCGCCATGGGTTTGGTGATCGCGGCGGCCGCCATCTTCTGGTTCTTTAGTTTCCTCATTGGCCCGGGAGTTGCCGGCGCGTCTCCAAAGACTGCTGCCGCAAGTGCAGCTCTCGAGTCCGTGCTGCGAAATCGCCTGCTGGTAGCCGCGGTTTTCGCGGTAGTGCTCGAGTATTTACTCTGCCGGATTACACAAACCATCATGGGGATGTAGCGGGAGCGCAGCGCTACCGGGCTCTGCTGGAGACAGACAATGCACATCTCGGCCAGCGTCAGGAAAGCCGGCGACTCTCACGACGTCAGCGTGGCGACGGGAGAGACGGTCAGGAGCTTCGACATCCCGCGCCGCGACAGCGGCGCCGGCTCCGGCGTCAATGGCGGTGAGCTTTTGATGCTCGCGCTGGCGACTTGTTATTGCAACGACCTGTACCGCGAAGCGGCACGACTCGCGGTGGCCGTTGAGTCCGTCGAGGTCGAAGCGCACGCTGATTTTGAGGGTATCGGCCTCGCCGCCAGGAACATCCGTTATCGCGCGCGAGTTGTCTCCACTGGCTCCGACGCCGAGGTGGCGCGGCTACTTCGCGAGACCGACGCAGTGGCCGAGATTCACAACACGTTGCGTGCCGGGGTCGCGGTCAGGCTCGAAGCCTGGGACCGTGAGGGCGCCGTATAACGATCGTTGCTGGGGATCCTGAATGCAAGCAGTGCCCTCGCTCCACACATCGCGTCTGCGTCTTCGTGAGCCCGCGTGGATATGGGATGTGGGTGGTCGAGGAGCTCGGGACCCGCGCCTTCGTGGGCCGCGTCGGTCTTCACTATCCGGAAGGCTGGCCGGAGCGCGAAGTCGGCTGGGCTCTCTCGCGCCCTTTCTGGGGACGGGGTTACGCCTTCGAGGCTGCAACTGCGGCTCTGCGGTTCGCGTTCGATACGCTCGGCTGGTCGCGCGCGATCAGCCTGATCGCGCCGCTGAATCTGAGATCGATCAGCTTGTCCGAACGCCTCGGTGAGCGTTACGAGCAGAATCTCGTCGTCAGGGGGCATGAGGTGAGCCTTTACGCGATCGAGCGCAGGCAGTGGCGTGTCGTCTGACCGTCATCCGCCCCGTTGTATTCTGAGCCCCGAGAGTGAAACATCGCAGCTCGCCTTAGACGGCTGAATGTGCCGAGATACGAGGTAACCGTCCAGGGTCGGGGTATCGTCGTGCCAATCGATGCCGCTCTGGCCGTTGGGTTCCTGCGAATCGTGCAAGTCCGTGCCCATGATCCCGTTGAAGCGGAGGTTCGCGCCGTGGAACTTGTCGGATCGGAGTGGTCTTCCAGCTCCTACGCGTTCAGAAATCGCGGTGGTATGCCTCATCTGACCATCAACCGGGTCGGCCTGCTGTCCTGGTGGCACCGGTTTCTCGGCGCACCGAGTGGCTATATGTTCTTCGCGGAGGACGGAGTCCTGATGTCTTCTGACTATCGTGGTGGACGGTGAGTATCTACGGTCCGCTGATCGACCGAACGCACCAGACGTGGAAGCTGCACGTCGCGAACATCGGTGTGGTGTCGTCACTGGTCATCCACGCAGTGCCGCGATGGCTTCTGCACGGAGTTGCCGGTGGATACTTTGCCGTCTACTCGGGTGTATCGGCCCTCGTCGCCGCCGCCGGTGTGTTCATCTATTTCGGTGCCGTCAAATGTCCTGTTTGTGGTGCTCACTGGGTCTGGCGTGCCACCAAACAACGCGCTGTACGGTGGCTGGAGTGGCTTCACGAGCAACAGGTGTGCCCGGTCTGTGGCTCAACCGGCGATGTGCCACCTGACAATCGTTGCAAGAGTCCGTGAACGTTCTGCGCATCAATCACGTACAGGTGGCGATGCCGCGCGGTCTCGAGGATGAGGCGCGCCGTTTCTATGGCGATGTGCTCGGCCTGCGCGAGATACCGAAGCCGCCGGCATTGGCCTCAAGGGGTGGAGCCTGGTTTGAGCTCGGCGAAGCGCAGCTGCACCTCGGGGTCGATCCGGAGTTTCGCCCCGCCAGGAAGGCCCATGTCGCCTTTGACGTGGACGATCTGGATGCGGTCGCCGCCCGCTGTCGGGACGCCGGCTACGTTCCGCGACCCGATGATCAGATTCAGGGTCAACGCCGCTTCTTCGTCGAGGATCCGTTCGGCAATCGCCTCGAGGTGATGGAGGCGCACCGCTAAAGGAAAGAGCCATGGCCAAGGCATATTGGATTTCCGCATACCGTTCGATACGCGATCGGGAGGCTTTAGCTGCGTATGCGCGGCTGGCGGGTCCCGCGCTTGAAGCAGCGGGTGGCCGCTTCCTGGCACGTGGGCTGCCGGCGCGAGTTTACGAAGGTGGAGTTAACGAGCGCATCGTCATCCTTGAATTCGACAGCGTCGCGCAAGCGACCGCCGCGCACGACAGTGCCGCCTACCAGCACGCGCTGCGTGCGCTCGGCAACGGCGCCGACCGCGATTTGCGCATTGTCGAGGGCACCCAGTAACTTGTCTCTGGTCACCGCCGGTGGTGGAATCCCGGCTGGCCACGACGTTGTGCCGAGGACCGCTGTGGCGCTCACTGAGCTCGAGAGGGCACGCGTACGCAGGACGGTAGGTGCCTTCGTTGAAGGGCGCCGTCCGCCGCACCACCTGCGCCAGCAGGTCGACCTCGCGTATCGGGTGTCGGGTCAGAGCGTCGAGATCTTCGAGATGCGGCAGGCGTGCGGTGGTTCACCCGGCGAGAGAATCGAGCTTCCCGTGGCCAAGGCAACCTATGTACGCACGGTGCGCCGCTGGCGCGTTTTCTGGCTGCGTCAGGACATGAAGTGGCACAGCTACAAACCCACCCCGGACGTTGCCACGATCGAGGAGTTCGTCGCCCTGGTCCGGGATGACAGGGATTCCTGCTTCTTTGGATGAGGCGGCCTGCGGGCGCCGGCACGAACCGCGGACAGCTCGCAGGCGTGTGACTAAGGAGAGCCCGTGCAGCCACCCGAGCTTGCGCAGTACATCCACGCGCGCATTCCCCTGTCGAAGGCGATGGGAGTCTCAGTGGTGGCGGTCGAGCACGACGCCATCACCCTGCAGGCCCCGCTCGAGCCAAACCTCAATCACCGGCTGACGGTATTCGGTGGCAGCGCATCAGCCGTGGCGATGCTCGCCAGCTGGGCGCTGTTACACGTTCGGCTGCAGTCCGAGGGCCGCGCCGATCGCCTGGTAATTCAACGCAACGTCATGGAATACCAGCATCCGATCGACGGGCCATTCACGGCGCGCTCGATGCTGGAGCAGCCCGACGCCTGGAAGCCCTTCACTGACATGTTGGCGCGCCGAGGTAAGGCGAGGATCACGGTCTTGGCGGTGCTCGAGCACCAGGGGCGCGTTGCAGCAAGGTTCAGCGGTCAGTTCGTCGCCCTGGGCGAGCCATGAGCCCGACGCCTCCCCGCTACACCGGGAGCTGCCTCTGCGGCGCGGTGCGGTACGAGCTCACCGCCGAGCTCGGCCCGATCGAAGTCTGCTACTGCCAGATGTGCCGCAAGGCGTCCGGCGGGCCGCTCGCGACGAACGCGCCGGTCGCTCGGGCAGCGTTTCACCTCAGTGCCGGACGCGAGCGGCTCGCTGAATACGAGTCGTCGCCGGGTGAGAAACGGGTCTTTTGTGGCCGCTGCGGCTCACCGATCTACAGCCACCGCGTGGCGAGACCGGAGGTGCTCAGAATCCGCGTAGGTACCATCAACGAGCCGCTCGGCGTTTCCCCCGCGGCGAGTTATTACACCGGATCGAAGTGCAACTGGTGGGAGATTCACGATGCCCTGCCGCGCTTTGAGAGCGACTGAACAGCCCGGTGAGAGCGACTGAGCAGCACGCTTTGAGCTCGAGATTCGCCGCGAGGCCGACGCGTACGAGCGCGCGCCCCATCGCACTTGCCGTGATCGCGTTCCTCGCGGGTGGTGCGGCCGCGCTCATTGCACTCGCCGTGGCGTTTCGCGCCGCGCCGGGTGTGATCCTGGCCGATGACATGGTGAGTGCGTTGGTGGCCGCCGCCGAGCGGCCGCTGCGGCAATTCCCGCGCGGTGCAGTGGTGTACGTGAAGAGCGCGGTGGGTCCCGTGCTCCTCGACACTCTCCGGCCGCGCTATCCCACCCTCAGTCTGCGGCCTTACGGCGAGCGGCCCGCCGATGACTGCGCCGCACGGGATCCACCGAGCGCTCCCTGCGAGCGCGACGACTTTCTCAAGCTCGAAGTTCTCTCCGCACCGACGCGCGCTACGCTACTCGTGGCCGTCGGGACCTCGCGGACCTTCGGCCAGGTGGTCGTGGTGAGCGTTCTCGGTCAGTGGCGTGTGCTCATCGAGCGCTGGTACGCAGTTTGAGGTACGGAATGATGAGACCCCGGCAGCTTGTTGAGGTGTGCGTGGAGGCTTTCAATCGCGCCGCTGCGGGCGACGTGCGGCGGCTCGCCGTGCTCGCCCTCATCACGGCGGCGCCCACGGGCGCTCTCCTCGCCGCGGGATCCGCCGCCTGGACGCCGGACGACATCCGGGTGTCGCGGACCGAGCCCGGGCGGCCCGGAAGCCTGAGCACCCATTTCGAGATCGCCCCGAATGGTGATGCACGCATAGCGGTGGAGCTGCGTGACGACGGCACCCGCAGCGCGGGCACGATCCTGCTGATCGCGGGGCGCTGGATGCTCACACAGGGCTTTACCGCAAACGCCGGCAACGCCGGCAGGGAGATCGAGGCACTCGACGCCGCGGCATTGAACTCTCAGCTCGTGATCGTGCTCCTCACCGCGGCGCTGCCGGGAGGCCGACCCGCTCCGGGACCGCCCCAGAACGTACGTTTCGCCGAGAAGGGCAAGCCGATACAGATTACGACCGCCAGCACCTCCGCCAAGTACGGTGCACCGTGGACAGTGACCGGCTCGGTCACAGTGCCCCAGGCCGATGCTCCGGCGGCCTATCAGCTCTCCTTCACCTATTCCGATGCGGAAGGTGCCCGCACCATCGAGCTTGCGGGCAGCGTCGCCACCGCGACATCACCGCTCGAGCTGCCCGATGCGATGAAGCTCGCGGGCTGGAAGGTCAGAAGGCTCGGCCCGACGCCGGGGTCCCCGGCGAGCGGTGCTCAGCCCGGCGCGGGCACGCCGCCAGCGCTTCCCAAGGCCGCTACGGTCGGCGAGCTGCGTGAGCGCTTTTGAGGCCGCGCGTGGCCGGTACCTCGTTCGATGTGGCGCGCGCATTTTGTGTTTCTTCGTGAGGTGAAGCGTGTCATCACCGCCTGAGAAGTTCCGGTTCGTGTGCGCAACGCGGCACTCGCGCGATGAATTTCTCGCGCGCTCGGCGCTTGGACGTTCGTTGGCTTTGTTTCGCGCGCCGTTCATCGAGCTGCGGTTATTCGAGAGCAACCTGACGGGCTTGCCAAAGCTTCTTCTGGCGCGAGGCCCAGGACAATCTGCGCCGCGAGGCCGGAGCGCGCGGGATCGATCCATCGCGACTTCTGTTCGCCGATGTCATTCCTTACGAAGCCTATCTCGCTCGCTACGTGCACGCGGATCTGTTTCTCGACACCTTTCCATTCAATGGCGGCGAGACCGTCAACGACGCACTGTCCGCGGGACTCCCCGTGCTCACCTGGTCGGGCGATAGCTTCGCCTCGCGCATGGCCGGCAGCCTGCTGACCTCGCTCGGCCTTACCGAGCTCGTCGCTTTCTCACTCGAGGAGTACGAGCAGAAAGCGCGCGACCTCAGCGCGCGGCGCGAAGGATGACCCCGGAGCCTGCCTACTCGGCTTCGGGCTTGATCGGACGCCGCATCAGCGCCCGCACCGCATCTCTCGCCGGCAGCTTCTCGAACAGCACGCGATACACCATGGTGCAGAGGGGCATTTCTACGCCGGCGCGCGCCGCCACAGTCTCGATGGCGCGTGCTGCGGCATAACCCTCTACCGCCTGGCCGATCTCGGCGAGCGCCGCTTCCGGAGTACGACTCGCGGCAAGCAGCAGCCCGAAGCGGCGGTTGCGGGACTGGTCGTCCGTACACGTGAGCACCAGATCGCCGAGGCCCGCGAGTCCCATGAAGGTCTCGACGCGCGCGCCGAGCGCCACGCCGAGCCGGGTCATCTCCTTCAGTCCGCGGGTGATGAGCGCGACGCGCGTGTTGGCTCCAAAGCCGAGTCCGTCCGAGAGCCCGGCCCCCACCGCCAGCGCGTTCTTCACCGCGCCGCCGATCTCCACCCCGAGGATGTCGGTCGAGGTGTAGGCGCGGAAGTTCTCCGAAGACAACTCGTGGGCGAGTGTCTGTGCGTACGTGGCATCGGGCGATGCGATCGTCATGGCGGTCGGCAGTCCGGCGCCGACCTCGCGCGCAAAGGTCGGTCCCGAGAGCACCGCGATACGTCGCTCGGCGCCGAGCACCTCACGCGCGACCTGGTGCGGGAGCTTGCCGCTCCCCTGCTCGAACCCCTTGGTCGCCCAGGCCACGTGCATTCCCGGGGCGAGAAGGGGAGCGAGCCCGACGAGGAGCTCTCGCAGCGCCGGGCTTGGCACCACAACCAGCACGTCGCGGGCACCGGCCAACGCCGGGGGGAGATCGACAGCGACCTCGAGCGAGAGCGGGAAGGGCACGCCCGGCAGGTAGCGCGCGTTGCAGCGCTCGGCTGCCATGGCCGCGAGCCGCTCGGGATTCCGCCCCCAGAGCCGCACGGGGCGGCCGCCGCGCGCGAACTGGATGGCGAGCGCGGTGCCCCAGGACCCGGCTCCGAGCACGGCGACCGGCACGCCCGCGGATCGTCCGCTCATGAGCGCTTCACCGGCGAGGCTCGCGCTGCGTTCGCCCGTGCGTCAGTTGGTGACGACCGGCTGCGCCTGGTTGGCGGCGTACAGCGCCTCGAAATTCACGGGCGGCAGCAGGAATTGCGGGAAGCCGCCCTGGCTGACGAGCTGCGAGACCGCCGCACGCGCGTAGGGGAACAGGACGCCCGGGCAGATGGTGCTGACGGCGCGCTTGAGATCGGACTCGGGAAGATTGCGCACGACGAACAGCCCCGCCTGCTTCACCTCGACGAGGAAGATCGTCACATCGCCGTGCTTGGCGGACACGGTGACCGTCAGCACCACCTCCCGCACCTCGGGACCGAGCGCGGTCGAGCTCGTCTGCAGGTCGAGGTTGATCTGCGGGTTCCAGTTGCCCTCGATGCGCGGCCCGTTCGGTGACTCGTACGAGCAGTCCTTCAGGTAGACGTTCTGCAGTGCGAGCACCACGGAAGCATCCGTGGAGGTAGAAAGCGGTATGTCGCCGGCTGTCTCATTCATGGTCGCAAGGCTCCGGTTACTTCAACAGTGAATCCAGGCGCCCGTCCGCATCGAGCGCCTGCAGGTCATCGGATCCGCCGACGTGGCTCTCACCGATGAAAATCTGCGGTACGGTATCGCGGCCGCTGCGCGCGCGCATCTCCTCACGCGCCCCGGGCACCGCATCGACATCGATCTCAAGCACGGTGACCCCCTTGTCCGCGAGCAGGCTCCGTGCACGGTCACAATACGGGCACCAGTCCGTGCAGTACATGACGACCTTCGGCGCACCCATGGTGGTCGATCGCGCCTTTCAGGCGCGCGACACGGGCAGGTTGTCCGCACGCCAGGCGGAGAGCCCGCCACGCAGCGCGAACACCCGGGTGAAGCCCTGGGCGCCGAGCTGGCGCACGGCCGCGGCGCCGAGCGTGCCGCTGTCATCGTACACAACGACGGTCTTTTCCTTATGCTTCTTCAACGTGTCGCTCGCGCTCAGGATCTGCTCGCTGCTCATCTGCCGGGCACCGTTCAGGTGGCCGGCCTGGTACTGCTCGGACGGACGCAGGTCGAGCACCAGCGCGCCCTGGTTCATCAGCCGGATCAACTCCTGCGGTGACACCGAACGCAGGCTTTCCGACCGCATGCGCATTTCGTATATAGCGACCAGGGCGACCAGCACCGCGGTCGCGGTAGCGAGCCAGGGGTGATGGCTGGCGAAGTCGAGGACACGGTCCATGAGTGAGGAGCGTAAGCCACGGGCGAAAAAGGGCGCGCATTATAGCGCCCCGACGCCGCACGGCACGCCAGGCGGTTTGGGACACCGTCTGCGACGGCTCGCCATCGCGACCCTTTCCCTCGCAGCCCTCGCCGTCGTGCCCCTGGCCCCGACGCGGGTGTTGGCGGCACCGGCACCCGCCAGCCGCCCGGAAGATGCGCGCAAGGCCGAGGAGCAACTGCAGGCCGTGAAGGCAGAGATCGAGCGGGTGACGCGCGAGGTGAGCGCCGAGCAGGTCGAGCGCGACCGGTTGACACGCGAGCTGCGCGGCGCGGAGCTTGCCGTGGCGCATGCCCGGGACGCGCTCGCCGACGTTCGCCACGAGCGTGCCGAGGACGCCGTGCGTCGCGCGGCGCTTGCCAATGAGAAGCGCGCCCGCGAGACGCAGCTCGAAGAGAACCGCGCCGCGCTCGCCGGGCAGATGCGCGCGGCTTATCTCATCGGACGACAGGAACCCCTGAAGCTTCTCCTCAACCAGAAGGATCCGGCGCTCGCCGGGCGCATGTTCGCTTATTACAGCTACTTCGGCCGTGCCCGCGCCGGTCAGATCCGACTCATCGAGGACGACGTGCGGCGGCTTGCCGAGCTCGATGCCGAACTCGAGGCTGCGGACGCCAAGCTCGCCGAGCTCGAGAGGGAGCAACGCGCGCAGCTCAACGACCTCGAGCAGGCGCGCGAGCGGCGCAACCACGTGCTGGTGAGCCTCGAGACCCAGTCCCGCAGCCGTGCCCAGAATCTCGAGCGCCTGCGCGCCCAGCAGTCAGGACTCGAGAAGCTGGTCCGCGAGCTGCGTGCGGCCATGGAGCGCTTCCCGGTGGAAGGGAACGACGCCTTCATGCGGCTGCGGGGCAAGCTCGCCTGGCCGGTGAACGGGCACCTGGTAGCGCGCTTCGGCGATACCCGCGCGGGCGGGGTGCACTGGGACGGGGTGCTCGTCGCCACCGAGCGCGGTGCCCCGGTCAAAGCAGTCTGCCAGGGCCGCGTGATCTATGCCGACTGGCTTCCCGGCCTCGGCCTGCTCGCCATCGTCGATCACGGCGATGGCTACCTCAGCCTCTATGGCCACAACGAGCGGCTCTATAAGGCTGCCGGCGAGCAGGTTGCCGCCGGCGACACCATCGCCGCCGCGGGCGACAGCGGTGGCAGCCCCCGGCCCGAGCTGTATTTCGAGATCCGCAAAGGCGGCAAACCCGTCGATCCGCGACCCTGGTTCAGGGCCCCGGACCCCTGAGAAACGCCTGGACTTTCGCGCCAACGGCACGCGCAACGCCGCTTCGGCGGCACTCAGGCCCAGGTGTGATTGGGGTCAATATTTTGGGGGTCCTGCGGAGCCCACACCCGGATTCGCCAAATTGCGCAAGGACGGCGGGCCACGGAAGCGCAATCGTGTTCGCTGCCATGAGTGCGCTTCCCTTCAGCGACTACGTTCCCGGACAGCCTGGTGAACGCTTCGATCCTTATGTACGACTGATCCGGTCGTTACTGCCCCGGACCTCGTGTGTCGCCATGTTCGGGCCCTCGGGGGAGCTCCTGTGGACGACCGAGACGATGACGGGGCCGGACCTGGCGAACATCGTCGACGACGCACTGCTCTCGACGCGCGCCAACCCCGACAGTGCCGGCCAGATGCGCTTCCTGCCGGGGAACCTCCCGGTCTACCTCTGGGCGCTGCGGGATGATGAGCGGCAGCTGCTGTCACTCCTCAGCGTGGTCGGGCGCCCGAACGATGCGCTGGACAAGCGCAGCCCCGATTTCGCCTTTGTCTGCCAGCTGCTCGCGCCCGCGGTCGAGTGCCTGCGACGCGAGCTGATCGCGCGCGCGACCATCGAGGAGCTCACGCACACCGTGGGCGGGCTCGACAAGGACCTCAACCTGCTGCTCACCCAGGACCACGCGGAGCTGCCAACCGCCGAGGCCAGCGCCGGTGACCTGCAGCAGCTGCTGCAGCAGACCATCGAGCACCTGCGCGCCAGCACCGGCGCGCTCCTCGTGCCGGAGAAAAACGTGATGCTGGTGCGTTCGGCGGACGCCCGGGCCCCGGATACGCAGTTCTGGATGCGCGCGCACCGCCGCCTGATGCCATTGGCACAGGCACAGCGCGAGCCGCTCGTCCTGAATGAGACGCAGTCGATCGAGGCTCCCGAGGCGTTCCCCTTCCGCGTGCTGTGCTGCTCGCTGCGCTCGCGCACCGGCCGGACCATCGGTGTGCTGGCCCTGCTGCGCGAGCCGCTCGCCGAACCCTTCGGCGCGCGCGATGCGCACGTCGGCGAGATCCTCGCCCGCAAGGCCATCGCCGCCATCGAGAGCAACTACGACCCACTGAGCGGCCTGTACACCCGGCCGGCGTTCGAGCGGCGCGTGAAAGCCGTGGTCGCCGACCTCAAGACTACCCCCTGGAGCGCGCTCTATATCGATGTCGACCAGCTGCATGCCATCAACGAGAACTCCGGCATGCACGTCGGGGACGCGCTCCTCGGACAGCTCGGGGAGCTCATTCGCCAGCGCCTGCCCCCGGGAGCCTTCGGGGCACGCATCTCCGGCGACCGCTTTGCCCTCATGCTGCCGGCGCGGGTTCACGATGCGGAGGCTTTCGCCGAAGCGCTGCGCGAAGGCAGCGAGCGGCTCGCCATGGTGAGCACGGAGTCGCGGCTGCCGGTGTCGATCAGCGCCGGGGTCGCCTCGGTTGATTCCCAGGCGAGCGAGCTGGCCCAGTTGCTCGCGCCCGCCGAAACCGCGTGCAAGGCGGCCAAGGACCGCGGCCGCAACCGCGTCGAGGTCTACCAGCCGAGCGATGCCAGCATCGTGCGCCGCCACGCCGACATCGGCATGGCGGGTCAGCTGCGCGAAGCGATCGACTCCGGGCGGCTGCACCTCGATGCGCAGCTGATCCTGCCGTTTGCCGCCGCCGACAGCGCCCGGCCACACTACGAGCTGCTGCTGCGCATGACGGATGAGGACGGGCACACCGTCGGTCCCGACAGCTTCCTCTCGGCGGCGACGCGCTACCAGCTGATGCCGGTCATCGATCGCTGGGTGATGTCGCACATCATCGAGGCACTCCAGCCGCGCGCCGGCATCCTCGAGGGCAAGGCGCTCGGGTTCGCCATCAACTTCTCCGGACAGTCGCTCAACGATGACGGCTTCGCTGATCATCTGGTGAAGAGCATCGGAGCGAGCGGCCTCGACCCCGAGCTCTTCTGCTTCGAGCTCACCGAGAACGCGACGGTGGCGAATCTCGCGCGCACCGAGGCGCTCATGCGGCGCCTGCGACAGCTCGGGTGTGGCGTGGCGCTCGATGACTTCGGCACCGGGCTCTCCTCGCTCTCGTGCCTGCGTCAGCTGCCCGTCACGATGCTGAAGATCGATGGCAGCTTCGTGCGCGATGTGCTGAAGGATGCGCGCGCGGAATCCATGGTGCGTGCCATCGCGCAGCTCGCGCGCAGCATGTCGATCACCACGGTGGCCGAGTACATCGAGACCGAGGCGATCAGCGCACGCATCGCGGAGCTGGGAGTCGATTACGGGCAGGGCTTCGCGATCGGCAGGCCCATCCCGCTCGCGGACCTGCTGACCGAGCTGCCGCTACCGAGTGCCGCCGGCGCGGACGACCCCGAGGCGACCGGTGAGCGCGAGCACATGACCTGGTTTGCGGGCGCGGCACGCTGAGGCCGCGCGGGAACCCCACGGCGTACCGTCGATCCGAAACAGACTGCGAACGTCCCCAGCGAGGTCTCCGCCCATGTCGAGTTGCAAACGCACGCTCATCGCCCTCACCGCGGGGACGTTCCTCGGGTTCTGCGGGGCTCTTACCAGCGGCGTGCTCGCCGACCGGCCGAATACGCTGCCGCTCGGCGAGGCGTCGGGCAGCCGCGCGGCGCTGCCGTGGCAGGAAGCGAGTCTCTTCGCCGAGGTCTACGAGCGCATCAAGCGCGACTACGTGGATGAAGTCGATGACCACGCCCTGATGGAGAAAGCGATCCGCGGCATGGTCGCGGCGCTCGATCCCCACTCGGCCTACCTCGACAGCCAGGAATTCGACGAGATCCGTCTCTCGACCATGGGCTCCTACCCCGGCGTCGGCATCGAGGTGGTGGCGAGCGAGGGGATGGTGAAGATCCTGCGACCGATCGATGGCTCGCCCGCTCAGCAGGCAGGGCTGCGCGCGGGAGACCAGATCGTGCGCATCGACGGCACCGACATCGGTGCGGACCTGGCTGGCGCCATCGCCCACATGCGCGGGGTCTCCGGGAGCGTGGTCGCGCTCACCGTGCACCGCGAGGGCACCCCCGAGCTTCTGGAGTTCGCGCTCCGACGCGCGCAGGTCGAGGTGCACAGCGTACTCGCCCAGAACCTCGAGCCCGGGTTCGGCTACCTGCGGATCACCACCTTCAGTGACACGACGGCACAGGACGTCGCGCGGGCCATTTCGCGCCTCAAACGCGACAATCCCGACGGAATACAGGGTCTGGTGCTCGACCTGCGAAACAATCCGGGCGGCGTCCTCGAAGCCGGAGTCTCGGTCGCAGATGACTTCCTCACCTCGGGGGTGATCGTGACAGCCGATGGCCGCACCCCCGAGGCGCGCTTCCGCATGGACGTCTCGCACGGCGACCTGATCAACGGCGCGCCGATCGTCGTGCTCGTCAACGGCGGCACGGCGTCGGCCTCCGAGATCGTTGCCGGAGCTCTCAAGGATCACGGCCGGGCGCTTCTCGTGGGGCGCAAGACCTACGGCAAGGGCTCGGTCCAGACGGTGCTGCCGCTCTCTCGCGGGGGCGCCGTCAAGCTGACGACCTCGCGCTACTTCACGCCCTCGGGGGGCTCGATCCACGGCAAGGGCATCGTGCCCGATGTCATCGAGGAAGGTCCGGGCGAGCCACCCGCCGAGCTCCGCAGCGATAAAACCGAAGGACCGCTCAGCGAGCGTGATGGGGACGTGCGCCTGGCACTCGGCCTGCTGAAGGAACGCGCCCGCGCACCACGCGTGGTACCGGTCGTGAGCCGCGCCTTCGTCCCTTAGCGCCGCGGGCCCGGTACCGATATCCTGCCGCGCCATGCTGGCGTGGCTCATCGATCTCGTCCTGCACCTCGATCGACACCTCGTCGACCTGCTCGCGCGCTACGACCTGTGGATCTATCCGATCCTCTTCGCAGTGATCTTTGCCGAGACCGGCCTCGTCGTGACCCCCTTCCTGCCCGGGGACTCGCTGCTGTTCGCGGTGGGGGCGCTCGCCGCGGTCGACACCAGCGGCACGCTGTCCGCGCCGGTCGCCACCCTCGCCCTCGGCACCGCCGCGGTGCTCGGCAACACCGTCAACTACAGCATCGGGCGCGCCATCGGACCGCCCGCCTTCTCCGGACGCTACCGCTGGCTCAAGGTCGAATACCTGCGCCGCACCGAAGAGTTCTTCCAACGCCACGGCGGCATGGCGGTCACGCTCTCGCGCTTCGTGCCGATCGTACGGACCTGCGCACCCTTCGTCGCGGGCGTCGGCCGCATGCCTTTTGCGCGCTACAGCGCCTACAACGTCGCGGGCGGCTTCGCCTGGGTGGTGCTGTTCGTGTGGGGCGGGTACCTGTTCGGCAACATCCCCTTCGTCAGGGAGCACTTCGGGCTGGTCACGCTCGCCATCGTCGCGGTGTCGCTGATCCCGCTGATTGCCACACTGCGTCGGACCGCTGCGCCGTGAGGTCAGGGCAGCAGGATGGCGCGAAGCACGCCGATGAGCGCGCCGATGAGCAGCGTCACGTTCGGAACGGCGGAGAGCACGAACCCGGCGTGGCGCGACTCGGCCGCCTGCACGTAGCCGCGGAAATACAACGCCCGGCCGATGATGAAGAGCACGCCGAGGGCCACGGCGGCCCAGGCGTTGACGTAGCGCGCGAACAGCCAGATGGAGGGCAGGAACACGACGAGTTGCTCGAGCGTATTCATCTGCGCGCGAAAGTAGCGGTCGAATACCTCGTGGCCGCTCATGGCGGGGGCCGGCACCTTGTAGAGGATACGGGCGCGCGCGACGCCATAGCCAAACAGCACGAACTCGAGCAGCGCGAGTCCGATCACGAGATGAACGTACGCCATGAGACCTCCGGATTTTGCGGCGAGGATGGCACAATGCCCCCATGGCTGACAGGGAACGCGGGTACGCGCACCGCGTCGACGTTCTCGCCGACGCCCAGGCGGTGTGGCAGGCGCTCACCGACCCGACACAACTCACCCGCTGGTGCTCCCCCCAGGCGGTGATCCGCCCCTGTCAGGGGGGCCTGTTCCGTGCGAGCGTCGATCGAGTCACCGAGTTCGAGGCGCAGATCGATGTGTTCGAGCCGGAACGCCGGCTGCGGCTCCTGTACCTGCCCTCGAGCGAGCTGCCGCGGACCGACACCGTCATGGTGGACGATTTCATTCTCGACCGGGCTCCAGGCGGCACGATCGTGCGGCTGCTCGGCTCGGGTGTGCCGGGGAGCCCGGAGTGGGATACTCAGTACTGGCGGCTGCGCACCAGCTGGCAACAGGCCTTGGCCCGGCTGAAGGTCTTTGTGGAAAAGCAAACCCGAACGGGAGCGCCTCCATGATGGGATTTCTGCTGCGCGTGGTGATCAGTGCGATCGGGCTGTGGCTGGCGACCCAGTGGGTCAAGGGGGTGCACGTCGACAGCACCGGCACCCTGATTCTCGCCGCGCTCCTGCTCGGAGTGGTGAACGCCATCATCCGCCCGATCGCCTTCATCCTGACGTTGCCGATCACGATCCTGACGCTCGGGCTCTTCCTGCTGGTGCTGAACGCCGCCATGGTGTGGCTCGTGGGCGCGATCCTCCCGGGTTTCCATGCGCCCTGGTTCATGCCGGCGTTTCTCACCTCGATCATCGTCTGGCTCACCGGCTGGGTCGGCTCCTGGTTCATCGGGCAACGCGGCTTCGAGCGCTACGCGCGGCGCTGATCGCACTCGTCTGATGGCGCAGCTGGCGGCGGCATGAGCCGAGAGTCGGCCTACGACTACATCATCGTGGGCGCAGGCTCCGCCGGCTGTGTGCTCGCTCACCGCCTCTCGGCGCTCGAGGAGCTGCGCGTGCTCCTCATCGAGGCCGGCGGCACCGACCGCCACCCGATGATCCACATGCCGGCGGGCATCGCCCTCCTTGCCGGCAACCGCCGTATCAACTGGCGCTATCGCACCGAGGCTGAGCCCGAGCTCGCCGGCCGGCGCCTTTACTGGCCGCGCGGCAAGGTGCTGGGCGGCAGCAGCTCAATCAACGCGATGTGCTACACGCGCGGCCATCCCCGTGACTACGACGAGTGGGCCGCGGTCACGACGCCGGCATGGAGCTACGCCGCGGTGCTGCCGTACTTCCTGCGCAGCGAAGATCACCACGGCAGCGGCGAGCACGGCTACCACGGCCACGGTGGCCCGCTCGCGGTGGAGGATCTGAAGTTTCGCAATCCGCTGAGTGCGGTGTTCATCGAGGCGGGCGTGGCGTGCGGTCTGCCGCGAAACGAGGACTTCAACGGCCGCCACCAGCAGGGAGTCGGCTTCTATCAGGTCACACAGCGTAACGGCCGGCGCGCAAGCGCTGCGACTGCCTACCTCGCGCCCGCGCGTCACCGCCGCAACCTCACGATCCGCACCGAATGTCTCGCGACGCGCATCCTTTTCTCCGGCGCCCGGGCGAGCTGTGTGGAATTGCAACACGCGGGCAAACTCGAGCGGGTGCGGGCGGCGCGCGAGGTGCTGCTGTGCGCCGGCACGATCGGCTCGCCGCAGCTGCTGCTGCTCTCGGGCGTGGGACCGGCCGCGGAGCTCGAGGCGCTCGGCATCCGGGTGACCGCCGACAGCCGCGACGTCGGGCGCAATCTCCAGGATCACCTCGACTTCTGCACGCTGAATCAGTGCCGCGAGCCGATCACCTACGACTTCACGCGCGCTCAGGCGTTCGCGGTCGGGCTGCGTTACTTCCTCACCCGCTCGGGGCCGGGCGTGAGCAACGTCGCCGAGGCGGGCGCCTTCGTGCGCTCAGGGCGCGCCGCCGATGAGCGCCCCGACGTGCAGCTGCACTTCGTGCCGGCACAGCTCGATGAGCACGGCCGCAACCGCCTGCCCGGGCATGGCTTCACCGTCCACGCCTGCGTGCTGCGTCCGCGGAGCGCAGGCGCCGTCACGCTGCGCTCGGCGCTACCCGCGGATCGACCGCGTATCCAGCCGCGTTATCTGAGTGAGCCGCGCGATCTCGAGGTGCTGCTCGAAGGAATACGCATCTCGCGCGCCATCATTGCAGCCGCGCCCTTCGCGCGCTTTCGCGGTCGCGAGCTCTTTCCGGGCGAAGGGATCACCACGCGGGCGGAGCTCGAGGCGATCGTGAGACGTAAGGCCGAGACCATCTATCACCCGGTCGGCACCTGCCGCATGGGAGGCGATACTAGCGCGGTGGTCGATCCCGGGCTGCGCGTGCTGGGGATCGAGGGACTGCGGGTCGTCGATGCTTCCGTGATGCCGCGCCTCATTGGCGGTAACACCAATGCGCCGACGGTCATGATCGCCGAGAAGGCGGCGGATCTGATCCTGGGAAGGGCGGCGGGCTCGCCTAGCTCGTTGGCACCTGACGCTGCGCCGGCGGCGGCTGCTCGGTGACGAGCGCCCGGCCCAACCAACGGTAGAGCAGGTAGATCACTCCCGCGAACGCGATGGCACCGAGCCAGACAGCGCCGCTGTTGGCGAAGGCATCACTCACCAGCGAGAGCGGAAAATCCTGGCCGGAGAAGGCGACGAGCGCCGCCACCAGCACCCCGACGAGGCCCTCGCCCACGATCATGCCCGAGGCCAGGAGCACCCCGAGCTGCTTGGTGGCCTCGGGACGCGGGCGTACATCCGCGCGCCGCTCGAAGATCCAGCCGGCGACCGCACCGACCACCACCATGAGAGTGCTTTGCGTCGGCAGATAGATGCCGAGCCCCACGGCGAGCGGCGAGAGATGCGCGCCGGGCTTCAGCCGCCGCAGCAACGCATCGGCGATGATGACCACCACGCCGATCGCGCCGCCGGTCTCGATCAGACTCCAGTCGACGTTGTTCTGGATCACACCCTGGGCGAGCGCCGAGATGAGCCCCGCCTGCGGCGCCGGCAGCGGATGCTCGTGATGAGGACCGGGGGCACCGGCGAAGCCGTAGGCCTTGTTGAGCAGATCGAGTATCGGCGGGATGATCACCGCGCCCGCGATCACCCCGATCACGAGTGCTACCTGCTGCTTCCACGGCGTCGCATCGACCAGCTGTCCGGTCTTCAGGTCCTGGAGGTTGTTGTTGGCGATGGCAGCGGCGGCAAACACCACCGCCGTCACGAAGAGCGCATAGGCGACGAGTGCCTTGCCGGTGTCGACCGAGGAGCCGGCGCGCACGCCGAACACCAGAATGAGCGCGAAGCCGATGACGGCGAGAATGCCAATCCCCGAGAGCGGACTGTTGGAAGAGCCGATGAGCCCCGCCATGTAGCCGCAGACCGCGGACACGAGGAAGCTCATGACCGCGATGTAGAGGACGCCGGTCACCACCAGAAACACCATGTGGTCGCCGAGTCCGCTGCTCGCCACGAACTGCGCGAGCAGCACACCCGCGGGCAGCACGCACAGCAGCGACACGAGCCCCACGATGCCGATCGGGATGTCCTGCTCGGTGCGCGGCAGGAGCGCGGCGTTCCCCTGGGCACGGGTGTGCGCCGCGACCATCGCCGAGCGCAACCCGGCGACCACGGGTTTCACGAGCTTTGCGAGCGTCCAGATCGCAGCTACGCCAATGGTGCCCGCGCCGACGAAGCGCACCTTGTGACTCCAGGTGTCATGGGCGAGGGCGTCCAGCGAGGCAGTGGCCGCATCGGGAGAGAGGGCCGAGAAATGCGGCACGCCCCACACCCAGCCGATGAGCGCGCCCACTCCCATCGCCACGCCGACCCACAGCCCCACCAGGTGCCCGATGCCAAAGAGCGCGAACGACAGGAAGAAATCGAAGCCCGAGACCGCGCGCTCGCCGACGCGGAAGTTGCGCGCTACATCGCTCGCGAAGACGCGTGTGGCGGCGATCAGTGCGAACGCTCCCGAGATCACCGATCCCCACACGAGCGCGGCCAGCCCGGCGCGGCTCTCTTCGACCCCGCGGCCGTGCTCGCCGCTGCCGCACTTGAGGACCTCGGCGCAGGCGACGCCCTCGGGATAAGGCAGATCCGACTGCGTGACCAGCGCGCGGCGCAGCGGGATCGAGTACATGACTCCGAGAATGCCGCCGAAGACGCAGATGGCGCAGGAGACCCAGTAGGGAAAGCCGCTCCACCACCCGATCATGACCATGCCGGGCAGCACGAAGATGATGGAGGACAGCGTGCCGGCCGCCGAGGCCACCGTCTGCACGATGTTGTTCTCCTGGATCGTGGCACCGTGGAGCGCCCGCAGCGCCGCCATCGAGATCACGGCCGCCGGAATCGAGGTGGCAAAGGTGAGTCCTGCCTTGAGACCGAAATAGACGTTGGCGGCGGTGAACACGAGGGTGATCAGCACGCCGAGGATCAGCCCCCGCGGCGTCAGCTCTGCCCGTAATTCCTTCATGTGAGCGTGACCCCCGTTGAGTCGCCACGCGGGCCGGCTCGGGGCCGCCGCGCGATGTACGTGCTTGGCGCCATGGTTACAGACCAGACCCCTGCGCCGCCACTCCCCGCCACGGGGCCGCGGAAATCTGCCTCGCGCAGCGATGCGCGGTATGCTCTCGCCTGCGAGCCGCCCCGGGGGCGCGTCGAACAGGAAGAAAAACCATGGGCAAGGTACTTCTCGGCTTCATCATCGCCGCCGTCCTCGGATTCACGGCGTTCACCTGGCTGACGCTGCACTGGTCGTATTCCGACGGCGAGCGCGCCGGGCTATTGCAGAAGTTCTCCCGTCGCGGATGGATCTGCAAGACGTATGAGGGCGAGATGGTTCTGGCAACCGTGGCCACGGTGAATGCCGAAAAGTTCTTATTCACCGTGCGCGATGCGGACATTGCCAAGCAGCTCACCGGCTACATCGGCGACCACATAACGGTGCATTACGAGCAGCGCAAGTGGATTCCGACCTCATGCTTTGGCGACACCGAGTACTTCGTGACGAGCGTGCAGCGGGAAACCCCCGCGCAGCCGCAACCGCAGACACCTCAGACGCTACCGCAGACACCTCAGACGCAACCGCCAGCAACTCAGTAGTGCCGCTGCCTATTCAGCGCACACCGCCCATCATCCGTTTCACGAACGGGGTCAGCGCCAGCATCACTATCCCGGCGATGAGCCCGTACCAGAAGATGCGCATGAAGAGCGCCGGGAGCGACTCGAGGTGACTCGCGTCGTACTCCCCGGTCAGCTGGCCGGCAAGGTTGCCGCCGAGCGCGAGCGACAGGAACCAGACACCCATCACCTGGCCGACGAACCGTGGCGGCGCGAGCTTGCTCATCGTCGACAACCCCACGGGCGAGATGCACAGCTCGCCGCAGGTATGCAGGAAGTAGGTAAATACGAGCCAGGTGGGCAGCACCAGCTGGCCGGCGAGCACGTGCTGCGCGGCGAAGTACATGACGAGGAATCCGAGCCCGAGCAGCACGAGTGCCACGCCGAACTTGGCGGGGGCCGGCGGATCGCGGCCACGCTTGCCGAGCGCGATCCACAGTGCCGCGAAGACGCCGGCAAAGGTGATCACGAAGAGCGGATTCACCGCCTGCAGCACGCCGGCGGGCATCTCCCAGCCGAGAATGTGGCGCTCGGTATAGCGCTCGGCGAAGAGGTTGAACGAGCCAAACTGCTGGTAGTAGCCCGCCCAGAAGGTGACCGAGGCGATGAATAGCGCGAGCAGCGCGAACGCGCGCCGGCGCTCCGCCGCGGCGAGTCCGGCGAAAAACAGCAGGTACACGAAGTACGCCACCGCGAGAACCGCGTAACCCCAGGAGGCCGCGGTGGCGAGCAACGCGGCGTCGAGCTTCACGCTGCCCGTAAGGGCGAGCACGACAATAACCGCGGCGGCCGCGAGGCATACCACGACCGGGGTCCAGGAGCCGCGCCGCTCGTGTGTAGGCGCAAGTCCCGCACCGCCAAGATAGCGGCGCGTCCACAGGAACTGCGCCACGCCGAGCGCCATGAAGAGCACCGGCAGCGCGAAACCGGATCGCCAGCCAAAAGCAGCGGCGACTATCGGGACGATGAGCGAACCGAGGAACGCCCCGAGGTTGATGCCCATGTAGAAAATGGAGAAGCCGGCGTCACGCCGCGCGCCGCCTTCCGGATAGAGCGAGGCGACGATCGCGCTGACGTTGGGCTTGAGGAGCCCGACGCCCAGGGCGTTCACGACGAGGCCGAGGAAGAAGAGCGCCTGATTGCCGATCGCGAGCAGCGCGCTGCCGGTGGCGATGAGTATCCCGCCGCTGATCACCGCACGCTGTGCACCGAGCAGTCGGTCGGCGATCCAGCCCCCGGGTAGTCCGAGGAGATAGGTACTGCCGAGGAACAAGCCGAAGATCGAGCTCGATGTCTTGTCATCCAACCCGAGGCCACCCTTGGATGCGGCGCCCACCATGTAGAGGATGAGCACGGCCTGGATGCCGTAGTAGGTGAAGCGCTCCCACATCTCTGTCAGGAACAGCGTCGCAAGTCCCGCCGGCTGACCGACGATGGTGCGGGTCGCTACGACAGGGGTTTCGCGCGAGGGCTCGGCGAGCTCATTCATTGTTGGGTTTTGGCCTGCGCTTCGGGGCTCTGGCTACGCGTCAGCAGGCGCGCCATGAGGATGCCGCCTTCGTACAGCAGGTACATCGGGATGGCGAGCGAGCACTGCGAGATGGCATCGGGCGGAGTGAGGAGCGCGGCCAGAATGAAGATGCCGATGAGTACGTAACCGCGGTTCTTCTTGAGCTTCTCGATGGGCACGATACCCATCACCACCAGCAGCACCACCGCGACCGGGACCTCGAAGGCGAGGCCGAAGCAGAAGAACATCGTCAGCACGAAGTCGAGGTAGTTGTTGATGTCGGTCATCATCGCGACGCCC
>Ga0306920_100001115_pt1 | contig 33004 bp, 28 predicted proteins | sample flu12Cox44000170_FD_204666 | JGI IMG/M metagenome (GOLD analysis project Ga0306920, IMG submission 204666) | Lab enrichment of tropical soil microbial communities from Luquillo Experimental Forest, Puerto Rico - flux4day.12C.oxic.44.000.170 (v2)... | ecosystem: Environmental > Terrestrial >...
TTACTGCGCAACGTGTGGCGCTGATCGCGATAACTTCGGGCGGCAATCCGGCGGCGGTCAATCGCCTCGCGCGCCGCATGCTCGAAATCGAGCCTGACGTCTCTGCGGTTGGCTTTCCGGCAAAGCTGTTACAGGGGTGGCGTCGTTACGTTCGAAAATCTTCCAGCAACAGATCGATCGCCCCTTCTGAGCAGAATACTGCAGGTGATGAAATCACACACACACGCGCGACGCCGCGCCGACATGCCGTTTCGCTCAGGCTGCCGGCCGGTATCATGATTTGCCTCGGGGCCGCTTGGCTGGTCGCCGGTGCATTTGATCAACCGGATCTTGGTGCCTTCGTCGGTCTTGTGCGTGACCGCATCTTGCCGCGCAATGAGCAGGCGCAAGCGCCGGCCGATGTGGGAGTGGCGCCATCGGCCGGTGGCGCCATGGGCTCGCCCTCGGGCAACGTCACCACTGCGCCTCCGAGTACCGCTTCTGCCGGCGACTCAACGCCGGAACCCGTGGCGGCCGGTGCCGACCATCCCGGTGCCACTTCTGCCCCGGGGTCGACACCGGAACCAGCGCCTCAACCAGTGGCCGTCGGGCCACGGCTCTCCGCGGCCGAGATCGCGGCTCTCGTGGGGCGCGGCGACGCCTTCCTCGGTGCGGGCGACATCGCCTCGGCCCGGCTCTTTTTCGAGCGTGCCGCCGACTCGGGAGACGGTCGCGCGGCGATGCGCATGGCGGTGACCTATGATGCGGGGTTTCTCGACCGCGCTGGCCTGCACGGTCAGCGCGGCGATCCGGAGCAGGCTGCACTGTGGTACCGGCGTGCTCGTAAACTCGGTGAGGGCAAAGCCGAGCCTCTGCCCGGCAGCCTACGGACCTCCGGTTCTGCCGAGCCGTTGCGCTGACAACAAAGACCAAGGTCGAGCGGCGGAAGCTGACGTCACCGGGGAGGAACGCCGAACGGAGAAGAACCCCGGCACAGACATCGTGTTCACCACGGTACCGCCACCGGTAGTGTCGCTCCGCGCGGCGATCCGCGACAGCTGTCGAGCGGACGAGACCGAGGCTGCGGCGCGCATTCTTGCCGCCGGCGAGATTCCGGCGAACATGCGTGATCGGATCGCCGAGAGGGCACGCGGCTTCGTCGCCGCCGTCCGCCGCCGACGTCTCGGCAAGGGCGGCATCGACGCGTTTCTACACGAATATGCACTATCATCGCCGGAGGGGGTGGCGCTCTTGTGCCTCGCCGAAGCATTGCTGCGCATCCCGGATGCGGAGACTGTTGACCAGCTGATCCGCGACAAAATCGGCGAAGCGGACTGGGAGAGCCATCTCGGGCGTTCGGAGTCGATATTCGTCAACGCGTCGACCTGGGCACTGATGCTGACCGGCCGCCTTCTGCGCGCCGCTCCAACGGCCCACGATTTGCGCACCGCTCTGCGCCACTTTGTTGCTCGTTCCGGCGAACCCGTGGTGCGCCAGGCGGTGACTGCGGCGATGCATATCCTCGGCCGTCAATTCGTCATGGGACGCACAATTGAGGAAGCGCTCGGGCGAGTAAGCGGCGCTGAGCAACACGGCTACCGGCATTCCTACGACATGCTCGGCGAAGCAGCGCACACCGCGGCGGATGCCGCGCGCTACGCTGCTGCCTACGACAGCGCGATCGCCGCGATCGGCCGTACGTCCGGGGGCCGGGCTGTTGCCGAGGCCCCAGGCATCTCGATCAAATTGTCAGCCTTGCATCCGCGTTACGAGATCTCTCAGCGCGAGCGGGTGCTGTCTGAATTGTCTCCGGTTCTCCTCGACCTCGCCCGCCACACGAGGAAAGTCGGCATCGGTTTGACGATCGACGCCGAGGAAGCGGATCGCCTCGACCTCTCGCTCGATCTCTTCGAGACGCTGGCGCTTGCACCCGATCTTGCCGGCTGGGACGGTCTCGGCCTCGCCGTCCAAGCCTATCAGAAGCGGGCTCTCCCGGTAATCGAGTGGCTCGCCGATCTGGCCCGGCGAACCGGGCGGCGGCTGATGGTCCGCCTCGTCAAGGGCGCCTATTGGGACAGCGAGATCAAACGCACCCAGGAGCGCGGCCTCGACGGATACCCGGTCTACACCCGCAAGGTCGCGACGGACGTCTCCTATCTCGCCTGTGCGCGGCGGCTGCTGGCTTTGGGGCCGGTTTTCTATCCGCAATTCGCCACTCACAACGCACATACGGTGGCGGCCCTGCTCGAGCTTACCGGCGAGCGCCGGGATTACGAGTTTCAGCGCCTGCACGGGATGGGCGAGACGCTCTACGAGCAGGTGGTCGGGCCGGAGCGGATGGAGCGGCCTTGCCGCGTCTACGCACCGGTCGGGAACCATGAGGACCTGCTCCCCTACCTGGTGCGGCGGCTGCTCGAAAACGGAGCCAACAGCTCTTTCATCAATCGCCTCGTCGACGAGGCGCAGGCGATCGACGAAATCATCGCCGATCCGGTCGCCCGTCTGGCCCGACTGGCGTCGAAGCCTCATCCGCGCATCCCGCTGCCGCGCGACGTCTATGGCCCGGCGCGGCAAAATTCGCGCGGGCTCGACTTGAACCATCTTCCGGCGCTCGTGGTCCTGCGCGATGGGCTCGCCGAGGCGCTTCGCCGGCCGTGGACCGCGGCGCCGATCATCGGCGGGATCGAGCAGCCGGGTCCGGCAGTGCCGGTCCTCGATCCGAGCGACCGGCGGCGCCAGGTCGGGACCGCCATCGCCGCCGGCCCCCCGGAGCTCGATCGAGCGCTCGGGCGCGCACAGCACAGCGCGCCCTCATGGGATCGCACCCCGGTGGATGAGCGGGCCGGCCTCCTGGAACGCGCCGGGGATCTCTACCAGAACCGGATGGTCGAGTTGATGGCGCTGATCATTCGCGAGGGCGGACGAACGATCCCGGCGGCACTCGCCGAGGTGCGCGAGGCGGTCGACTATTTGCGCTATTATGCGCTGCGCGCGCGGGACGATTTTGCCGCCCCCGAACAGCTGCCCGGTCCGACCGGCGAGCGCAACGAAATTGCATTGCATGGGCGTGGCGTCTTTGCCTGCATTTCGCCGTGGAATTTTCCGCTGGCGATCTTCACCGGTCAGATCGCCGCCGCACTCGCCGCCGGCAATGCTGTCGTCGCCAAGCCCGCCGAGCAGACGCCGCTCGTTGCCGCTGCGGCGGTGCGGCTGTTGCACGAGGCCGGCATCCCCGGCGACGTCCTTCATCTTCTGCCTGGGACCGGCGAAGCGATCGGCGCGGCGCTCGTTGCCGATCCGCGTGTCGCCGGGGTGGCCTTCACCGGCTCGACCGAGACCGCGCGACGGATCAATCTCGATCTCGCCCGGCGCCCGGGGCCGATCGCACCGCTGATCGCCGAAACCGGGGGTCAGAATGCGATGATCGTCGATTCCTCCGCACTCGCCGAGCAGGTCGTCGCCGATGTGCTGACCTCTGCCTTCGAGAGCGCCGGACAGCGCTGCTCCTCGCTGCGCCTGCTCTATGTCCAGGACGATATCGCCGACCGGCTTTTGGCGATGCTGGCGGGCGCGATGGCGGAGCTCGTGGTGGGCGATCCGGCGCTGATCGCGACCGATGTCGGTCCGATCATCGATGCGACGGCGCAAGAAACCCTCGAACAGCATGCACGGCGAATGATGCACGAGGGCCGGCTGCTCTGTCAGTGCCCGCTGCCGCCCGGGACCGAGCACGGCACCTTTTTCGCCCCCCGCGTCTTCCAGATCGACAGCGCCGAGCGGCTCACAAGAGAGGTATTTGGCCCGATCCTGCATGTCGTGCGCTGGCGCGCCGATCGGCTCGACATGGTGCTCGACGAGGTCGCCGCGACCGGCTACGGCCTGACCCTCGGCATCCAGAGCCGGATCGACGAGACCGTGCGCTACATCCTCTCCCGGCTGCATGTCGGCAACAGTTACGTGAACCGTAACATGATCGGCGCCGTCGTCGGGGTTCAGCCATTCGGCGGCGAAGGGCTGTCGGGGACCGGACCCAAGGCTAGCGGCCCGCGCTACCTCCACCGCTTTGCAACCGAGCGCACCCTTTCGGTCGACACGACCGCGGCCGGCGGCAACGCCAGTTTGCTGGGGCTGCAGGACGAAGCCTAAGCAACGGGCGTCCCGCGGGTGCCCGAAATACAACGAAAATCGCGATGGCACCCTCCGGAACACCCGACCCGCCGCTCAGAATGGCCTGTTGGTTCAATCGGTTAGGTTGGAATTTGCAACGCCTAAGAACAACGAAACCCGCAATCGCAGATCAACGAAAACGGCACGATCCTCAGGGAGCGAAAACAACGAAATCCGAGCGGCATCCTTCCTGTGTTCGGCTGGCTCCGCCCCGACCGACGGTCTATGCTCGACGGGCTTCGACAACGGGAGCGCGCAGCATGACGCAAGGGCGGCTTAAACATTTCGGCTGGGGTCGTGAAGGCGAGGGGTTGACGGCCGAGGAGGAAGCGGCCGCGCTTGATCGCTACCGCCGTCTCTTCAAGGTCGACAGGTTCGACGAGTTCGAGCCGCCTCCTCTGTCGGAGATCGAGCTGCGGCGGCCGCGCCTTGCTCCGTCGGCCGCCCTGGCGCCCTACTGCGCGAGCGAGCCCTACGAAAGGATCGCGCATACCTACGGCAAGTCCTTTTCGGACTACGCGCGTGGCCTCCCTGGTCATTACGACAATGCGCCCGATGTCGTGGCCTACCCGCGCAGCGAAACCGAGGTGGCCGCGATCCTCGATTGGGCCGGCGGCGCGCAAGCCGCGGTCACACCGTTTGGCGGCGGCAGCAGCGTGGTCGGTGGCGTCGAGCCTCGGCTCGAGGGTACCGCGTACAAGGCGGCGATCACTCTCGATCTGCGGCACATGAACCGGGTGCTGGAGATCGACCGCACCTCTCGCGCCGCACGCATCGAGGCCGGGGTTTTTGGTCCGACGCTCGAGGCTCAGCTCAAGCCCCAAGCGTTGACCTTGCGGCATTTCCCGCAGAGCTTTGAGTATTCGACCTTGGGCGGCTGGATCGCAACCCGCTCGGGCGGCCATTTCGCCACCCTCTATACCCATATCGACGATCTTGTTGAGAGCCTCCGCGTGGTCACGCCACGCGGTTTGCTCGAGACCCGCCGCCTCCCCGGCTCGGGGGCGGGTCCAAGCCCCGACCGCCTGTTCATCGGTTCGGAAGGCATTCTGGGAGTGATCACCGAGGCGTGGGTGCGATTGCAGGACCGGCCGCGCTTCCGTGCGGGCGGTGCGGTCCGTTTTGATGATTTCTTCACGGCGGCCCGCGCGGTCAGAGCCATCGCCCAGGCCGGACTTTATCCGGCCAATTGCCGGATCCTCGACCCGCAGGAAGCGTACAACACCGGAGCCGCGGACGGCGCTTCGGCGATCCTGGTGCTAGCGTTCGAATCAGCAGACCATCCGCTCGACGCCTGGATGAACCGGGCGCTCGAATGCTGCGCCGACCATCGCGGCACCCCCGAACAGGCGGGTGCCGGGGATGGACATCGGGAGGGCGCCGCAGGCATGTGGCGCAACGCCTTCATCCGCATGCCCTACGCCCGCGAGTGCCTGGTGAGGCGGGCGATCATCGCCGACACCTTCGAAACGGCGATCACTTGGGAGCGGTTCGAGGCCTTTCACGACAAGGTCAAGGCCGCGACTGAAGCGGTGATTCGCGAGGTCACAGGGCGCCCAGGGCAAGTCACCTGCCGCTTCACCCATGTCTACCCCGATGGGCCGGCCCCTTACTTCACATTCCATGCCCTCGGGCGGCACGGCGATCTGCTGGCGCAGTGGCGGGCGATCAAAAGCGCCGCGAGCGACGCGCTGATCGGCGCGGGGGGTACCATCACCCACCATCACGCGGTCGGCCGCGATCACCGGCCATGGTACGATAAAGAAACCCCCGACCTCTTTTCTTCGGCGCTGCGTGCGGCAAAGCACGCCCTCGATCCGCAGGGGTTGCTCAATCCTGGTGTTCTGCTCGACCCGTGAGATTCTGCGGCCGACGACATATAGCGCATCCGTCACGGCGTCGGTTTCACCGGACGTTGAATGGGGGCAAGAGCGTAGACCGGTGCCCGTCGCGGAATCACGGCTGCGTCATAACGACTCATTCGCTTGCCGACCCCCAAATCGCGGCCCTGCGGAGGCCTGACGCATTGTTCGGTGTGGCGAAAAAGTCGCGGCGCGATGGGCGAAATTCCCTCGCCTAGATTAAAACTGTTGCCGGAATGTCGCGCCACATGGCGTTGTGCACTGATTTCCCGACAAGCGGCGCCGTTGCGGGAAAAACCGTTTGCCATCGGCAAGCAGGATGGCGAAAATACGCGAATGGTGGCGGGACGACCATCGTCACAGGCGTATTCGTGGCCGGAGGTAAGGGATGACAAATCGCAGTCTGCTAGGCGCCGGAGTCGCGCTTGCCGTGGCGTTCGGGGGCGTTCAGGCGCATGCGCAGATGTATAATCCGGGGGGCATTTTCCCGACCGGGGCGCCGGGCGCTTGGTATATCGGGCCCGAGGGCGGCTGGACCAGCCTGACAAGTAACTCGGGCCACGTATCGGGCGCCACGTTCACCGGGCCCACCGGTGGCAGCTTTACCACCCCCGGTGCTAACGTGACACCGAATTTCAACAGCGGCTTCAATGTCGGCGCGCGCGGCGGCTATCAGTGGGGCCCGTGGCGCTTCGAGGAAGAATACAGCTATCGGCATAACTCGTTGTCTTCGGTCACCCTCAACAACTTCGGCTTCACCACCTCAGGCTCGCATGGTGAGGGTCAGGCTAATTCCCACTCGATCATGACCAACGTGATCTACGACTTCACGATAGGTTGGCCGGTTACTCCCCACATCGGAGCCGGCATCGGCGCGGTGGATGTCATCGAGAGCGCGTCAAGGAACCAGTTCACGCTAGCCAACCCCATAGGCCCGCCGATCAATCCGTCGATCCCGAATTCCGTGGCGCCACAGACGTTCGGCGGCACTCTTATTAATGGCAACGGTTGGCGGTTCGGCTATCAGGCGATCGCGGGCTTACGCTACGAATTCAGCCCGGCGGTCGCGTTTGACCTCGACTATCGTTACTTGGGGACCACCGACCAGACGCTCACCAATCACGCCCGGTTTCCGTTCCCCGGCGGTTCCGGCGGGACCAACTGCTGCGTAGGCACCCATTTTCAGAGCAGCTACCACACTAACAACCTGCTGGCCAGCGTAACGTTGAAGTTCGGCGCCCCGCCAGCGCCGCCACCACCGCTGCCGCCGGCCCCGCCGCCGCCGCCGGCGCAGAAGGTGTTCCTCGTCTTCTTCGACTGGGATAAGTACAACATCACGCCGGAGGGTGAGAAGATCATCGAGCTCGCGGCGCAACAATACAAGGCGGGTGGCTCGGTTAGGCTGCAGGTCACCGGATATACCGACACCACGGGCTCGTACGCCTACAATCAGCGGCTCTCCGAGCGGCGCGCCAATGCCGTGGCGGGTCGCCTCGCCGCCCTCGGCGTGGCGCGCAGCGATATGGCGGTCAGCGGTCGCAGCTTCAACGATCTGCGCGTCCCGACGCCGCTCGGTGTGCGCGAGCCGCAGAACCGGCGCGTCGAGATCCTCTTCCCGCAGTAAAGCGGTCTCGTTCTCCAAAAAGCCCCGGGATCCTCGCGCGAGGATCCCGGGAAAACGCCGCAAATCAATGCGGCGTTTTTTTGGCTCCCCGATTACCCGGGCAATGAGCGGGGTCGCCTCAGTCGCTATGGTTGAATGGGGCGGGTAGCGCACAGGGCGGCCGATGGGCACGATCCAGGCTGCTTCATATCGAGTCATTCGATAGCCGTTTGACGCATCGAGGGCACCCCGGCTGGCTAACGCACTGTTCTCTGTTGCGGAAAAGACGCGGCAGAGGGCAAAGATTTGCGGGCTTGCATCGAAACTGTTGCGAGAATGTCGCACTGCCCGATGTTTTGCGCCGATTTCTCGATAAGCGGCGTCGTTGCGGCAAAAAGCGTTTGCCATCGTTAAGCGGGATGGCGAAGATCGGGCAGCGGTGGCGGGACAACCATCGTCACACGCGTATTCGCGGCCGGAGGTAGGGGATGACAAATCGCTGTCTGCTGGGCGCCGGAGTCGCGCTCGCTGTGGTGTTCGGCGGCGCGCAGGCGCACGCGCAGTCGTACGTGCAGTCGCAGCCGCAGTCGTGGTGGTGGCCGACAGGGACGCCGTGGGGTCCGTACATCGGGCCCGAGGGCGGGTGGACGTCCCTGACAAGTAACTCGGGCCACGTATCGGGCGCCACGTTCACCGGGCCCACCGGTGGCGGCTTTACCACCCCTGGTGCTAACGTGACGCCGAATTTCGACAGCGGCTTCAATGTCGGCGCTCGCGGCGGCATTCAGTGGGGGCCGTGGCGTCTCGAAGAAGAATACAGCTACCGTAGAAACTCGCTGTCCTCGGCCACCCTCAACAACTTCGGCTTCACCACCTCCGGCTCGCATGGTCAGGGCCAGACTACTTCCAACTCGATCATGACCAACACGATCTTCGACTTCGGCACGTGGGCTTGGAATTGGTGGGTTCCGATCACTCCCCATATCGGAGCCGGCATCGGCGCGGTCGAGGTCAACGAGAGCGCGTCAATCAACCACTTCACGCTAGCCAACCCCATAGGCCCGCCGATCAACCCGTCGACCCCGAATTCCGTGGCCCCACAGACGTTTGGCGGCACTCTTATTAATGGCAGTGGCTGGCGGTTCGGCTATCAGGCGATCGCGGGCTTACGCTTCGAATTGAGCCCCTCGGTCGCGTTTGACCTCGACTATCGTTACTTGGGGACCACCGACCAGACGCTCACCAATAACGCGCGGTTTCCGTTCCCAAGCGGTTCCGGCGGGACCAACTGCTGCGTAGGCACCCATTTTACGAGCAGCTACCACACGAACAACCTGCTGGCCAGCATAACGATGAAGTTCGGTGTGCCGCCAGCGCCACCGCCGCCGCTGCCGCCAGCGCCGCCGCCGCCGCCGGCGCCGAAGGTGTTCCTCGTCTTCTTCGACTGGGATAAGTACAACATCACGCCAGAGGGTGAGAAAATCATCGAGCTCGCGGCGCAGCAATACAAAGCGGGCGGCTCGGTTAGGCTGCAGGTCACCGGATATACCGACACCAGCGGCTCGTACGCCTACAACCAACGGCTCTCCGAGCGGCGCGCCAATGCCGTGGCCGGTCGTCTCGCCGCCCTCGGCGTTGCGCGCAGCGATATGGCGGTCAGCGGTCGCAGCTTCAACGATCTGCGCGTCCCGACGCCGCTCGGTGTGCGCGAGCCGCAGAACCGGCGCGTCGAGATCCTCTTCCCGCAGTAAAGCGGTCTCGCTCTCCAAAAGGCCCCGGGGTCCTCTCGCGAGGACCCCGGAAAACGCCGCAGATCACTGCGGCGTTTTTTTTTCTGCCTGCGCTGCCGCATTGATCGAGCACGAGCGGGTTGACGTCTCTTCCGTTCGATGCGACCGATTGGTCGAAGCGAGGTCGTCAACACCACCGGGTCGGCTCATCAGCATCGGCCCGATTCGCATGCCGACGCCGGTTAGGCGTCGGAGCGCGCAGAAAACTAACGCGAGTTCATCGTAACGGAACACCGATTTGGATGAATATTTTCTAGTCCTGCGGGCGCTCGGCCGCCCACCAATAGGAAACGCTGCGCCGTGATGTCGCAGCGAGCGCTGGCTCGGCGGTTTATTTGATAAGCCTTACCTACGCGCGCCCTGATCGTGCTAAATATCATCGCGCGATTCGAGCGTACAACTAGTGCGATGGTAATGCCGGTCGGCAACGCTTCTCGAGTGCTAGAAAACCCACGAATCGTTATTTTAATCCAGGAGTCCCTTCATGAAGGCGTTGATCTCGGGGTTTGCCTTGCTGACCTTCCTTGCCGCTAGCACGCTGCCGCTCGAATCCTATGCGCAGACCAGCACGGGCGGCGCGACGACCATGGCCCCGGACACCGGTACAGCTGCGACGAGCACCACCAAAAAGTCAAAAAAGTCAACATCCAAAACTCACGCAAAGAAGAAGTCGAAAAAGCCCACCACGACCCAGACCAGTTCCACCAAGCAACAGCATCATTCGATGAATGCCAGCAAACAGGCGCGGCATACCGCCAGCTGACGCTGCCTCGGTTTACCATGAGGGACGATCGGCGAGTTCGGCGATGCGTGGGAAGGCGTGGCTGGCGCCGCCTGCTCTGAGATCCGTCGGGGACTGAGTTGACGTTGGCGGCATCCGAGTCGCCCTCATCTCGAGGCCGCGTTCGAAGAACATAAGACGGCTGCATTCCGCTCTTTCAGCATTTCGGGAAGTCGTACGACTGCCCGAACGGCTGTCGTCGGTACGCTCGATGGATCTCTGCCAGGTGACCGCGCGATAGCGCTTCGCGCCAATATAGGCGCCTTGCATATCGACGAGCAGAATGCCTCGCGTTATCCCGGGCGCATGCCTACCCGCGGTCACTATGGTCACATTGCGATGTGACTTGGCGCGGCGAAATACCTCGAGACGGGCCTCTCGCGGCGACGATCTACTTCATCTTTCAACCCGCCAAGAAGAACGAGAGCGGGACGAACGGCGTCCCTCGTCGGGGAAGCGTAACATGCTGTTTCGCGCCGAATTCTGTGAGATCACGGCCGCTCTTCAATGCGCGACAAAAGGGCACGTGGATTCTCGCTTTTCCCGTTCTTCGCCGGTATGCCTGGCTACCGGGGCGCTTGAAAGGTGCCGGTTACGCCCATATTATCGTGTATTACCGGAACAGAACGACGCCTGCCTCGTTAACGCAGAACTGCAACGGAGGATCAAAGTCATGAAGCATCTCTTGACCGGCGTAGCGATTGTTGCCGCGCTCGCGTTCGCCGCACCGGTCTGGGCGCAGCGCACCGGCCCAGGCGCGGGCGCAGCCACCGGCACCGGCCCGGGCGTCACCCCCCCGGGGGGGCTCGGTCCCTCCTCGCCGCTCTCCAATCTGCCGGGGCCGGGGGCACCGGGGTACGCGCCACCGGCGGGGTACGCGCCACCGGCGGGGGCGGCCCCTGGGATGGGACCTGGGGCGACGACATCAGCGATGCCGCCAGAGCATCGGCATGCACGGGCTTCGACTCACCACCACGGAATGAGGGCACACCCTCCGTCGGAAATGACCGGAACCACGGCGAACCAACTGAACCAGGAAGAGCTGACCCGACTAGCGTCGGGTAACTTCTCCATGCCGCCGGCTCCTCCGGGTCCGGAGCCTTCCGCCGCCAACCCAGAGGTCGGCCCCGGTCGCGCCGCGCGCCGCGCGAGACAGTAACCCGTCAGGCCGTCGTGTCGAAAGTCTGAGAATCTGAAGAGGGGGGCGCTGCCCCCCTCTTGCCATGCCCAGCGCGCCTGGCGGTCGTATCAGGCTGTCGTCGTGCAGATCGCGCGACGTCGCCAAGACGCAGGACTGAGACCCTCAAGAGCTTTGCGCCGACCGGTGACCTGCTCGGCCACTCGGTAACGGGCCAACCCTACGTCTCTTGCGCAATGGTCATTCGCCAGCCAGCACGGGTCGTTGCCGATTGGGTTACCCCGCATCTCCAATCGCAAAACCGGGACCAATGCGGCGGTCGCCAACTCCGCCTAAGAATCTGCAAAAACTGGCGAACGCGGCGCAGTCCTCTGGGTGCCGGTCGCGCTCATATTATCGTGTATTACCGGAACAGAACGACGCCTGCCTCGTTAACGCAGAACCGCAACGGAGGATCAAAGTCATGAAGCATCTCTTGACCGGCGTAGCGATCGTCGCCGCGCTCGCGTTTGCCGCACCGGTCTGGGCGCAGCGTACCGGCCCAGGCGCGGGCGCAGCCACTGGGACCGGTCCGGGTGTCAATCCCCCCGGGGGGCCGGGCCCTTCCTCTCCGCTTTCCAATCTGCCGGCGGGGTCTCCCGGCATACCCGGTACGCCGGCGTCGCAGTACCCCGGATACGCGCCCGGGGCGATTCCGCCTCCTGGGATGGCCCCTGGACCTGGGGCGACAACATCGGCGGAACCGCCGGCGCACCGGCATGCACGGGCTTCAACGCACCACCACGGACTGAGGGCACATCCGCCGTCGGAAATGACCGGAACCACGGCGAGCCAACTGAACCAGGAAGAGCTGACCCGCGTGGCGGCGGGTAACTTCTCCATGCCGCCGGCTCCTCCGGGTCCGGAGCCTTCCGCCGCCAACCCAGAGGTCGGCCCCGGTCGCGCCGCGCGCCGCGCGAGGCAGTAACCCGTCCGTGCGTCGTATCGAAACGCTAGAATCTGAAGAGGGGGGCTAGCCCCCCTCTGGGCGCGCCGGGCGGAAATAGTCTTCCCGTTACACTGTACCTTTGCCGACCCGGCGACGTTACCAAGGCTCGCAACACGAGACCCTCAAGAGTTCTGCGCGGGACCGGGGACGTCCTCGGCCGCTCGGTAGCCCCGCAACCCCGCACCTCGAGCAAATCGTCATTCGACAGCCAGGACGGGTCGGTGCGACCAACGCAGCGGTCGCCAAGTCTACCCCTCACCTGACTGGGTAAGAATCCGCGAGTTGCCGGTTCGGCTGCCGGCACAAGCTAGTCGATCGATATTGTGGCCAGCGGCGGCTCATCGAGAGGTCTGCCGCTGTTCGTGGCAGCTCAACCAGCGCTATTCGGTCCTCGGTTATCGGCTACGGACCCAGGATGCCCCACACTAGCCCGCCTTCACGTGCCAACCTTGCGCTCACGGGCGCACCGAGCTCAAAGTAGACGGAAGTATTGGGCGTTCTGAAGAACCGATCGGGAGAAATCCGTCATGAGCACTGTGGATGCGAACCGCGTGATCCTTACCGGGGAAAATTCGGTCATTCGGCTCAGCAATAGCGATAGCGATAACTTCACGACTAATGCTACCTTTTGGCGTGTCCTGTCGTCCCAAGGTGGGCCGGGCCATGTTCTCTATCTGAAAAGTGAGCTGACGGAAGCTCGCTGGCGAATATATTCGGACAACATTGCAATGGCGCGTTGGCTGCAATCCACCGTGCTGGGCGTAATCTATGCCGAGCTTCTCGACCTGACCATTGCAGTGACCGACGCGCATTTCGGCAAGTCCGGTGACGCGCGTGATTTTTGGACAGAACGCCTAGTCACCCGCGATGAAGAGGTTGTGCTTACCTGGTATGAGATAGGCGAACCGTTCTTGGTCCACACTCAACCCAATACGATTCCAGGGCGCCCCTATGGGATGTGCACGGTGCTTGTCCCGGCGCTCGGCGCTCGGCTCACCTACAACGGGACCGAGGCCGAAGGTCGGCCTTGGCCGAGGGAACGCGAAGGCCATCGCTCCAGCACCTGCGTACTGGGATTATGCGAAAGCTGGACGGAGGCTCGATAGGCGATCCTAGTTTTGCCAGCTCCTGGTCTCGTTGCGCACCTTCAGGCATGGTGAGCGACCGGACCCTTCGGGCGTGCTGCGCGGAATTTCTCGGCATGAACCCGACCCAGTATGTGCGGCTGCGCCGGTTGAAGGAAGTCCGTCGCGCGCTGCGCGACGCCTACCCTGACAAAGTTAAGGTCGCGGAAGTTGCCAACCGTTTCGGTTTCACGCAGCTAGGGCGCTTCGCCGGGACATATCGGGCGACATTTGGCGAGATCCCATCGACCACTCTCGAACGTATTCCGGGAGTACCACTAACCGGCCGGTAAAATTTTCCAATTTTTGGCATAGTCACGAAGAAACCCAGGGTTTAGTCTTGTGCCGGCGGGCAGGGCTCGCTAGAGCACCGAATGAACCAATCCGGAGAATCGTCCGCACACTTTCCTAAGGAGGACCAGATGAAACAGCTCTACCTATTAGGGATTTCATTGCTAGCAGTTTCGGCTTGTGTCCCTCAACTCCCTCAACCAGCGGCGCCATCACTTGCCGCGACCGGCTTCGCGGCCGGATCGGCGACGAACACGACCAGGGCCTTTGACGGATATTACGGTAATGCTGTCGCCAGGAACGTGAACCCCGGCTGTCCCGATTTTGTCACCGGTCAAAATTTGACCATTCGCAACGGTCTTGCCACCTTCCAGGCCGCAGCTCCTGCCACGGGTACCGGAATTCCTGCCACGGGTACTCTTAATTTTCAGGGCTATGTCAATCCACAAGGTGGATTGGCGATGGTCAGCCAGACGGGGGGTCAGACGTTCCAGGGACAAATCGATCCCAATTTTGTGTTGACGGGTCGAGCGGCAGGTCCAAACTGCCTCTACGACGCGAGTTGGACCCGGGTCCAGGCATTTTAACCGGGGCTTGTATCAGGACGCGCTTAAAAGCGGCGCGAGAGATGATCGCGATCGCGCCGCCCTGCGGTTGCCGCGCCGCATTGGGGGCGGCTCCTCGGTGCCGCCTCCTACACACGACACTCGCTGCTATTGCTTCATGGTGACGAGAAGGAGAAGCAGCCCATTACATCGCGCGCAGGGCGATCTTGGCGGGCTAAATAGTGGAGGAACGCATGCAGCATAAAGTTAGGAGCGTCGCAAGAACCGTAAGGAAATGGGCAACTGTTCTCGCCGTCGTTGGGATGGCTGGAACCGCGGGAATATCGGTTGGCCAAGCCGATCAAGCGGACGCCAAGAAACTGCTTAAGGCCATGTCTGACTACCTTGGCGCGCAAAAGGCAATGTCGTTCGATTATGATGTAAACCTCGAACTCGTCAGCGCACAACAGCAAAAAATAGGGTTGGCAAGCTCCGGAACTGTGACGCTTAATCGCCCTGATAAGCTTCATTTGACGCGCGCCGGCGGATTTTCGAATGTCGAGATGGTCTTTGACGGGAAAACGCTGACATTGTTGGGCAAGAACAGCAACTTGTATACCCAAATCGAGGCGCCCGGCACGATCGATCAATTGGAAGAAGTATTGCGGAACAAGTACCACCGGCCCGTCCCAGGAGCCGATCTGCTGATATCGGATCCTTACAACGGGCTGATGCCGGAGGTTGACGACGTCAAGGATCTGGGAGCCGGGGTGATCCATGGCGTCGAATGCGATCACCTTGCGTTTAGGACGAAAGAGGTTGATTGGCAGATCTGGATCGCACAAGGAGCCCGCCCTTACCCGTGCCGCTATGTCATTACGAGCAAGAAGGTTGCCGGGTGGCCGCAATACACCCTCGATACCTGGGGATGGAAAACGGGCGCCGAAGTCGCTTCCGACAGTTTCAAATTGGAGATTCCCGCCGGTGTCAAGAAATTGACACCGGAAGAAGTCCCCGAGCTCAATGATATACCCGGTCTTTTTACGGCTAAAGGAGCAAAGTGATCATGCTAAAGCGCATCAGCGTTGGTCTACTGGCGATAATAATCTTTGGTATTTGCTTGGAACTCGGCGAGCGGTTGGAGATCCCAGGCGTGCACAGCTTCGTCTCCACCGCAGAAGCTATCGTCGGCCGTCCCCTGACGCCGGTGAGTTATGCCGGCGTCGCGCGACGGACCGCGCGACGGTGTGCCGTGGGTGTGTACTACTGCTAGGCCCAGGCGGCCCCAGCTGGGATGTAGAGAAACAGCACAGGGGCCGGTTTCGTCGGCTGTTCTTGGTCCATCCGCGCATGCAGCACACCGCGTGGCAGGAAGGCGCTGGTCCCTGCCCGCCGACCGACCGGTGAGCTCGGCGCTAGGCTCGCTAGATAAGCCCGACAATGACGAGGAGAATGATCGCGCCTACGACTGCGGCTATGATTGATCCGATCAGTCCCCAGCAGCGATGCCCAACAGGCCAAATAACCAGCCGCCGATCAGCGAGCCGATAACGCCGACCACGATATTGCCGACGAGGCCAAAGCCGATCCCCTTCATGATCACCCCGGCAAGCCACCCGGCGACGGCGCCGATCAGCAAGAAAATGATGAGACCTGCGAGTGTCATGGGCTTCAACCTCCTTCGTCGGGGCCCTCCCGCGGCCCAGTGCCATGGGACAGTGACATGCAATCATGACGTTGTCGCTCAGGAGGCGGGGATATGGCGCGCTTCAGCGCAGGGTTTTGGCGATTCTAAACGCCGAGGACCGGGTCTTCGAGACCTACACCCTGGTCGCGGACGAAACAACCGTAGCTGATCAGTTCTCCGAAACTCTCGCGGCGGCGGGTGTCAAGCGGATCTACGGCATCGTCGGCGACAGCCTCAACGGCATTACTGACGCCATTCGCCGCCACGGCAAGATCGAGTGGGTGCATGTCCGGCACGAAGAGGTTGCCGCCTTTGCGGCGGGTGCCGAAGCCCATCTGACGGGCAAACTCGCTGTTTGCGCGGGTAGCTGCGGACCAGGCAATCTGCACCTGATCAATGGGCTGTTCGATTGTCACAGGTCGTGTGTACCTGTGCTTGCCATTGCTGCGCAGATCCCGTCGGCCGAGATCGGTGCCGGCTATTTCCAGGAGACACACCCGCAGACGCTGCTCAAAGAGTGCAGCCACTATTGCGAGCTGATCTCCGGCGCAAACCAGATGCCGCGTGTGCTCGAGGTCGCGATCCGTGAGGCGGTCGGCAAGCGCGGCGTGTCGGTGGTGGTGATCCCGGGCGACGTGGCATTGCAGGCGGCTGCCGACGCGCCGGCAACCAAGCTCCGCGGCCTATTGCCAGCGCGGCCCGTCGTGATGCCCGAGAAGAGCGATCTCGATCGGCTCGCCGCGCTGCTGAACGGCGAGGGGCGGGTCACGATCCTGTGCGGCTCGGGCTGTGCCGATGCGCATGACGAGCTTCTGGCGCTCGGCGAGCGGCTCAAGGCGCCGATGGTCCATGCGCTGCGCGGCAAGGAATATGTCGAGTGGGACAACCCCTACGATGTCGGCATGACCGGGCTGATCGGCTTCTCGTCCGGCTATTACGCGATGCTCGACTGCGACGTCCTGCTGATGCTCGGGACCGATTTTCCCTACCGTCAGTTCTATCCGCATGGAAGCGGTGTGCGCATTGCCCAAGTCGATATCAGGGCAGAGAACATCGGGCGCCGCGCCGCGGTGGATCTTGGCGTGGTCGGCGACGTAAAGGCAACGCTCACCGCCTTGCCGCCGCTACTGGAGCAGAAACGCGACGCGGCGCATCTCGCGCAGGCGCGCGAGCACTACGCCAAAGCGCGCAAGGCGCTCGACGATCTGGCGGTCGGCGCCCCCGGCAAAGGGCTGATCCATCCGCAGCAGATCGCCAAGGCGATCAGTGACCGGGCCGCAGCGGACGCGATCTTCACCTGCGATGTCGGCCTGGCGACGGTATGGGCTGCGCGCTATCTGGCAATGAACGGCAAGCGACGACTTATCGGGTCGTTCTGGCATGGCTCCATGGCCAACGCGATGGCCCAAGCGATCGGCGCCCAGGCGGCGTTCCCCGACCGCCAGGTGATCTCGCTGTCGGGCGATGGCGGTTTCACGATGCTGATGGGGGACTTTCTCAGCCTCGTGCAACTCGGCTTGCCGGTGAAGGTCGTCGTGTTCAACAACGGAGCGCTCGGCTTCATCGAGCTCGAGCAGAAATCCACCGGATTTCTCCCATTTGGCACCGAGTTCAAGAACCCGAACTTCGCGGCCATGGCCGAAGCGGTCGGCATTCGCGCGATCAGGCTCGAGGACCCGGGCGAGGTCGAGGCCGGCATCGCCACGGCACTGGCCCACGACGGGCCGGTCCTGATCGATGCCGTCGTGAACCGGACCGAGCTTGCCATGCCTCCCGCGGTCACCTTGGAGATGGCGAAGGGCTTCACGCTCTACATGGTGAGGGCGGTGATGAGCGGGCGCGGCGACGAGCTGATCGATCTCGCGCGAACAAATCTGTGGCGCTAGCGGACAATTCCAATGGAGCTCACAGCGCTATTATCAGAATGGTCAAGGGGCCAACCAACCCGATCCGGGACAGAATCATTCGGCCGGTGGGATCAGGCCGCGAATTCCAATCTCCAATCAAAACAACCACATGATGCACAGAAATGGTAAATTCGCTCGAACGCTCGTCGAGCGCAACAAGGAGGCTTGAATGGCCCAGTCGAGCCAATCGCCCAAGCGGTCCATGTTTGGATCGCTGGTGCTGATCGCTGTGGTAATCGGTGGCGGTGCTGCTGCCTTTGCCTATACGGCGGGATGGCTCTCGCCGCAACGCCTCACGCCGGAGAAGATGGTGGCTGCGCTGGCGCCTCCCACCGGCGTGGCGCTCGGCCATCGCCGAAACCATGCCAAGGGCATCTGCTTCACCGGCGTGTTCGAAGCGAATGGGGCCGGGGCGGCGCTCTCAAAGGCCCAGGTTTTCACCCGCGGCCAATATCCTATCCTCGGACGCTTCAATCTCGCCACTGCCGATGCGAACGCGCCGGACGCAACAGTCCGGGTGCGGGGCATGGGACTGCAGATCTCGACACCGGACGGAGAGGTATGGCGCAGCGCCATGATCGATCCCCCATTCTTTCCGGTGTCGACGCCGCAAGCCTTTTACGAGCTGTTGATCGCCTCGGCGAGCAAAGACCCAGATGCGATGAAAACATTCGCCGGCGCGCATCCTGAGATTGCGGCGTTCGGTGCCTGGGCCAAGAGCGCCCCCTGGACCGGCAGCTACGCGGAGGATCGGTTCAACAGTCTCAACAGCTTCGTCTTTGCCGACAGTTCCGGCGCGGAGAAGACGGTGCGATGGTCGCTGCTGCCGGCGGCCCAACCGGTCCCGGTTTCGCCCGAGGATCTCGCGAAACGCGGCCCCGACTTCCTCGAACAAGAGATCACCGAGCGGGTCCGCGGCGGGCCACAGTACTGGACCATGATGGTCAGCGTCGCCAATCCGGGCGACCCCACAGCCGACCCGAGCAAGGCTTGGCCGGAAGACCGCCGCGCCATCGAGGTCGGCACGCTCACGGTGCAGCAGATAGAGGCCGAGCGGGACGGTCCGTGCCGCGACATCAACTTCGACCCCACCGTCCTGCCGTCCGGCATACGAACGTCGGACGACCCATTCCCGGCCGCACGGTCAGCTGCGTACGCGAAGTCTTACGACCTTCGTACGGCGGAAGCCGCGGACTATCCCCGAACTGCAACGGACGCCAAGCCATGATCGGGGTCCGCCAACACTTTACACCGCTCCAGCGTTTGCTGCACTGGCTCATGGCGGTCTGTATTTTGGCCATGTTGTTCATCGGCGTTGGCATGGTGTCTACTGTCATGCCGAAATATCTGACCCTCGTTTCGATTCACAAACCGCTCGGGATCGCAATTCTGGTCCTCGCGCTGGTCCGCCTGGGGGTGCGCCTGCGCTACGGAGCGCCGTCGCTGCCGGCCGACCTGCCCGAGCCGATGAAGCTCGCGGCCCAGCTGTCGCATTACGCGCTCTACATCCTAATTATCGGCATGCCGTTGCTCGGCTGGGGGATGCTGTCGGCGGCCGCCTACCCGGTCGTCCTGTTCGGGGGCGCGCACCTTCCCGCGATCCTACCGCAGAGCGACGGCCTGCATACGCTGCTGTGGAACGCGCACTTCTACCTTGCTTTCGTGTTCTTTGCCCTGGTCCTTTTGCATGTCGCGGCGGCGCTCTTCCATGCGCTCGTCCGACGCGACGGCGTATTCGACGCAATGGCGCCGGGTGTCGCCTCACCACGAGGGCGCGCCCGCGGAGTGATTTGTTGTCCCGGAGGAGCCTCGAGAACCCGCTTTGTCGCTATCGCGGCCATACCACCATGAACTGGACAGAGGGCTGATAAATGCGCATCGGGCTCTTCATCCCCTGTTTCATCGATGCCTTCTTTCCGGAAGTCGGCATCGCGACACTCGATCTGTTGGGGCGGTTCGGCCACGAAGTCGTCTACCCGCGCGACCAGACCTGTTGCGGGCAGCCGATGGCCAATAGCGGGTTCAACGCGGAGGCCGCCGATACCGAAGCGCTGTTCGTGCGAAATTTTACGGGCTTCGACTACATTGTGGCGCCGTCAGGCAGCTGCGTCCACCATGTGCGCGACAATTTCGACGCGATCGAACAGACCGCTACCGTGAGCGAGGTTCGCGCGCACACGTTCGAGCTGGTCGAGTTCCTGCATGACATCCAGAAGGCCGATGCCTTTCCGTGGGCGCGGTTTCCACATCGCGTCGGATTGCACAACAGCTGCGGCACCCTGCGCCGGCTCAAGCATGCCGCGCCCTCGGAATTGCATGAACCGTTCTTTTCCAAGCCGATGGATCTGCTCTCGAAGGTAAAGGACATCGAGTTCGTCACCCCGACGCGGCCGGACGAATGTTGCGGCTTCGGCGGCACCTTCTCGGTCTTCGAGGAAGCCGTCTCCGCCAAGATGGGCTACGACAAAGTCAGCGATCACGCGCGCGCCGGCGCCGAATACATCGTCTCGGCCGACAGCTCTTGCCTGATGCACCAGCAGGGCTGTGCCGAGCGCATCGGCGTGCCGATCAAGTTCATCCACATCGCCCAGATCCTGAACGGAGCCGCCGAATGAACGGCAAAGCCTTTCTGCTGCCTCTCGCACGACTGTTGATGTCGAGCCTGTTCGTCTGGGACGGCATCGTCCAGCTGCGCAATCCGGGCGGCACGGCACAATATTTCGCCAGCGTTCACGTACCCGCGCCCGATATCGCCGTCTGGATCTCGATATTGGTGCATCTGCTGGGCGGCCTGGCGCTGCTTGCAGGTTTCTACACCCGATGGGCCGCTGCTCTGCTTGTCCTTGTCTGCCTCGGCACTGCCTTTGGCGTGCATCTGCCGGCCGGAGATCCGGGCAACATGATCCACTTCTACAAGAACCTGGTGATGACCGGCGGGTTCCTTTACGTCATCGCCTTCGGCCCGGGCGGCCTCAGCCTCGACAGGGAGGCCGCATAGATGCCCCGCGACCCGCATCCAGCGACGCAAACTGCCCTCTTCCGAAGCGGAGCGAGCCGATGAGCACCCCTCCTGAGATGCTGTATCCCGAGCTGCTGGCTCTCTTCGACACGCATGCCATCATGCGCGATGGCCAGCGGCTCGATCACGCCGAGGCGGCGTCGAAGCCGCTGCGCTCGCGGCCCGAGCCGCAACCGCGCGGCGCCAAGGTCCACGGCAGTCGGCCGATCGATCAGGCGGAAGCGGCCGCGCGCTTCATCGCCGCGCCCGAGCACGAGAAGATGCATGACGAGCGGCTGTGGGATCTGCGGCAGAAGCGCGACCGCGAGATGCACGGCATTGCCGAATGGGAGGAATTGCGCTCGCTCGCCTCGGCGATCAAGGAACACACGCTCACTCATCTCGACCAATATCTCGAGCAGTTCGAAGCCAATGCGAAGTCGAACGGCATTCACGTGCATTGGGCGCGCGACGCGGCCGAGCACAATCAACTTGTCCACGGCATCCTCAGCGACCACGGCGCCAAGTCGCTGATCAAGAGCAAGTCGATGCTGACCGAGGAGTGCGGCTTCCGTCCGTACATGGCGTCGGTCGGCATCGAGGTCATCGAGACCGATCTAGGCGAGCGCATCCAGCAGCTCGATAATGAAGACCCGAGCCATGTCGTCGTGCCGGCAGTGCATAAGCTCCGGACCGATGTGGCGGAGGTGTTTGCGAAAACGATCGGCACCGATCCCGCCAACAGCGATGTGCATTACCTGGCCGAAGCGCAGCGCGAGGCGACGCGGCCATTAATCCTCGCGGCCGATGCCGGCATGACCGGCTGCAATTCGCGGTCGCCGAGACCGGTACTTTTGTCGTCTGCACCAACGAAGGCAACGCCGACCTTTCGGCGATGTGCCTAAACTGCACATCGCCTCGATCGGCATCGAGAAGATCATCCCGCGGTTCGAGCACCTCGCGGTGTTCGTGCGCCTGCTGTCGCGCAGCGCGCTGGGCTCGCCGGTCACGCAATACACCTCGCATTTTCGCGGGCCGCGGGCCGGCGGCGAGATGCATATCGTGCTAGTCGACAACGGCCGGTCCGAGCGACTGGGCCTCGAGGAGTTCTGGACCTCGCTCAAATGCATCCGCTGTGGCGCCTGTATGAACACCTGTCCGGTCTACCGGCGCAGCGGCGGCCTCAGCTACGGCGCCACCTACTCGGGTCCGATCGGCCTGATCATCGACCCCACCTTCAACCAGCGAAAATACAGCAATCTGCCCTTCGCTTCGACATTGAACGGCAGCTGCAGCAATGTCTGTCCGGTCAAGATCAACATCCATGAGCAGATCTATGCGTGGCGACGGGTGCTCGTCGAGCGGCACGAAACCCCGCTGGCCAAGAAGGCCGCGATGAAGGCGACCGGCGAGCTTCTGTCGCCCGCTGCATATCGTGCCGCAATCGCCGCCGCCGATGTGGCGCTGGCGCATCTGCCGCGCTTCGTCATTTACAACGGCCTCAACGCCTGGGGCAGACACCGCGAAGTGCCGCATCCGCCCAAGGAGACCTTCCATAGCTGGTATCAAGCCAATCGCGGAGGGAAACCATGAGCAGCCGCGAGGACATCCTGGCGTCGATCCGGGCAAACCTGCCGCGAGTGGATCGGCCGCTCCCCGCTGTCCCGCTGTTCGATGACAGCCCGCCGGCATCGCTCCTCGCGGCCTTCAAAGACAGCCTGCATAGCATGGGAGGGCTGTTTCTCGACCCGCCCGCCTCGGGTGATATGCTGGCGCCGGTACGTGAAAAGATCGCCGGCGCCAAAGTCGTGTGCTCGACGGTGCCGGAGATCGCGGGCAACCGCGACATCGCCGGTGTCGGCGCAACGCAGGATCTGGCGGACGTCGATTTCGCCATTGTCCGCGCTGCCTTCGCCGTCGCCGAGACCGGGTCAGTGCTGCTGAGCGACGCAGACCTGCACGTCAATGCGGTCGCCTATCTCGCGCAGCACCTGATCGTACTGCTCGATCCCGCAGACATTGTCGTAAACCTCCACCACGCCTATCGCCGGCCCGAATTCCGCGGCCGGCATTATGCGTCATTTCACGCCGGTCCTTCCGCGACTGCGGATATTGAAGGCGTGCTGATCCACGGCGCGCAAGGCGTACGCTCGCTTTCGGTGCTGCCCCTCGCGCGGGCAGCCGACAGCCCCGCCCACTGAAGCCAATGGAACTCTATCAGTCTTTACCGCCCCATCCTCCGGCAACGCCCGACACAAAGGTCGGCAAGCTCTCCGCTTGGGATGTCGTTTACTCGCTGAACATGGGTATAGCGTGTCTGATCACCTATTGGATCATCACCTACCTACTTTACGGATTTGTCGACCAGGCTTCGAACTTCCTGGGTGGAATGTGGGCGGTCGTCGCCGTCATCTTCGTCTTCAGGGACACCCGCGCCCATGCACTCTCTGCGGGAATAGCGCGGCTGATAGCGACCTGCGTCAGCTTCGCATTGTGCTTGCCGTACCTGTTGCTTTTCCCGTTTACTCCGGTAGGCCTCGCAATCCTGCTCGGCGTCGGCACGCTCGTGATGGCGCTATTGCGCCGGCGCGACGACATCGTGACAACCGGAATAACGACCACGGTTGTCATGGTGGTTGCAGCAATAAGCCCCAATGAGGCTTGGCAGCAGCCTCTGCTGCGGCTCTTCGACACCGTCGTCGGCATCACCCTCGGGGTCATATGCAAATGGATCGGTTCGTATCTGTTTTTCTTGGGAGAGCGGCTACATGAACGAGATTCGTAAGGAAACCGACAGCATGGGCGTGGTGGAGGTGCCCGCCGACAAGCTGTGGGGGGCGCAGACGCAGCGTTCGCTGGAGCATTTCAGCATCGGCCGCGATCTGATGCCGCGCGAGATGATCACGGCTTACGCCATCCTGAAAAAGGCGGCGGCCAACGCCAACCACACCGGCGGGCGGCTTGACGACGAGCGGCACCGGCTGATCGTCAAGACCTGCGACGAGATCCTGGCCGGTCAGCACCACGACATGTTCCCGCTGCACGTATGGATGACCGGCAGCGGCACGCAATTTAACATGAACGTCAATGAAGTGATTTCCAACCGTTGCTGCCAGCTCGCCGGCACCGCGCTCGGCAGCAAAACACCGGTGCATCCCAACGACCACGTCAACATGTCGCAATCGTCGAACGACTCGTTTCCGTCGACGATGTATATTGCCGCTGCGATCAACGTGAAGGGGCGGCTGCTGCCGGCCGTCACCAGCCTGCGCGACGCGATTGCCGCGAAGGCGGAGGAATGGAAGGACATCGTCAAGATCGGCCGCACCCACATGCAAGATGCCACGCCGATCACTTTGGGGCAGGAATGGTCCGGTTACGCCGGCATGCTCGGCGACGATATCGAGCGGATCGAGGATGCGCTGAAGGGCGTCTATCGGCTGGCGCTCGGCGGCACCGCCGTCGGCACCGGGATCAATGCAGCCTCCGGTTTCGCCGAGGCGGCCGCGGCAGAGATCGCGAGGCTCACCGGGCTGCCGTTCGTCAGCGCACCGAACAAATTTACCGTACAAGGCGCGCATGACGCGCTGGTGCAGCTCTCCGGAACCCTCCGCACCTCGGCGGTATCGCTATACAAGATCGCCAATGACATCCGCCTGATGTCCTGCGGTCCGCGCGCCGGGTTTGAGGAATTGCAGATCCCCGAGAATGAGCCCGGCTCCTCGATCATGCCGGGCAAGGTCAACCCAACCCAGGCCGAAGCGTTGACGATGATCGCCGTGCAGGTGATGGGCAACGACGTGGCGGTGGGCTTCGGCGGCGCCGGCGGCTATCTGGAGATGAACGTCTATAAGCCGCTGATGATCTTCAATGTTACGCACTCGGTCACGATTCTCAGCGACGGCTGCACCAACTTCCGCAAGTTCCTGGTCGAGGGAACCAAGCCGAACCTGAAAAAGATTAAAGAATATGTCGACCGGTCCCTGATGCTGGTGACGGCGCTGTCGCCGGTCATCGGCTACGACAAAGCATCGCAAATTGCCCACTACGCGATGGATAACGACCTGACGCTGAAGGAGGCCGCGCTGAAGCTCGGCTTCGTGACCGAGGAGCTGTTCGACCGCGTCGTCGATCCGGCGAAGATGGTCAGGCCATACGTTGCCGTGAACATCGATCGGTGAAGGCGCAGTGGAGATTCTAATCCGTCATTCCCGCGAAAGCGGGAATCCAGTTCAGTCCGCACAGCGTTTCTCTGGACCCCCGCTTTCGCGGGGGTGACGCGTAATGTGTTGAGGAGAAAGCAATGTCCGCTTCTAATACTGGTATCAGCAAACGCGGCATCGACCTGTTACACGACCCGAGCTTCAACAAATCCACCGGCTTTACCGAGGCCGAACGGCAGGCGCTGGGGCTGGTCGGGCTGGTGCCCGATGTAACCGAGTCGATCGAGACGCAGCTCAGCCGTGTCCTGCAGCAGCTCAAGGGCAAACCCAACGACCTCGAGCGGTTTATTCACCTGATGAATTTGCTCGAAACGAACGAGACGCTGTTCTATCGAACGATAATGTCGGACCCGGCTCGCTTTCTCGAGATCGTGTATGATCCAGAGATCGGCGAAGCCTCGTTGAAGTTCGACCAAATTCTGCGCCGCCCGCGCGGGATGTATCTGTCGATCAGCCGCAAAGGGCACGTCAGGGAGGTATTGCGCAACTGGCCGGTCAAAGACGTGCGCTTCATCTGCGCGACCAATGGCGGTCGCATCCTCGGCCTCGGTGATCTGGGCGCCAACGGCATGGCCATTCCGATCGGCAAGCTTCAGCTTTACACCGCGGCGGCTGGGGTGCCGCCGCAGGGCCTATTGCCGATGTACGTCGACGCCGGCACCAACAACGAAACCTATCTTCGCGATCCGCTCTATCTCGGACTGCGGCAGCATCGCCCGCCGACCGAGGAGCTCTACGCCTTTGTCGACGAGTTCGTGGACGCGGTTCAGGAGGTGTTCCCGAATTGCTGCATCCACTTCGAGGACTGGACTGGGACCGACGCGATCGCTCTACTCGCCCGCTATCGCAACAAGGTCTCCTGCTACAACGACGACATTCAGGGCACGGGCGGTGTCACGCTGGCCGGAGTGATCAATGCGCTCAAGATCACCGGCGGCCAACTCAAGGAGCAGAGGGTTCTGTTTCTCGGCGCCGGGTCCGCCGCAATCGGCCTCGCCGATCTGATCGTCGCCGGCATGAGTGAGCAGGGCGTGACACCCGAGGCGGGGCGGCAGCAGATCCGGATGTTCGATACCCAGGGACTGGTGGTCGCGGGGCGTCCCGGCCTGGCCGCACACAAGCGGCCCTATGCGCACAATCTGTCGCCCAGCAAACCCTTCAATCATCTCGACCCGGCGAGCGAGTGTCCGCAGATCGTCGCGGCCATTGAAGGTTTCAAGCCGACGATCTTGATTGGCGTCAGCGGTAACGCGCTTCCCGCCGCAACAGTGGGCAGACTATTCTCGCGCGAGGTCGTCGAGGCGATGTCGCGCCACAACGAGCGGCCCGTCATCTTTGCCCTATCGAACCCGATCGAGCACCACGAATGCCTGCCCGAGCAGGCTTATGAATGGTCCAAGGGCAAGGTGATCTATGCCGGCGGCGTGCAATTCCCGCCGGTTCACCTCGGTGGCCAGACGTTTCTGCCTTCGCAGGCCAATAATCTGTACATCTTTCCCGCTGTCGGCATGGCCATTTACGCCACCAATGCGAAGCGTGCGACCGACGAAATGTTCATTGAGGCCGCCCATGCCGTGGCCGACCAGGTGACTCCCGAGCAGTTGAAGCTCGGTATGCTGTTCCCGCCCCAGTCGAACATCCTGGAGGTCGAAATTCAGACCGCTGCGCGCGTAGCGAAGCTCGTCTTTGATTCCGACTTGGCTCGCGTCGCTCGTCCGACTGATATGGACGCCTTTATTCGACGACATCTCTACAAGCCCGAGTATCAGACGCTCGCGTGAATTTAAGCTGACGGCGGCGCCAGGCCGTCGGAAGTTCGCATCAGCTTTTGCACCAGAGGGCAGGATGATGACCGAACCGAAAGAACACCTCATCGGCTACGATCTGTTGCGCATCCCCGGCTCAACAAAGGGACGGCATTCACCGAGGCAGAGCGCCGCGCGTATGGCCTCGAGGGCCTCCTTCCGCCCACCGTGACCAATATCGATCTCCAGATAGCGCGTCGACACGCCGAGATCGCCAATCTCGATGACGACCTGCAAAAGTATCTCGTGCTATCCGACTTGCAGCTCCGCAACGAGACATTGTTTTATGCTGTCCTCATGTCAGACCCGGCGACCTACATGCCGCTGGTCTATACGCCGACGGTCGGCGAGGCTTGTCAGAAATTCGCTCACATCTTACGCGAGGCGCGCGGCATGTTCCTGCCGATCAGCGCCCGAGGCAGGGTTCGCGAGATCCTCGGCAACTGGCCGGAAAAGGACGTGCGCTTCATCGTCGTCACCGACGGCGAGCGCATCCTGGGCTTAGGGGATCTCGGCGCCGGCGGGATGGGCATCCCGATCGGCAAGTTGGCTCTCTATACCGCGTGCGCCGGCGTGCCGCCGCAATACTGCCTGCCGGTGGTTCTCGATGTCGGCACGAACAACCAAGTACTGCTCGATGACCCGCTCTATCAGGGCCTGCGCCACAATCGTGTGCGCGGCGATGAATACACGGCTTTTGTCGAAGAGTTCGTGGCGGCGGTGCAATCGCTCTATCCAAAATGCTGCATTCAGTGGGAGGATTTCGCGAACATCAACGCCATCCCGATCCTCGAGCGCTATCGCGACAGGGTCTGTACCTATAACGACGACATTCAGGGCACTGCCGGCGTCGCATTGGCCGGGATCTTTGCCGCGTTGCGCATCACCAAACAGAAGATGAGCGAGCAGCGGTTTTTGTTCTTGGGCGGCGGCTCGGCCGGGACCGGCATAGCGGAGTTGATCAGCCAGGCGATGGCGACGGAGGGGATAGAAATCGCCGCGGCGCGAAAGCGCAACGCGCTGTTCGACATCAATGGCCTCATCGTGACGTCGCGCACCGATCTGGCAGATTTTCAGAAGCCGTTTGCGCAGGAGGGGGAGAAGGTCACGAGTTTTGTCGAAGCTGTCAAAGCTATCAGGCCCACCGGCATCATCGGCGTCAGCGCCGTGCCGAAATTGTTTACCCGCGCGGTCATCCAAGCGATGGCCGAGATCAACGAGCGGCCGATCATTTTCCCGTATTCGAACCCGACCTCGCGCTCCGAATGCACGGCGGAGGAGGCGTATCGCTGGTCTGACGGCAGGGCGGTATTTGCCAGCGGCAGCCCGTTCCCGCCGGTCGACATCGCCGGCCGGCGCTTCGTGCCGGGCCAGGGCAACAACGTCTATATCTTCCCGGCGATGGGGATGGCGGTGTTTGCAACCGAAGCGACGTGCGTCACCGAAGAGATGTTTATGGTCGCGGCGAACGCCGTTGCCGAGCAAGTCACCGAAGAGAACCTCGCGACCGGGCTGATCTACCCGCCACAGAGCCGGATCCTCGACGCCTCGCTCCATGTCGCCGATAGAGTCGCCGCCTGCATCTTCGACAAAGGGCTCGCCCGCGTCCCGCGACCGGACGACATCGGTTCGCTCATTCGCTCCCGCGCCTATCGGCCGGTGTATTCGTCATGACCGGGGTTGACGGGGTTTCGAGGCCGGGCAGGTACCCTCGGTGCGATCGCGAGGGAGGCGACCGTGGTATCGGCAGCGGAACGTCAGTACTGAATTTTAGCGGTATAGCGGTGTATCCCGCCAAAGGAAGGGCACCACGCGAAAGGACGCGTCTATGAAGATCTTGATGGTTCTGACCTCGCACGACAAGCTCGGTAACACGGGCCGTAAAACCGGCTTCTGGCTGGAGGAACTGGCGGCGCCTTACTATGTCTTCCAAGATTCCGGCGCCCAGATCACCCTTGCATCGCCCAAAGGCGGGCGCCCGCCGCTTGATCCCAAGAGCAACGAGCCGAGCTTCCAGACCGACATCACCCGTCGGTTCGAGAAGGACGCCGACGCCAACGCGCAGCTTGACAGGACGGTGCGCCTCGATAGGCGTTAAGCAGGAAGACTACGATACCGTCTTCTACCCCGGTGGTCATGGGCCGATGTGGGATCTCGCCGAAGACGAGAACTCGATCAAGCTGGTAGAATCGTTCCTGGCCGCCGGCAAGACCTTCGCGTTGGTCTGCCACTCTTCCGGCGCGCTACGCCATGTCAGGACCCCGGACGGCAAGCCTTTCGTAGAGGGCAAGACCGTGACCGGCTTCACCAATGGCGAGGAAGAAGAGGTAGGATTGACGAAGGTGGTACCTTTCCTTGTCGAGGACGAACTGATGAGCCTCGGTGCCACCTTTTCCAAGGTCAAGAACTGGGGCGTTCACACAGTCGCCGACGGCCGCCTAATCACCGGCCAGAATCCGGCCTCGTCGGGCCCGGCTGCCAAGCTTCTGATCGATACGCTGAACAAGAAGGCCAGGTAGGACAATGTCGTGTTCATCATTGGGTCGTCGATCGGCGACAGCACGCCGAGCCGCCAGACCTTGTCCGCAGCTTGCGCGAGTACCGCCGAACTGGCCGAAACAAGGACGGCTAAAGCTGCGACCAGCAGAAAATCGCGGCCCTTCATTCGATGACTTCGTCGGCGTGGGCGAGGATCGATGGCGGGACCGTGAGGCCGAGTGCATTGGCAGTCTTGAGATTGACCACGAACTCGAATTTTGTCGGTTGCTGGAACGGCAGATCGGCCGGCTTGGCGCCGTTGAGAATTTTTCCGACGTAGATGCCGATCTCGCGATGGATCGCGGTAAGGCTGGAGCCATAGCTGATCAGACCGCCAGCCTCGGTGTATACGCGCCTCGAATAAATCGCCGGAACCGACCGCCTGACGTAGTGCCAGTGTTACCAGCTGCTCGCGATGGCCTTCAAAAAAGGGATTTCCCTCGACGACCAGCCCGTCGGCGCGCAGCTCGGCGAGGGAAGCGAAGGCGGCGCCGATCTCGCTTTCGCTGCTTGCCTTCAGGATAGGGAGCAACACCGCCTTCACACGGGCCGCCTCCTGCATGTCCCGGATTGTAGGTCCGGTCTGCGGAAAGCTTGGGTTAACCAGCAGGGCGATCACCTTGGCCCGAGGGAGCAGGTCGCAGAGCAGCTCGAGCCGCTTGGCGATAAGCTCCTCGTTGAGAATGGTGAACCCCGTGAGGTTGCCGCTTGGCCGCGCAAAACTGGCGACCAACCCAGTCGCAACCGGGTCCTGGCCGACGACAGAAACGATCGGGATTGTCGAGGTCGCGTTTTTCGCCGCGAAGGCTGAGGGTTCCCCGCCGTTGGTCGCGATCACATCGACCTCGCGGCCGACGAGCTGCGCCGCGAGGCCGGGCAGCCGATCATAGTGGTTCTCCGCCCACCGGTATTCGATTGATACGTTTTGTCCTTCCACGAAGCCGGTCTCGGCCAGCCCCTGACGGAACGCGGCCAAGTACGCCTCGATCTGGCCAGGCGAGGCGCCGCTGAGCCAGCCGATCACCGGCATCGCCTTTTGCTGGGCGCGGGCGACGAGCGGCCAACTGAGAGCGCCGCCGAGCAGCACCATCAAGCTCCGCCGCCGCATCTCACCCCCATAATGCAAGAGCCGGCTGAACCCTAGCACATCGTGACCTAGCCAGGAGGATCGATCAGAGCATGGACGGGAGCGCAGACAATCGGTCGTCGCGCGTGCAGGGAACGGCAGCTTACCGCGAACCTTCATGCCGGCGCGGCACAGGGACAACGGCTGCTTACGGCGCATCTCGCCCATTGGCGCGCGTCCCGACGATGGTCTCCTTTCTGAACCCACAGCCGGCGTTCAGCCTTGGCGACGGGAACCGCTCTTCATGCCCCGATACCGACCCTTGCCCCGCACCGAATCAGCAGGTCAGCAAGAGTACGGCAGGCATGCGAGACAAGCGCAGGGCTGCGCACCATTATGCGTCAAACCAGGCGGAGAGGGTCGGCGATGCGCCACTACATGCAAACCCTGCGCGAGCGCGGCGAGATCCTCGACGTTCACCGCGAGGTCGACCCAAAGCACGAGCTGGCGGCCGTGACCCAGGTGGCGATGCGGCGCTGGAACAAGCCGATCCTGTTTCACCGCGTCGCCGGCACCACGCTGCCAGTGCTGACGAATCTTTATGGCTCGCGCGAACGTCTGGCTGACATCATCGGCATCGCGCCGGACGATTTCTGTCGGCAATGGACCAACCTAACAGGTCTTGGCGGCGCGGTCGCCGGACCGCTGAAGCTAGAGGTACCGGTGGCGCCGGACCTTATCGAATGCCGGCTCAGCGACCTGCCGCTCTTGACCTACAGCGAGCGCGACGGTGGGCCCTATTTCACATCCGCGATGTTTGTCGCCAAGGAGCCTGAGACCGGCGTGCCCAATCTCTCGTTCCACCGCTCGATGTACATCAGCGACGAGGAATTGCGCTGCCGTCTCGCCCCGCGCCATCACCTGACGCTCTATCACGAGAAGGCGGAACGAATGGGCCGACCGCTCGAGGCGGCGATGCTGATCGGCCCGCCGCCAACCGCCTTTCTCGCCGCGGCTGCACCCGTGCCCTACGATGTCGACGAGCTCGAAGTCGCCGCCCAACTCGCCGGCGCGCCGATCGAGATGCGCCCGTGCCGGCATATCGACCTGATGGTGCCGGCGACCACGGAGATCGTCATCGAAGGACGGTTTCTGCCGCACGAGCGGCGCTCCGAAGGACCTTTTGGCGAATTCATGGGCTATTACGTGCCCGTCGGCGCGCAGGCGGTGTTCGAGGTCCTCGGCATCACGCGGCGGCCCGACGCGGTCTTCCACAGCATCCTGTGTGGCTCATCGGAAGAGGTGCTGTCACTCGAACTTTCGGTCGCCGCCAACATCTACCAGCGCATCAGCACCGTCTTGCCGGGCATCGTCGACGTCACCTGCCAGCCCTTTGTGCTGCATACCGTGGTCAAGATCCGGCAGCAATACGAGGGGCATGCGCGCCAGGTGCTGATGGCGGTCTTGGGCGTCGAGCCGACCTGGGCCAAGGCCGTCACCGTCGTCGACGAGGATGTCGACATCTACGACATGAACGACGTGATGTGGGCGATCCTGACACGCTCGCGGCCCGACCGCGACACGATCATCATCCCGGATACGCCGACCTTTTACCGCGATCCGCACCGTGACCACTGGGGCCGCATCGGTACCGACGCGACGGCGCCATACGAACGTCGCGACGATTTCGTCCGCAAGCGCATACCAGGCGCCGACACCGTCGACCTCGCTGCCTATTTCGACCGCTGGCCCGGGTAAGCAAACCCGGCGACCGGGAGGCGGCGAGCTAGTCACGCAAAGCGTTATGGGGAACCGACCGGTAATCGGCTGATCCGCGATGCGGCGCGGGGGCCGCGCTCATGGCTGCGGCTCCTCGCGGCACGCGCCGGCCGCTGTTGAACTGCTCGACCACGACGGCTCGATAGAGCGCGGCGTGCTCGGCGACATCTTGCTGGTTAAGCCGGCGCACGACGGCCGCTTACGGCGCGTCTCGCTCCTTGCGGTCCGTCGCTGCGAAGATCGCCTAGCCGAACCGACAGCAACCGCTCGCCTTTTGCACCGACCAGCTCGGCGACCTAAAGATCGGCTCCGACACAGGGACTTGCTTCAAGGTCGGGGTGTAGTGCCGGCCGGTAGCCGGCGCGGATTGCGAGCAACGTTGAGGGTGGGGTCAGCAACCCGTCAGCGAGAGGGATTTGTCGCTCTACCTGATAGCCTTGCTCGCTCCAGCGGAACGCGCGGCCCTGCACAATCGTGTAGGCCTCGCCAACCGCGGCAATCACGGTGCCGTCGGGCAGCTCGGCGATAGGTCCAGGTATGGCATAGACCCGTTTACGGCCGCGGTCCAGCCGCTCCTCGTGCAGTACGGCATCCATCTCCGGCGCTAGAGGCGCCTTCCCTCCCTTCGCCTTGCCCCAGGCGGTGCGAAATGCCTCTGCAGCCGCGCGGCGGCAGAAGAAGCACGGGCGATGCCCGGCGGCGAGCGCCACCGCTTCGTCGAGAAAGAAAAGCT
>Ga0306920_100001119_pt1 | contig 32952 bp, 33 predicted proteins | sample flu12Cox44000170_FD_204666 | JGI IMG/M metagenome (GOLD analysis project Ga0306920, IMG submission 204666) | Lab enrichment of tropical soil microbial communities from Luquillo Experimental Forest, Puerto Rico - flux4day.12C.oxic.44.000.170 (v2)... | ecosystem: Environmental > Terrestrial >...
CGCCGGTGTAGAGGAACGGGCGGCGTACGAAGGCGTTGGACCCGCCGACGAGCTTGGTCACCTCGATCTCGGGGCGTCGCGCGGCGATCTCCAGGCGGATGGTGTTGCCGACGACCGCCAGCACGCCGATACCGAGAAGCACGGCGGCCATCAGCAGCAGCCGCCGCAGCACCTCGAGGATGGCGTTGAAACGCATGACCCAGTCCGAGTCGACCTGCACGAGGTCGACTTCCGGCCAGGCGGTGAAGTAGGCGCGCAGCGCCTCGAGCGCCGTGGCCGAGCTGTCCTCGGATCGCGGACGCACGTGCAGCACGTGGGGCAGCGGATTTTCCTTCAGTGCCACGAGTGCATCGCCGAAACCCGAGTAGGTGCGGAAGTCCTCCAGCCCCTTGTCTGCGGGGATGAGGGTCACCGAAGCGACGTCGTGCCGCCGCTGCGCCGCCTGCGCCAGCTGCTGTGCCTTGGAGAGCGGCACGTCCGTCTTGAGGAACACCGACAGATCGATCGCGTTGGCGAAGTTGCCGGTCGCCGCCTGGGCGTTGGTCACGAACAGCCGCAGCGCGGTGGGCAACGCCAGTGCGAGCGCGATCACGAGCAGCGTGAGCAGGGTGGCGAGCGGACTGCGCGCGAGTCGCCCGAGCGAGCCCAGCAGGGCCTGCGCATGACGGCCGCTGGCGACCGCGACACTCATCGGTAGGCAAGCATCGAGGGCAACGGGTCGGCCGCATCGCCCTGCACCTGGCCGTTCTCCAGCACGATCACCCGCTGGCCGAATTCACGCACCAGGTGGTGATCGTGGCTCGCGATCACCACCGTGACGCCGACGTCCTGGAAACGTCTGAACAGCTTCATGACCTCGAGCGACAGATCCGGGTCGAGGTTGCCGGTCGGCTCATCAGCGATCAGCAGCGGCGGCTTGCTGACCACCGCACGCGCGATGCCGACGCGCTGCTGCTCGCCGACCGACAGCTCGAGCGGCAGCACGCGCTCCTTGCCGAGGAGCCCCACCTGATCGAGCGCGGCCCGCACCCGCCGGTCGATCTCCTTGAGCGGCGTCGCCGCGACAGCCAGGGGGAGCGCCACGTTGTCGTACACCGGCCGATCGGCGAGAAGCTTGTGATCCTGGAACACGACGCCAATGTTGCGGCGGAACGCGGCGACGTGCCGCGACTTCAGCGTCTGGGTGTTGCGGCCGGCCACCATCACGGCTCCGCGCGTCGGCCGCTCGAGCAGCGCGATCAGCTTCAGCACCGTGCTCTTGCCGGCGCCTGAGCGGCCGGTGAGGAACAGCATCTCGCCGGTGTGGACGCTGAAGCTGACGTTATTGAGCGCCTCGCGGCCGTTGGCGTAGCGCTTGCTCACGCGCTCGAACACGATCATGCCGCGCCTGCCTCGCCGCCGGCGGCTGTGCGGCCCTCCGGTCCCTCGACGAGCGCCGCGGCGAAGGCTGCCGCGTCAAACTCGCCGAAATCCTCGGCCGCCTCACCGACACCGATGTAGCGGATCGGTATCCCGAGCTCGTTGGCGATCGCGATAACGATGCCGCCTTTCGCCGTGCCATCGAGCTTGGTGAGCACGAGACCGGTGACGCCGACCGCCTGGTGGAACTGCCGGGCCTGGACGAGTGCGTTCTGGCCCTGGTTGGCGTCGAGCACCAGCAGCACCTCGTGCGGTGCGCTCCCATCGAAGCGCTGAATGACGCGCTTCACCTTCTTCAGCTCCTCCATGAGATGCGACTGGCTGTGCAGCCGTCCCGCCGTGTCGGCGAGTACCACATCGCTGCGGCGTGTGCGCGCCGCCGACAGGGCATCGAAGACCACGGCTCCGGGATCCGCCCCCGGCAACTGCGCGGCGAAGTCCGCTCCCGTGCGCTCCGCCCATACCTTGAGCTGCTCGATGGCCGCCGCACGAAAGGTGTCACCGGCGGCGAGGAGCACCGCGCGGCCCTCCGCGGCGCAGCGCCGCGCGAGCTTCCCGATGGTCGTGGTCTTGCCCGAGCCGTTGACCCCGACCACCAGGATCACGAACGGGCGATGTGCGGGCTCGATGCGCAGCGGTGAGGCGACGGGCGCGAGAATCTCCACGATGGCCTCGCGCAGCGCCACGACCAGCGCGCGCGCGTCGGTGAGCTCGCGCCGCGCCACGCGCCGCCGCAGTCCCTCGAGGATACGCTCGGTCGCCTCGACGCCGACATCGGCGGTGATGAGCCGCGTCTCGAGCTCTTCCAGGATTGCGGCATCGATCTGGCGACCGCGCAGCAGGTCGCCGAGATCGTAGGTGAGCCAGGAATTGCCGCGGTTAAGGCGGTTGCGCAGGCGGCGGATGAAGCCGGGGCGATCCTCGGCCGGCGCGTTCGCATTTTCGGGAGTGCGGCGGAACATATGGCGCGCATTGTACCGACCGCGGCACTCTGCGCGGACGCAGGGGACCAGGACCTGCGCGGCCGCGCGCCCACGGGCCGCTGGCGAGCGCTGCTACTGGACGACTGCCGGGTTCGCGATCACCAGCGACGTTCCAGGCGTGGTGGCAGGGATGCCCGCAGCGGGGATCGCCTGACCGGTGAAACTGATGGCTTCGAGCTGCATTTCCTCGGTGACTGCCTTGTCCGACCTCGGGTCGACGAAGGATTGATGCCTTCCCGCGGTGAAGTTCACGAAGGAATGCAGGGCCGCGCCGGCCGCACCCGGAGGATGAGCTTGAGTAAAACCGCCCGTCGCGATAATCCGCGCGGTTGCGTCGTTCGGTACCACCTGGTCCGGACACCACGTCGGTGGCGGAGAGTTGGCATTGCAGCCTGCGGGCTGCGGCGAGCTGCCGACCACCTGGATGATATGGATCGGATGAGTCGCTGCCGCTGCCGCGATGTAATTCCAGGGATCGCCGGAGTCGATCACCGTTTGCAGGTCGCGCAAGTACTGCGCGTAAGGCGTCGTGCCCGGGGTCAGCAGTCCGTTGCTCGCCTCCTCCAGCTTGGGCAGCACAATCGGACCAATGGTCGGCGACTCGGCGCCCAGGTACACAAACTTGCCGCCGGGATTGGCGAGCGTGACGCTCAGCACCGGGGGAACCGGTAGCAGGGACATCGCGGTGAGAAAGCCGGGGCCGACGATCGCGCCCAGGGAATGGCCCATGTAATGGACCTTGGTTGGGTCGATGTACGGCGCCGTCGCGGGCGCGGGCAGCTGGATCGTCGCAACGGATTCGGCCAGCGTCACCAGGTCGACGGAGGACTGGCGCAAATTATCCCGGAGGGTCAGCGGGTTTGTCAGGAAGGCGAAGAGATAGTGCGAGCCGCTCGGGTCGATGGCCTTGCCGCCGCTGAACGTGGTCAGATCGAACGTTCGCTCGATCGAGCCGGTGGCGGGCAGGCCGAGGCCCGTGTACAGGGGATTCGTGCTGCTTGCATAGAACGGGGGACAGAGAGGCTGTGTGGTGAACGGCGGCGTACAGCCGTGCAGCGGCTGGTCGATCACGATTCCGACGAGTCCGGCGAGCGCGAGCGAGTCACCAATCGGGATCAGATTGGTGCGATCTGCGGTTATGCCGTGCTCGAAAATCACGATGGGCCAGCCGGTCCCGGGCTTCGCCATGCCTGAGGTGGCGTTGGGCACAGTCATCAGCACGGGCACCTGCAACGCCTTTACGGTCGCCACCGGAAGCGGATTGAAGCGCGTCGTGAGCGTGCTGGTCTTATCGGGGGCCGTGGCTGCAGCCGCATGCCAATACTCGGTATCGGGTGCCGTTGGGCCTTCCGCGGGAGTGGCCAGGTAGTACGGCAGGGTCATGACACCCACATACACGTCGGCGAGACCCAAGCCTCCGAAAGTTCCCGTGGTCATCGGCACGTTCGGCGACGTGAAAGCCTGGTTCACCTTGATCGGTTGCGGCCTCGCTTCCGAGGCTGCGGCGAGGAGCGTGTCGAGGGTCGACTCGGTCGAGAAGCTGAAGGACGCGACGACATTCGCGGGGTTGACGCCGAGCAGCGCGTGCGCGAGCGCCAGGTGGGCGCCACTCAGCTGGCAGAGGGCGTTGAGGTTCGGGTCGGTGATGCCCGGGCACTTCGCCCCTCCGGAGGCGAGGGCAGCCTGGAAGCTGGCGTAGTCCGTATCAGCGACGGTCGGCTTGCCACCAACCGTGATGGCCTTGGTCAGCAGCACCATGTAGGCCTCGCCCAGCCCGCCGTTCGCGGCCTGGCACGGTGAATTCGGTGGCGGCGGGAGACACGTGCTCGCAGCGAGTGGTTTGAGAGGCGTGATCTCGAGGGTCGAGGCATCGTCTGCCGCCGGGGCGACCATGTAGTCGGCCCCGGTGCCCATGTTGTCGGCCGGCGTGCACGTTGCGCCCGGTACGCAGCCCACCAGCGGAACGAATTTTCCAGCCGGCGGGGGCACGGGTGCCTTTGCAGGAGCTGCAGCCGACGGAGCGTTGGTTGTATTGATGTGAACGACGATCACCGCGCCAGGCGTGGCGAGTGACGCCTTGTCGATCGGCCCGTTGAAGAGCGCGCGGATCGGCGCCGTGGTCGAGAAGCCATCGATGGCGTTCACCGCGGACTGAGCGGCCCACAGCTTGTTGGGCGGCTGAATGTTGAGCGTGCCATCCGTGGATCCGGCGAAGTATGCATCGAACGGGTAGGGGAGCTGGCCCGTCGCCACGTTATATATCGCGACATTGGCCGGCGGCGGCGGTGGAGGTGTAGAGCCTCCCGGATTGGCATAGCTCGTGAGGTCGGCCTGGCCGGTCACCGTGCCGTAGCCGCTGTTCCCGCATCCGCTGATGAGCAACAACACACCTGGGACCAAGCCGGCGGCAATGAGTCTTTTCATATCGCTCGAAACTCCCCGCCGACCTCCTGGCGCGCGAGTCAGACGCGACGACGGTCGGTGTTCTATTGTGGTTCGCGAGCCATCTGAATTCTTGTGGCTCACCGGCCGTGACCCCCTCCTGCCGGTGCTGTTGGAGCGCTGTTGAACGAGCCAAGCTAGAGTACGCTCACGGCCAGAACAGAGGCAAGGTGCGGCCCGGAAAGAACCAAAGCGCGCGCTTGGCGTTGGGTAGCAAGTCAAAGCGCCGCTCGACCGCTCCCGGGAAAAGGGCGGGCGGGTCGCGCGTGCTGCGTATCATCGGTGGCACGTGGCGCGGCCGGAAACTGCGTTTTCCGGCCGGCGCGGCTATCCGCCCCACCCCGGACCGCGTGCGCGAGACGCTCTTCAACTGGCTGGGCACGGCGATTCGCGGTGCACGCTGCCTCGATCTGTTCGCCGGCAGCGGCGCGCTCGGGCTCGAAGCGCTCTCGCGGGGCGCGGCTCACGTCACCTTCGTCGAGCAGGACGCTGCAGCCGCGCACGCGCTGCGCGAGCGGCTCCTGGAATGGCAGGCGGGAGATGCGCGTGTCGTGCGCACCGACGCGTTGCGTTATCTCTCAGGCGATGCCCGGCCGTTCGACATAGTGTTCCTCGATCCGCCATTCGCCTCCGGGCTGCTCGCCCGCTCCGCGGCACTGCTCGAGGAGCGCGACTGGCTCGCGGCGGACGCCCGCATCTACGTCGAGTGCGCGGCGCGTGAGGGACTCCCGCCGCTGCCCGCGGGGTGGCGGCCGCTCAAAGCGAAGCAGGCGGGCGAGGTCGGTTATCATCTGTTGGCGCACACAGCGCCGGACATTCACACCGCATGAAACGCAACGCCGTCTACCCGGGCACGTTCGATCCCATCACCAATGGTCACCAGGACCTGGTGCGTCGCGCCGCGTCCATCTTCGACCACGTGGTCGTCGCCATCGCGGCCAACCCCAACAAGGCCCCGTTACTCACGGTCGAGAAGCGCGTGGAGCTCGCGCGCCGCGTGCTCCACGACCTGCCGAACGTGGAGGTGCAGGGCTACTCGGGACTCACGGTGAACTTCGCGCGCCGCTACCAGGATGCGGTGATCGTGCGCGGCCTGCGCGCGGTGTCGGATTTCGAGTTCGAATTTCAGCTCGCCAACATGTCGCGCCACCTCGACCGCAACTTCGAGACCGTGTTTCTCACGCCGCAGGAGCCGTTCTCCTTCATTTCCTCGACCCTGGTGCGCGAGATCGCGGTGCTCGGCGGGGACGTGAGCGCCTTCGTACACCCGATCGTCGAAGCGGAGTTGAAGAAGTACCGGCGGACCTGAGAGTGCGGGCGGGCGCCTTCGCCGCCACTTTCCGACCCGCCCGGCGGCGCGCCCTGCGGACACGCGGCAGGCGAATGCGCTCCACAGGCGCCGGCAGGGTACCGGCGCGCTTCAGTTCGTTCGCCCGCCACAGGTAACACGCAGCGGTCGTGCGGTAGGGTTTCCAGCGCTCGCCCCAGGCGGCGAGTGCCTTGGGTCGCGGCAACCGCGCGAGGCCGTACGCCGCCTGAAACCCGGTGCGTACGCCGAAGTCATCGACCGGCAGTACGTCGGGCCTGCCGAGCTGGAACACGAGCAGCATCTCCACCGTCCAGCGGCCGATGCCACGCACCTGCGTCAGGCGCGCGATGATTTCCTCGTCGCTGAACCCGCGCAGCGTCGCGGCATCGGGCACCACTCCCGCCAGGGTCTTCTCCGCCAGATCGCGCAGCGCTGCGACCTTGGCGAAGGAGAATCCGGCAGCGCGCACGCTGTCCGCGGAAGCCGCCAGCACCTGCTCGGGGGTCGGAAACACACCGCCACCCACCGAATCCACGAGACGCTTGAGGATGGTGTTGGCGGCGGTGCCATTCAACTGCTGATGGGCGATGGCCCGGGCGAGTATCTGAAAAGGGTGACCGTCGGCCTGTGTTGAGAGCCGGCAGGGCCCGACAGCGCGGATCAGGCCGCCGAGGACCGCATCGGCGCGGGAAAGATGGGTAAGAATGTGCCGCTTCATCGGCGCTCACTTCTGACAGGTCGGACAATAGTACGTGGAGCGCTGTCCCTGGGTCATGGCCCGCACCGGGCTGCCGCAGCGCCGGCACGGCTTGCCGCGCCGCTCATAGACGTAGAGGCGCTGGCGGAAATAGCCGGGCGCACCGTCGGCCCCGAGATAGTCGCGCAAGGTCGTGCCGCCAGAGCGGATCGCCTGGCGCAGCACCGCGCGTACGGCGCGCACCAGGCGCGCGGCATCGGCTCGCGTCAGGCTGCGGGCCGCCCGACCGGGCCGCAGGCGCGCACGGAACAACGCCTCGCTGGCGTAGATATTGCCGACGCCAACCACCAGCTGGCTGTTCATCAGCAGCTGCTTGATGGCGACGCGGCGTCTCCGGGTGATGCGATAGAGATAGTCGGCGTCAAAAGCCTTCGAGAAAGGCTCGGGGCCCAGACGCTCGAGCAGCGGATGCGCGCCTGCCTCGCCGCTGGTGTAGACCAGGCTGCCGAAGCGGCGCGGGTCGTTGAAGCGCAGCGCGCGGCCAGAATCCAGCACCAGATCGAAATGATCGTGCGGGACGCGCGGGGTGGCAGCCGGCACCACGCGCAGGTTGCCCGACATACCGAGGTGCAGCAGCAGCGTTCCGGACTCGAGCCCGAGCAGCAGGTACTTTGCGCGCCGGCCGACGCGCACGATGCGCTGACCGGCCACCTTGCGTGGCAGATCGCGGGGGAGTGGGTAGCGCAGCCGCGGTTCGTACACCGCGAGCGCGCTGATGCGCCGGCCGCGGACGTGAGGCGCGAGCCCGCGGCGCGTCGTCTCGACTTCAGGCAGTTCGGGCAGCGGAGGTTACTTGATCTTGGATTCTTTGTAGGCGACGTGCTTGCGCGCCACGGGGTCGAACTTGCGCACCTCGAGCTTATCCGGATGCAGCCGCTTGTTCTTGGTCGTCACGTAGAAGTGGCCGGTTCCGGCCGAGGACAGCAGCTTGATCTTCTCGCGCATGATGACTCCTTGAACGGCGTCTCAGAGCTTGTGGCCCTGAGCGCGCAGCTCCGCGACGATCTTGTCGATGCCCTTCTTCTCGATCGTGCGCATGGCGTTGGTCGTGAGGCGCAGCGTCACCCAGCGCTTCTCGGTCTCCAACCAGAAACGCTGTGTGTGCAGGTTCGGCAGGAAGCGACGGCGCTTCTTGTTGTTGGCGTGAGAGACTCGGTTACCGACTGCCGGCTTCTTACCGGTGACCTCGCAGACGCGGGACATACGAACAACCTTGAGATTTCAGTGACTTACGGTCGAGAAGGCGTATCCTGCCCGATCCCGGGCCGGGCTTTATACCAGCCCCGCGGCGGGATCTCAAGGAGGCCCCTCAGATGAGTCCGTGCTCGGAGAACGAATAGCAGAGCCCGTCACCGATGATGAAGTGATCGAGAACCCGGACATCGACGAGCGCCAACGCCTCCTTCAGGCGCCGGGTGATGAGCTCGTCCGCCTGGCTCGGCTCGAGCACGCCGGAGGGGTGGTTGTGAGCGAAGATCAGGGCTGCCGCGTTATGCAGCAGAGTCTGTCGCAGGACCTCGCGGGGGTGAACGCCCGCGCGATCGATGGTACCGCGGAAGAGCTCCTCGAAGGCGATGAGCCGATGGCGGCTATCGAGGTACAGGCAGCAGAACACCTCGTACGGACGATCGCGCAGCTGCGCGATCAAAAACGTGCGCGTTGCCTCCGGAGCGGCAAGCGTCGGCCCAACGCGCAGCGCCTCACGGAAATGCCGCCGCGCCAGCTCCAATGCCGCTTTGAGAATCGCATAGCGCGCGGGCCCGATGCCGGCCTGCGCGAGGCAGTGCTCCGCCTCCGCGTTCAGCAGCGTGCGCAGCGAGCCGAATTGTGCGATCAACGTGCGTGCCAGCTCGACCGCCGAGCGGCCGCGGGTGCCCGAGCCGAGCAGCAAACCGAGCAGCTCGGCGTCCGAGAGCGCGTGGGCTCCGCGCTCGAGCAGCTTCTCGCGCGGCCGCTCCGCGCCCGGCCAGTGACGGATGCTCATGACTTCCGGTTCTAAGTGTCTGTGGGGCGAGTCTAAGGAGGGCCGCCGGCGGCGGGCGAGGGGGAGAAAGCGCTCCGAATGGGCCGATTTCCCACTCTTCGCCCGCGGCTTATACCCTCGGCGAGGCGCGGTGCGATAATCGTCGGGAACGAAGACGGGTTCCCATGCAAGGCAAACACATTCTCCTCGGGGTCACTGGTGGCATCGCGGCCTACAAGGCCCCCGATCTCGTGCGGCGGTTGCGTGAGGGCGGCGCCGAGGTACAGGTCGTGATGACCGCGGGTGCGCGCGAGTTCGTCACGCCGACCACCTTCCAGGCGGTCTCGGGACGCACGGTCCGGAGCGATCTGTGGGACGCAGCAGCCGAGGCGGCCATGGGCCACATCGAGCTCGCGCGCTGGGCCGATGTTGTGCTCATCGCTCCGGCGAGCGCTGATTTTTTGGCGCGGGTTGCCGCGGGGTTGGCGGATGACCTGCTGACAACGTTGTGTCTCGCCACCGCGGCGCCCATCGCCGTGGCGCCCGCCATGAACCATCTGATGTGGTCGAATGCGGCGACGCGCGCCAACATCGCGACCCTCGCAGCGCGCGGCGTGCAGGTCTACGGTCCCGGCGAAGGCGATCAGGCCTGCGGCGAGACCGGCGAGGGGCGCATGCTCGAGCCACTGGATCTGGCTGGCCGCTTGCAGGCATTGCTGCCGGCGGATGGGCCACTCGCCGGCAGGCGCGTGCTGGTCACGGCGGGGCCGACCCGCGAGCGCATCGACCCGGTGCGCTTCATCAGCAATCGCAGCTCCGGCAAGATGGGATTCGCTGTGGCGCAGGCGGCGCGTGAGGCGGGCGCGAGCGTGGTGCTGGTCGCCGGACCTGTCAGCCTGCCGACGCCCGCCGGGGTGACCCGCATCGACATCGAGAGCGCCGCGGAGATGCTGACCGCGGTGTTGCGCGAATTGCCGGGCACCGAAGTATTCATCTCTACCGCCGCCGTCGCGGATTACCGCCCGGCGCGGGCCGCGGCGCAGAAGATCAAGAAAACTACCGATACCCTGGACCTCGCGATGGAGCGCACCACCGACGTGCTCGCCACGGTCGCCGCGCGCAGCGAGCGGCCGTTCGTCGTCGGCTTTGCCGCGGAGACCGAGTCGGTCGAGCAGAACGCGCGCACCAAGCTACTGAAGAAGAATCTCGACATGATCGCCGCCAACGAAGTCGGCCACGACAAGGCCTTCGACTGTGAGGACAACCAGCTCATCGTGCTGAGCCGCGGCGCCCGTCACGAGCTCGCACGGGCGGGGAAGCTCGCTCTGGCGCGCGGGCTCATCGCACTGATCGCGCAGGAGCTCGCTGCGCGCGGTGGTGCCTGCCGCCGCGGTACGGCGCTCGCTTGAGCGCGCCGGCAGCCGAACGCCGCGCGCACCGCGCGCTGCAGGTCCGCATCCTCGATCCGCGTGTGGGGCGCGAGTTCCCTCTGCCGGCCTATGCGACCGCGGGTTCCGCGGGCCTCGATCTGCGCGCCTGCCTCGATGCGTCCCTGCTGCTCGCCCCGGGGAAGGCCGAGCTCATTGCAACCGGTATCGCCATCCATCTCGAAGATCCGGGGTACGCTGCCGTCATCCTGCCGCGCTCGGGACTCGGCCACAAACACGGCATCGTCCTCGGCAATCTGGTGGGCCTCATCGACTCCGACTACCAGGGGCAGCTGATGGTGTCCTGCTGGAATCGCGGTACGGAGCCTTTCACCGTGCACCCGGGCGATCGCATCGCGCAGCTGGTCGTGGTTCCGGTGCTGCAGGTCGAGCTCGAAGTGGTGGAGGACTTCGCGTTATCACAACGCGCCGCGGGAGGCTTTGGCCATTCCGGTCGGCGCTGACGCCATCAGCGCCAAGGCACGCAACGCCGCAACGCTACCGCGCGCTGGCCTGCGACACTGTCGGTGTGGCCTGGGTCGCGGCGGCGCGCGGCGAGATCGGCGCGGGCGACTGCGAGTGGATGGCGTGCAGTTCGCGATAGCGCTCGATATCCGCCTGAAACTGTGTCCGCAGTGCCGTTTCCTCGGCGCCCTTGGCGGTGAGTGCGCCGCTCTGCACGCGTAACTCGTTCACCGTGCGCACCAGGTTCTCCGCGAGGTCGTCCGGCATGCGCCAGCCGTCCTTGCGGTCGGCGTACGGACTGTAAGTCAGGGCTCGCTCCTTAAGGCTGGCGAGCCGCACCCGCAGGCTCTCCACGTACTGCTCGGCCGCTGCCCGCTGGGTCTTGAGCTGTTCGAGGCGCGCATCACGCAAGGCCTCGATGTCCTTCACCGAGGTGTAGGTGGAAACGAGGAAGGCGTCGTGCTGCTTCTGTTTCATGAGCGCATCACGCGCCCGTGCTGCCACAGCCTCCTCCTCGGGCGTCTTCTGCTTGTCGAGATGGCCCACCTCGACGCCCTGCGCGTTGAGGATCGCACGATCCTGACTCGCGTACTGCGGCGGGATGTTGTCGCCGTAATGCACCACGCCCTGCTCATCGACCCAGCGATAAGCGATGCCCTTGTTGGAGTTGGTGGAGTGCTGAGGGGGAGCGCCGTAGGCTGCAGCGCCGAGCGCCGTCGAGACGAGCAGCACGATGAACCTGAGACGCGCCACGGCAACCATATGTTTATGTTCCGCTGCCGGACCGCCGGCTGGCAAGCTCAACACACGCCGTAACGCGCCTGATAGGCCCGCAGAGCTGTGAGCTGGTCGTCAGAAATGCGTGCGCGTCCATCCGGCCCCCGCGTCAGAGCCTCGATCAGATCGGCAAGTGTGATGATGCTCACACATCGCAGACCCTCGGCCTGCTCCACCTCCTGCACCGCGCTCAGCGCTCCCTGGCCACGCTCCTGACGATCGAGTGCCAGCGCCACACCAACCGGCTGTGCGCCGGCGGCGCGGATCACGCCGAGCGATTCACGCACCGCGGTGCCGGCGGTGATGACATCGTCCACGATCAGCACGCGCCCCCTGAGCGCCGTGCCGATGATGCTGCCTCCCTCGCCGTGCTCCTTCGCTTCCTTGCGGTTGAAAGCGTACGGCACCTTGAGGCCGTGATCGACCGACAGCGCGATCGCGGTGGCAGTCGCGAGCGGGATGCCCTTGTAGGCGGGGCCGAACAGCATGTCGAAGGCGAGCCCCGCCGCCCTGATCGCCGCGCCGTAACAGCGGCCGAGCGTCGCGGCCGACTCACCGTCGCTGAACAGCCCCGCGTTGAAGAAGTAGGGGCTCTCGCGGCCGGACTTGAGCGTGAAACGCCCGAAGCGCAACGCATTGCTGCTGAGCGCCAGATCGATGAAGGTGAGCTGGTATTGCTGCATGCCATATCATTGCGCCATGCGCGTCATCACCGTCAACGTCTGCGGCATCCGCGCGGCGGCCGCGAAGGGACTGTTTAGCTGGCTGCGGCGTCAGCGCGCCGATTTCATCTGCCTCCAGGAAACGAAGAGTCAGGAGCACCAGCTCGCCAGCCACGACGTGCGGCTTTCCGGCTATCACAGCTTCTTCTGCGACGCCGAGCGCCCGGGCTACGCCGGCGTGGCGCTGTACTCCCGCACGGCACCTACGCGCGTCGTGCGCGGCTTCGGTGCCCCCGAGTTCGATCGAGAGGGGCGTTATCTCGAGGTGCAGGTCGGTGCGCTATCGGTGGTCTCGCTCTATCTGCCCTCGGGATCGGCGGGACCTGAACGACAGGCCTCCAAGTTCCGCTTCCTCGAGGCTTTCACGCCGCACCTCGTGCGGCTGCGCCGGCGCGGGCGGCACTACATCCTCAGCGGTGACTGGAATATCGCGCACCGGCCGATCGACCTGAAGAACTGGCGCGCGAACCAGAAAAACTCGGGTTTTTTGCCCGAGGAGCGCGCCTGGATGGACCGGCTGTTCGGCCCGGCCGGCTATGTGGATGCCTTCCGCGAGGTGTGTCCCGAGCCGGAGCTCTACACCTGGTGGTCGAACCGCGGACAGGCGCGCGCCAACAATGTCGGTTGGCGTATCGACTACCAGGTCGTGAGCGGCTCACTCGCCGGCCGGGCGCACGCTGCCAGGATCTACCGGCAGCAGCGCTTTTCCGACCACGCACCGCTCGTCATGGACTATCGTCTTTGAGTGAGGGCGCGGTCGTGCGATCTGACACCGCGGCCGGCTGGCTCCGCGCGCTCTCCATCTATCGCCAGCCCCGTGTGCTCGCGATGCTGTTCCTCGGCTTCTCGGCCGGTCTGCCCTTTTATCTCGTGTACTCGACGCTGTCGGCGTGGCTGCGCCAGACGGGCATCCAGCGCAGCACCATTGGAATGCTCGCCTGGGTTGGGATTCTTTTCTCGCTCAAGTTCCTGTGGGCGCCGGTGATCGACCGCGTGCCGCCGCCGCTGCTGCAGCGACTGCTCGGGCGCCGACGCGGCTGGATGCTGCTGGCGCAGCTCGGCATCGCCGTCGGCCTGTTCAACATCAGCCTGTGCCAGCCGGGCGACGGCGTGCGGCCGCTGGCGCTGTGGGCCCTGTTCACGACCTTCTGCGCTGCCACGCAGGACATTGCGCTCGACGCCTGGCGCATCGAATCGGCGCCGCTGACGCTGCAGGGAGCGATGCTGGGGGCGTACCAGATCGGCTATCGCGTAGCACTGATCGTCGGGGGTGCCGGCGCACTGGCACTCGCGGCCAAAGCGGGCTGGCATGCGAGTTATGCCACGATGACGGCACTGGTGAGCGTCGGTGTCCTCACGACGCTGCTGGTGCCGGAGCCCGCCACCACGGCGCCACGGGAGTCGGTGGCGCGCGAGGAGCGCGTCATCGCGTGGCTCGAGCGCCGCGCGCACTGGCCACAGTGGCTGCTGCATGCGGGCGAGTGGTTCCTGACGGCGGTCATCTGCCCGCTGACCGATTTCTTCGCCCGCTACGGAGCGCGGCTCGCGCTCCTGACGCTCGCCTTCATCTCCGTTTACCGGCTCACGGAATTCGCCATGGGCTCGATGGTGAATCCGTTCTACATCGACCGTGGCTTCACGCTCACGCAGATCGCGACGGTGGTGAAGCTCTACGGCCTCATGATGTCGCTCGTCGGGGTGCTGCTCGCCGGGGTGATCATCGCCCGGCTCGGACTGTTGCGCTCGCTGCTGCTCGCCAGTGTGCTCATCATCCTCTCCAACCTCGGCTACGTGCTGCTCGCAAGCGCGCCAAGCCCGACGGTGCTTGGCCTCGGCGCAGTCAACGCGCTCGACAATCTCGCCCTCGCCATGCACGGCACGGCGCTCCTGGCGTTTCTCTCCGGCCTGACGAGCGCACGGTACACCGCGACGCAGTACGCACTGTTCTCCTCGCTGTACGCGCTGCCGGGCAAAATCCTCGAGGGCACCTCCGGGATGGTGGTCGACCGCATCGGCTACCCGCACTTCTTCTTATACACGGCATCCCTGGCATTGCCCGGGCTGCTGTTGCTCTACGTGCTTCATCGCCGGGGGGCGTTCGAACCCGCGCAGGTCAGCGCGGGCACCAGCGCGCCAGCAGGAACATAGGCATGGCCGTGGAGCTGGATCTCGAGCGCGTAGTCTGCCGGCTGTCGGAGATCGAGGGCGGCGCACGCGGCTTCAGTATCGGTGGCAGTGACTGGCCGCTGCGCATACTGGTCGTGAGAGTCGCGAATACGGTGCGCGGCTACCTCAACCGCTGCCCGCACGCCGGCCACCCGCTCGACCTCCGGCCACAGCACTTTCTCACGGCGGACGGCACCCTGATCCTGTGCTCCTCTCACGGGGCGCTGTTCGAGAAGCCGACCGGCTACTGCGTCGCCGGACCCTGCGCCGGGCGTTCGCTCATCCCGGTACCGCTGGAGGTGAAGTGCGGTGTGGTGCTGTTGGCCGACGGCGTGAGCGTCGACGCACTCTCGCGCGCAGTACCGTAGCGAGGGTTTTGTGGTGTGCTTTAGCGGCGCCGCCTCATTCGAACAGGTCGATGCCGTCGAGCGGGCTCGCGCGCACGTCGCGGTCGTCGTCGAGTGAATCGCTGCCGCGGCGTTCCTCATCGCCGCCCTCGACATCGACCGACCCCGACCAGTCCTCGGGAGCCTCGGCCGACTCGAGCGCACCTTCCTCCCACTGCGCCTCCCAGTCCTCGATGTCCATCTCCTCGACCGTGCCGTCGAAATACTGGATCTCGATCGTGCCGTCGTCGTCGTCGAGAGCGACCACCTCGAACAACGCGCCACCGTTGAGGCGGTACCAGTCGCCGATACCGGGTTGAGGAGTCGTCATCGCCGCCACCTCCCGCGAAGATCGTCCCTGCACTCTTACGATTCAGCGTGCGCTCTGCAATGATGTTGCGCCTCGCTAGTGAGGCTTTCAAGAAGATAATTGTGACAGCCGGAAGCGCCGGGCAGCGCGCTTTGGCGCAAAGCATCAAATGCTCGGGCAGCCGCTGAAGTTCTTCGTGGTCTTTTTCGTGGTGGTCGAGCCGGTGTCGCTGATCCCGCTGTTCACCGGGCTCACCACCGACGCGACGAGCGAGTACAAGCGCCGCATGGCACTCAGGGCCGTGAGCGTCGCCGCGGCGATCCTGGTGCTGTTTGCGCTCGGCGGCGCTCCTTTCCTCAATCTCATGGGCATCAGCCTCGAGGCCTTCCGCATCTTCGGCGGGTTGCTGCTGTTTCTTCTCGCGCTCGAGATGGTGTTCGCGCGAGAATCCGGCACCCGTACCTCCTCCAGCGAGGCGGCCGAGAGCCGCCGGCGCGCGGACATCTCCGTGTTCCCGCTGGCATTTCCATTCATTGCCGGTCCGGGTGCGCTCGCGACCATTCTGCTGTGGTTCGGCCCGGTCCACCTCACGCAGCAGCCGGCGCTGTTCGGGTCCTACCTCGTGGCGGTGCTGCTGGTACTCGCCATCGCGCTCGTGATGATGCTGCTCGCCGATCCGCTGATGCGCGTGATCGGAGTGACCGGTGCCAACGTCGCGAGCCGCCTGCTCGGGGTTATTCTCGGCGCGCTCGCGGTGCAGTTCGTGCTGGACGGCCTGCGCCAGGCGTTTGGTGTGAGCTGACGCTCAAAGGCGGCGGAAGGCGAGGTCCCAGACATCGTGCCCGAGCCGCGCGCCGCGCCGCTCGAAACGTGTCGGCTGACGCTCCGCCGGGCGCGCCACGAAGGTGCCCTCCGTGGCGAGGTTCTCGAGCGGCGCGGCGGCGGCGAGTGTTGCCACGATCTCGAGCGCATAGGGCTGCCAGTCGGTCGCGATGCGCAACACCCCGCCCGGGACGAGCCGCTCGGCAAGCTGCTGCACGAATGCCGGCTGCAGCAACCGCCGCTTGTGGTGGCGCTTCTTCGGCCAGGGGTCAGGAAAGAATATGAGGATCTCCTGCAGCCACTGCGGCGCTATCTGCTGCGCCAGCACTTCGACTGCATCGTGACAGATGAGGCGCACGTTGGTGAGGTGCTGCGATTCGAGCGCGCGCAGCAGCCGCCCGACGCCGGGGCGATGCACCTCGATGCCGAGGAAATCGCGCTCGGGATGGGCGAGCGCGAGCGCCGCGAGATTCTCGCCGTTGCCGAAGCCGATCTCGAGCGTGCGCGGCGCGTGCCGCCCGTACAACGCGAGGTGCTCGAGCGGCTCGGGCGCGAACTCGACGCCGTATTTCGGCCACAGCTCCACGAGCGCGCGCTGCTGCGCCTCGGTGATGCGCCCCGCGCGGGTGACGAAGGAGCGGATCGAGCGCGGGTGATCGGTGGTGGCCATGCGCACCGATCTTACAGCCGTGGCCCGCGCCGCCATGGTATAAGCGCGCGCGTCGTCCGCAGCACGGGCGCGCAATAACGGAGAGGTGCAGATGTCGGCGCGGCTGTGGACGGGAGTGATCGTCGTTTCGGGGTTGGTGGGGGGAGCCTACGCCCAGGAGAGCGCATCGGGCGAGGGCGGTGCGCCAGCGCCCGCACCGGCCGGCGCCAAGGCGATTCCTGCGCCGACGCAGGTATCGCAGCTGTGCCGCATCGACATGAAGGGCGACAAGAAGGATCAGTGGATGCGCCTGCCCATCGCGCAGACATCGGTGACCCAGCACCGGCTGAGCCTCGGCGGCAAGTCGCTCGAATACACTGCGACGGCAGGCACGCTCATCGTCCGCGATGACGACGACAAGCCGATCGCGAGCATCGGCTACGTCGCTTATACGCGCCGCGACGGCAAATCGGGCGCGGTGCGTCCCATCACCTTCGCGTTCAACGGCGGCCCGGGCTCATCGTCCCTGTGGCTGCACATGGGGGTGCTCGGGCCAAAGCGCGTCGTAGTCTCCGACCCAACGCCCACTCCGGCCGCTCCCTACCGCACAGTGGACAACGAATTCAGCCTGCTCGGTGCGAGCGATGTGGTGATGATCGATCCGGTCGGTACCGGACTCAGCCACGCGGTCTGCGATCACAAGGACGAGGAGTTCTGGGCGGTCGACCCGGACATCGATTCGGTGAGCCGCTTCATCGCCCAATACGTGAGCGACAACAACCGCTGGACCTCACCGAAGTACCTGCTCGGCGAGAGCTACGGCACCACGCGCGCCGCCGCCATCGTCAACTACCTGCGCGCGCGCCGCTCGCTCACCTTCAACGGGCTGGTACTGGTGTCGGTGGCGACTGACATCGAGGCCATTTTTGCCGAGCTGCCCGGCAATGACCGACCGTATGCGGTGTACCTGCCCGGTTACGCGGCGGTGGCGTGGTATCACCACATGGTGCCGAGTCAGCCGCCGGCCCTCGAGCCGTTTCTCACCGAGGTGCGGCAGTACGCCACGGGACCGTACGCTGCGGCGCTCATCAAGGGCGATGCGCTCCCGGACGCGGAGCGCGATGCCGTGGCGCAGAAGATGCACGACTACACCGGCTTGCCGGTGGAGTATCTGAAGCAGGCCCGCCTGCGTGTCTATGAGAACGAATTCGCGCACGAGCTGCTGAAGGCGCGCGGACTGACCGTCGGCCGGCTCGACGGCCGCTTCGTCGGTCCGACGAGCGACCCGCTTGCCAAGGATACCGATTACGATCCTCAATCCTCCGCGATCAGCGCGGCCTACGCCGCGGCTTTTCTCGATTACTATCACGGTGAGCTGCGCTTCGGTCAGGGCGAGACCTATCACACCACCAACTTCGGCATCGGCATGAAGTGGAAGTGGACGCACCGCACCGAGCAGGGCGAGCAGCCGATCGTCAACTCGGGCGTCGACCTCGCCGACTCGCTCATCAAGGATCCGAACCTGCGCGTGCTGGTGCTGAACGGCTACTACGATCTGGCGACGCCCTTCTCGGCGACCGAGTACGTCATGACGCACCTCGGCGTGCCGGCCGAGGTCGGCGGACACGTGCAGCTGAAATACTACGAGGCGGGCCACATGATGTACGTACACCCGCCGTCACTCGCGAAGATGAAGCGCGACCTCGACGCCTTCATCGATTCGACCGCTCGCGCGCGCTGACGTTTCAGCGGCCGGGCGGTGCCGCCGCCACTGGCAACACCATCTGGGCGAGGAGGCCGGCGCGACACTAGCTCGGGGCGCATTCCCCTGCGGTGGAGGAATGATTAAAGTCTGTTAACTTTCGCGTTGGTGTGGCGGCGGAGCGATCCGCGCCGACACCCCCCGACGGCGCTCACAGGAGGCATTGTCGATATATGGCCATCAAATTAACTGTGAACGGCGAGGCTCGTGAGCTCGAGGTTGATCCCGACATGCCGCTGCTGTGGGCGATCCGCGACCATCTGCAGCTGACCGGCACCAAGTTCGGCTGCGGCATGGCGCTGTGCGGTGCGTGCACCGTGCACATCGATGGCCAGCCGACGCGCTCGTGCGTGACACCGGTCTCGGCCGTGCAGGACCGGAAAGTGACGACCATCGAGGGGCTGTCGGGCGCCGCAGGACAGGCGGTTCAGGCTGCGTGGGTCAGCCTCAACGTCCCACAGTGCGGTTACTGCCAGAGCGGACAGATCATGTCAGCCGCCGCACTGCTCGGCGGTAATCCGCACCCGAGCGATGCGGACATCGATTCGGCGATGGCCGGCAACATCTGCCGCTGCGCCACCTACGTCCGCATCCGCAGCGCAATCCACCAGGCGGCCGAGACTCTCGCCGCCGGCACATCCACCGGGGCCAAGGGCTGAGGGACCGGACATGTACTACCCGCACCTCGCAGGGCCGCAGGCCTACACATCCCCTGCCGGCGTCACTCGCCGCCAGTTCCTGAGGCTCACCACCCTCGCAGGCTCGGGGCTCACGCTCGGAATCGTGCTGCCGGGCTGTGCCAGAACCGGTGGCGGCGGTTCGGCCGGTGGCGGGGCGACCGCGGCTCCGCTCGCCATGCCGTTCGTGCGCATCGCCCCCGACAACACCGTCACCGTGATCTCGAAGCACCTCGAGGCCGGCCAGGGGGTGTGGACCGGGCTGCCGGCGATTGTGGCCGAGGAGCTCGATGCCTCGTGGGACCAGATGCGTGTCGAGAGCGCACCCGCCCAGGTACCCCTCTACGGCAATCTTGCCTTCGGCGGCAAGATCCAGGCGACGGGCGGCTCGACGGCAATCGCCAACTCCTGGCAACAGCTGCGCCAGGCCGGGGCGACCGCGCGCGCGATGCTGGTCGCGGCGGCAGCGAAGGAGTGGAACGCGCCGGCCACCGAGATCACGGTGAGCGAGGGCGTGGTCGCACATGCCGGCTCGGGCCGGAAGGCGAGCTTCGGTGAGCTCGCCGGCCGCGCCGCGCGCGAGCCTGTACCGACCGCGGTGCCGCTGAAGGATCCGGCTAAATTCACCATCGTCGGGAACGAGAAACTGACGCGTCTCGACGCGCGCGCCAAATCGAGTGGCCGACAGCAGTTTGCGATCGACGTCATGCTGCCGGGCATGATGACCGCAGTCGTGATGCGTCCACCGCGCTTCGGCGGCAAGGTGAGCTCCTTCGATGCCTCGAAGGCCAAGGCCGTTCCGGGCGTCGTCGATGTCGTGCAGATCCCCCGCGGCGTCGCCGTGGTCGGACGCGACATGTGGTCGGCGCGCAAGGGACGCGAAGCGCTCACGGTGACCTGGGACGAGTCGGCGGCCGAGAAACGCGGTACCGCCGAGCTGATGAAGGAGTACCGCACGATGGCCCGCGGCAAGGAGGCCGTGACCGTCGCCGAGCACGGGGATGTCGAGCGGGCGCTCGGGCAGGCGCGAAAGCGTGTCGAAGGCGAATTCGAGTTTCCGTACCTCGCGCACGCGACGATGGAGCCGCTCACCGCGGTGTGTCGCCTCAGCCCCGACAAGTGCGAAATCTGGGCGGGGTGCCAGTTCCAGACGATTGACCAGGCGAACGCCGCGGCCGCGGTGGGGCTGACACCCGCGCAGGTCAGCATCAACACGCTCGCCGCCGGCGGCACCTTCGGGCGGCGCGCGAACCCCGAGTCGGACTACATCGCGGAAGTCGCCTCGATCGCCAAGGCGACCGGCGGCAAGTACCCGGTGCGGCTCATCTGGACGCGCGAGGATGACATCACGGGCGGTCGCTACCGGCCGCTCAACTATCACCACGTTACCGCCGCCATCGGCAGTGATGGCAAGGTAGCCTACCGACAGCGCTTCGTGGGCCAGTCGATCCTGGCCGGTACGCCGTTCGCGGGGATGCTGAAAAACGGGGTCGATCCCACCGCGGTCGGTGGCAACGCGGCCGAGCAATACGATCTCGCGCACGCTCACATCAGCTGGAACAACCCGAAGGTCGGGGTGCCGGTGTTGTGGTGGCGGTCGGTCGAGAACACCCACACCGCTTTCTCCAAGGAAGTGATGATCGATGAGCTGGCCGAGGCGGCCGGTCAGGATCCCGTCGCCTTCCGCCTCGGCCTTCTGGGCAGCCATCCCCGTCACGTCGCCGCACTGAAGCTCGCCGCCGAGAAGGCCGGCTGGGATCAGCCCTTCGCGAAAGTGAAGGGCCGCGGGCGCGGTGTCGCGGTGCACGAGTCCTTCGGCTCGGTGGTGGCACAGGTGGCCGAAGTCACGGTGCGCGGCGACGCGATCAGCGTCGACCGCGTGGTGTGCGCCGTGGATTGTGGCATCGCCGTAACCCCGGACGTGGTGAAGGCACAGATGCAGAGCGGCATCGGCTACGGGTTGTCGGCGGCGCTCTACGGCCGGGTCACGCTCACCGACGGACGCGTCGATCAGACCAACTTCCACGACTACCAGGTGCTGCGCATGAATGAAATGCCGCGCCTGATCGAGGTGTACATCGTGCCCTCCGGCAACCCGCCCTCGGGTGTCGGAGAGCCGGGCACTCCGCCGATCGCGCCGGCGGTCGCCAACGCCGTGCGCGCGGCGACGGGCATCCACCTGCGCTCGCTGCCATTCGATCTCGCCGCTGCACGCAAGGCCTGAGGCTCGACTAGACGGAGGCGAAGGCGCGCGCCTCCGGGCTCCAGGCCGGCGCGTTCTCCAGTGCCGCCGGAACCTCGTCGGGAGTGGCGACGACCTGCCACATGAGCAGGTGGCGCTGATCCATGAAGCGTTCCTCGACGGCGCGTGCGAGCAACTCGATCAGGGGGTCGAAGAACCCGCGCGTATTCACCAGCAGGATCGGGTTCAGGTACAGCCCGAGACGCTTGAAGGTGATCGCCTCCAGCAGCTCCTCGAATGTGCCCGAGCCCCCCGGCAACGCAATCGCCGCCTGGCTGAGCGTCAGCATCATGTGTTTGCGCGCACGCAGATCCTCGACCAGCTGGAGGTCGGTGAGTCCCTTGTGGCCCCACTCGAGCTCGGCCATGAAGCGCGGCAGGATGCCGATCACGCGCCCACCGCGAGAGAGCGCGCCATCGGCGAGTGCACCCATCGAGCCGACGGCGCCGCCACCGTAGATGATTCCTACGCCCTCTGCGGCAAGCACCTCGCCGAGGCGCCGCGCCGCCGCGCGGTAGTCAGGATGGGCGCTGCGACTCGAGGCGCAATACACGCAGACGGCGCGCTCGATGGGCGCTACCGGCGGTACCGCGCTCATGCAGGCACGCCGCGAGCGTCAGCGCAGGAGTGCCCGCAGGCGCCGCTGTTCCCGAGCCGACCACATTGCACGAAGCGCTTCCTGTCGCATGATCCTGCCGCTAACATTTTGTAACCGGCGCGGGTGAGCGTCCAGCCGCTCGACGCGCGAGGAGGAGGGGGAACCGTGCAACGATCATACATCGGGGTCACCGCGCCCGGCCGTGGTTCGCGATGGTATGCCACGCGGTGGGCCTCGTGCCTTGTCTGGAACATTCCCGGTTCGGGTCGCACCGCACAGCCCGAGGGAACCTGCCGCTGAAACCCGACGCGCTGACGCCGGGACGCTGATGCGACGGCGCCGGAGGAAAAATGCGGGCGCCGCAGTGGCAGCGGTTGCCGCGGTGGGACTGCTCACCGCGTCGTGCCTGCGCGCGCAGGAGCCACCAGCGGTCACCGTCGGCGCCTCGGCGGGGCCCGTCGAGCCAGCGGCGCCAGCGGCGAACCCGCCGAGCGGGATCGCGCGCTGGCTGAACCCTGCGACCGCGCCCTTCATTCCCATCCCGGAGATCGACGTCGATCCGCAAAGCGGGGTGACGCTCGGGGTCTTTGCGACCTTCATCGACGTCAACGACCACGGCGAGATCGAGCGCATCACCGCTCCCGATGTCTTCCACAGCCAGTACTTCGGCTGGGGCGCCGGCATCAGCATCTACGGCTACCCATCGGAGGACAGCCAATGGCTCGTGACCGGCAATGTCAAGGAGAGCGTCGAGCGCGGGTTCGACGCCCGCTACCTCGCGGGGCAGAGGCGTGCGACGCCGCTCTCCTGGTCGGTCGAGACGCTCTACGACATCAGTGGCACCGCCCGTTTCTTCGGCATCGGCAACGAGACCCCCGACTATAACGAGAGCACCTACGTCAAAGACCAGGCGGCGCTCGTAGCTTCTCTCGGCTACAACCTCACGCCAGAACTGCAGCTGGCCTGGGGCACGCGCTGGCGACGCATCGATGTGCGGCCGGGTGTACTGAGCGGCATCCCCTCGATCGGGACGCTCTACCCGGACGTCAACGGCCTCGGCAACGAGCACGCGCTCGAGCAAACCCTGACACTGACTTACGACACGCGCGATTCCGCGATCATTCCCCGTAGCGGAGCGCGTTACCTGTTTTATGGCGGCTTCGCGAGCCGCAGCTTCGGAAGCTCGGTTGCCTACAGCTTCTTCGGCGCCGAGGCGCGCTGCTATTTTCCCCTCGGTGAGCGCATCACGCTCGCCCTGCACGCCGCGGCGCGCTACATGCCTTCGGCCGCCGAGGCCCCTTTCTGGGCGCTGTCGAGCCTCGGCGGCGACAGAAGCGTGCCCAACGGACAGGAGCCGCTGCGCTCGGACGGCGCGGATCGTTACGTGGACGAAAACATCGTGGCCACTGGCGCGGAGGTGCGCACACGCGTTGCCGGCTTCGACGCCTTCGGTACGCGCGTCAGCCTCGAGCTCGCGCCCTTCATCGATGCCGGCAAGGTCTTTTCCAACGGACCTGGCAGTGTACTGTCCGATATGCACACGGCCGCGGGTATCGGTGTGCGCGGCGTCGCGAGCCCATACGTCGTGGGTTATGTCGATGTCGGCTATGGGCGCGGCAAGGCAGAGGTATTCACCGGCATCAATTACCCGTTCTGATACCGCCGTCGACTGGTGTAAGGTGCGGCATTCGCCACTGGCGCTGGGGGGAACCATGTCCGACACACGTGAGGGAGCTTTCAACCGGCGCGACTTCGTGCGCGCATCGATGTCGGCGGCAGCGTTGACTGCCTTCCCGGCCTCGATGCTCGCCGCCGCGGAAGCGGAATCCGACAAGTCGGCCGTGCTCGCGCAGATTCCCAGGATGCACGCCGACAACGTCCGCCGGCTGCAGGAGTGGATCGCGCTGCCCGCGATCGCCGCGGAGAACCGCAACTACCCGCAGGGCGCGGAGTACATGGCGAAGCTCGCGCGTGACGCCGGCTTCACCGGCGTGAAGCTCGTGGAGACCTCCGGCAAGCCCGGAGTATTCGGGCGACTCGACGCAGGCGCGCCCACCACCGTGGGCATCTACTTCATGTACGACGTCAAGCAGTTCGTGCCCGAGGAGTGGAGCTCACCGCCGCTCGAGGGGCGGCTGGTGCAGAAGGCCGGTCTCGGCACCGTGTGCATGGGGCGCGGTGCCGTCAACCAGAAAGGCCCGGAGAACTCCTTCCTCAGCGCGCTCATGGCTTTCAAGGCGGCCGGACGCAAGCTGCCCGTCAACCTCGTGCTGGTGTGCGAGGGCGAGGAGGAGATCGCCTCGCCGCACTTTTCCCAGATCGTGATGAATCCGGAGGTGCTGCCCCATCTGAAGAAATGCATCGGCGTCTGGATGCCAGAGGCCGCCCAGGACCGTGACGGTGGGGTACAGGTCAACCTCGGCGCCAAGGGCGTGGTGGAGCTCGAGCTGGTGTCGAGCGGTGAGAAGTGGGGGCGCGGACCGAAGCACGACATCCACTCGAGCCTCGAGGCGGCGGTGGATTCGCCCTCCTGGCACCTCGTGCAGGCTCTCAACACACTGGTCGAGAAGGACGGCCATACGCCCGCGGTCGAAGGCTTCTACGACAAGGTTCGGCCGCTCACCGCGCAGCAGAAGAAGATGATCGAGGAGTACGCCGCGAAGACTTCCGAGGAGACGGTGAAGCGCACGCTCGGTGTCGATCACTGGGTGAACGATGCGGGCTGGGTCGAGTCGCGCGTGCTGCTCGTGTCGCGCCCGACGATCAACATCGAAGGGCTCGTCGGCGGCTACACCGGCCCCGGCGGCAAGACTGTGCTGCCGCACCGTGCGGTGGCCAAGATCGACATGCGCCTCGTGCCCGACATGACTGCGGCAGACACGCTGGCGAAGCTCAAAGCACACCTGGAGAAGCACGGCTTCGGCGACATCGAGGTCAACATGAGTGGCGGTTACGACCCGACCCAGACAGACCCCGACAGCCGTCTGATCCAGACACAGCTCACGACCTACCGGCAGCTCGGTGCCGATCCGCTGCTGTGGCCGCGCCTGGGCGGGTCGTGGCCCGGCTGCGTGTTCACCAACGCACCGCTCAGCTTGCCGGCTGGCCACTTCGGTATGGGCCACGGTACCGGCGCGCACGCGCCCGATGAGTACTACCTCATCGAGTCGACGAACGCGAAGGTGCAGGGGCTGGACGGCGCGGTGGCATCGTTCGTGGAGTATCTGTACGCGCTCGCGTGAGTCACTCGCAGGACGCCGACAACTAAAGCCGATGCGGCCGAAGTGGAGCGGGCGATGGGAATCGAACCCACGTCAGTGGCTTGGGAAGCCACAGCTCTACCATTGAGCTACACCCGCTGCTTCAGGACACGGACGCGACAATCCGCGTCCAGGGCGGAAAATGTTACCCGCTCCTTGGTCGGACGAGAAGCTGCAGTTCTGCCCCGGCGTTCATGCTGCCATCTCGCATACCCATTCTGGAAGCCCGTAGGTAGCGACTTCGCTCGAAGGGTAGGTCGATGCAGACTCGTTCCCGCACACGGGCGCCCACGCCTGGGCGCGGCGGAGGATGTTCCGGGCGGCGTTGGCGTCCCGATCGTGCCGCGCACCACAGCGGACACACACCCACTGCCTCACAATCAACCCGTTGACCCCGCGTGGACCGCTCAGGCATCCGCACAGAGAACAGGTGACGCTGGTATCGCCTTCGGCGACAACCGAAAACGACCTGGCAGCCTGCTGGCTCTTGTATTCCAGGAAGTTTTTGAGCATCCCCAAGCCACTGTCGAACAAGGCCTTGGCCACCCGTGTCTTTCGAAGCTTGGTGATGCTCAGATCGCCCACAATGATCTGCTGATATCGATCGACGACTTTCCGACTGAACTTGTGCAAGGCATCGCGACGGCGGCTGGCTGCGCGGCGATGTAAGCGTTTCGCGCGGCGCCGATGAGCGCTTTTTTGCGCCCGCGCAATTTTCCGCTCGAGGTCTCGGTAGAACCGGGCGCCATCCAAGCGGTCTCCGTCGCTGGTACATGCAAGCGACTTCAAACCGAGATCAATACCCACTCCCGGGCAGGGCGCGGGTTTCTCTGTCCCGGAGACTCGCACGAGCAAGCACAACCACCAATCGCCGACCGCATCCTGGGCAAAGCAGCCTTGACGCCACGTCACACCCTCGAGGCGCTTCGCTTCAAAGACCCGAATAGTCTTGCCACAGAATCGCAGGGCGCAACCTGCGCGGCGCAGACTGGTTGCTTTAAACGGCACCCAACCCAAAGATCGTCGTGGGCCGCGGGTGACTCTCCACCGGAGCTTTGTTTTCCGACATTGACGCCGCTTGACAGCGTATTCGCAGTTGACTCGCTGGATCGTATCAGCCCCGATCCGCTCCATAAGCGCGGCCGCGCCAGTGGACAATCTGTTGAGATCGAAACCGGTCAACCATTTCGGCGGTCCGTAATACGGACTGGCTGCCTTTGAGCTCACTTCGTTGCACCAATTCCAGACGAAGTTGACCTCATTTGCTGCGGCGTTTAACCACACGTGCGATTGTGAGCGGACCTTGAATCGAAGGGTCCGAGTGAATGAGGTCATCTAATGTGGCGCATTTATCAAACGGACTAACGCATGACAGAAGTCTAACACCGAGCGCTCGCGCGCTCCCTCAGAGAATCTGGTCTCATCATTCAGTAATGCAACGACGCCTTGTGGACCCCGTGCGCTTACCCTCGCTCGGACGCTGCTATCGGTCGGATACGCGCAGCTTGGGGCCTAGAAATGACCGAGCGTTGGCTTGTAACAATTCAGAAACCGTCGCCGGGAGATAATTTTCGACTACCCTGAGCCAAAGACAAAGAGTAGTCGGGCCCCATGACCCTTGGCGATTCGGCGACAACTCGAAACAACGCCCCAGGTATCGATTCCGCGCCGCTTCATACCCGGGCGCGCGCGGCGCTGCCGCTGCTCCAGGCGGGAGATATCCCGCTGGCTGAGAGCATCTGCCTGCAGATACTCGCCTCCCATCCGCAGTATTTCCACGCCCTGCATCTTCTCGGCATCGCCGCTCTGCAGCCCCGCGACTTCCTTACTGCGTCACAGCGTCTGCAAGCCGCGATTGAGGCGGATCCGGCGCAACCCGATGCACATTCGAATCTCGCCGTCGCATTGATCGCTGAGCAGCGCGCGCACGAGGCGTTGGCAAGCTGCAACCACGCGCTGTCGCTGAAGCTGAAGCCTGAAATGGAACGCTCTTTCCAACCGCGGCGATACCGTGCTGGCTCTCGACCGCAGGAGGCGCTCGAGAGCTACGATCGGGCCATCGCGCTGGCACCGAGCCTCGTCGCCGCTCATCTTGGGCGAGGCATCGCGCTCTACCAGCAGGGCCTCGCCGCGGAGTCGTTGCAGAGCTTCGATCGGGTGTTGAGTCTCGATCCGGCGCGTGCCGACGCATTCAACAACCGCGGCAATGCGCTCCTCGAGCTCGACCGTCCGCCTTGTCCTCGTACGACGCGGCGTTGCGCCTCTCAGCCAATTTCGCCGAAGCGCTGAATGGCCGTGGATCGGCGCTGCGAGCGCTCGGGCGCTTCGCAGAAGCGGATGAGTGCCTCGATAAGGCCCTGACACACAGGCCGGGATGGTCGGTCGCGCACAACAATCGCGGCAATGCGCTCAAGGAGCTCGGGCAGTACGAGGCGGCGATGTCGAACTTCGAAGCTGCCATCGCGAGCAACCCGGACGATGCCGACGCCTATTGCAATCGAGGTGTCGCCTATCGCGAGCTCGGGCACCTCGAGCGGGCTCTGGCCGATTTCGCTCGAAGCACGAGGATCCGGCCCGACTTCGCGCGCGCGCATCTCAACACGGCCTGCACGCTCTTGCTGCAGGGAGATTTCGCGAGCGGCTGGCGGCTGTACGAATGGCGCAGCAGGACCAAGCAGAGCGCGCCGCGCGAGAAGAGCCACAGCCTCGAAGCACCGCTGTGGCTTGGCGAGGAACCGCTCGCCGGCAAGACGATCCTATTGCACGCCGAGCAAGGGCTGGGCGATACCATCCAGTTCTGCAGGTACGCACCACTGTTTGCGGCACGTGGGGCGCGCGTGATTGTCGAGGTTCCAAGGGCGCTGAAGCGACTCGTGGCAAGCGTCGCTGCGGTGGCGGAGGTCTGTGAACGGGGCGAAGCGCTGCCGCACTACGACTATCAGTTCCCGTTGATGAGCTTACCGCTCGCGCAGCGGACGACCGTGGATACGATTCCGGCGCGAGTGCCCTATCTGCGGCCTGATGCCGGCAAGGTGAGCGAGTGGAAGCGGCGGCTCGGTGAGCGAGTCAGGCCGCGTGTCGGGCTGGTCTGGTCGGGCGGAAACCAGCCGCGAGCGGTAGCTTTCGGCGATCCCCGCCGGAACATCCCTTTGATGCAGCTTGCGGCGCTGCGCCGGCCGGTGAGCTCCTCGAAGCGATGGCGAGCGAGTGGCAGGGTCCCGAGCTCGTAGACCATACCGCGCTGTTGACGGATTTCTCGGAAACCGCAGCTCTCATCGAAGAGTTGGATCTCATCATCAGGGTGGATACCGCGGCGGCGCATCTCGCCGGCGCGCTCGGTAAGCCGGTATGGATCCTGCTTCGATTCGACGCCTGCTGGCGTTGGCTGGTGGATAGCCACGACAGCCCGTGGTATCCGACTGCCCGGCTGTATCGTCAGGACAGACTTGGGGACTGGCGAGGGGTCATCGAACGCGTGAAACAGGACCTGTCTTCCTCGATTCCCGGCGCCGGCGTTCCCCGGAAATGAGCCGGGTGGCGCCAAATCAGCGGCGGCGTTCCGTTCGCGAAGCTGCGGCTCGCCCGCAGCTATGCCGCGAGCACAGCGGGCAAACCGCCCGATCCGCGGGGCGTTGGTGCAGGCGCGCGCTGAGTTCGGCCGCCTCCGGTAGGGCCACCCCGCGAAATTGCGCTTATCGAGAGAGGTGAGCGTCGCTCGCGCAACAAGACGCGCAATTTCGTGGGGACCCCGGCAGCCCGTTTTTGTGCGCCGCGTCTCACCCTCTCCGGGGATCCGGTACCGTGACCATTCGGTGACATTCCTCCACCGCCCCTCCAGTTAAGCTCCGGGGATGCAACAGATCGGTGTAGTTGGCCTGTCCTATCGCCACGCCGGTGTGGACGAGGTGGCACGCTTTGCCGTCCCACGGGCCGAGGTGCCGGCGCGGCTGCCGGCGTTACGGGCGCTCCTCAAAGCCTCCGAGATCCTCTACGTCGGCACCTGCAACCGCGTCGAGGTGCTGTATTCCACCGAAGACGGAAGTCCCGCCGGCGACTCGCGCCAGGAAGTCTTCCGCATCCTCACAGGACGCGACCCCGGACCCGGGGAGGCAGCACGAATCCTCCGCGCCTGGACCGGCGAGGCCGCGGTCGAGCATCTGTTCCTCGTCGCCTGCGGGCTCGATTCGGCGCAGGCGGGCGAGCACGAGATCGCCGCGCAGTTGCGTGACGCCTGGGAGGACTCGCGCGCGGCGCGTACCTGCGGTCCGCTTCTCGATCGCCTCGTGGGTGAGGCGCTTGGCATGGCACGGCGCATGCGACGTCTCGCGGCGGGGGTTCACGCACCTTCGCTCGCAGAACTTGCCGCCGATCGCGTGCTGCAGCACCTCGATGGGCAGCCACAACCAGCACCCCGCGAAATTGCGCCTATCGAGACTGATGAGCGCGCGTCGCCTGATAAGACGCGCAATTTCGCGGGGACCCCACCGGTGGCACTGGTCGGGGTGTCGCCGATGACGCGCCGCTGTGCTGCGATACTGCACGAATCGAAGATCCCGCTCGTCATCGTCAATCGCACGCCGCAGGCGGCCTCCGAGCTGGCGGCGAATGTCGGGGCCGAGTGGCTCTCGCTGGCGGACTTTCGGCTGCAACCCCGAGCGGTGAGCGCGCTGGTGCTGGCGGCGGGCGGCGGGGCAACGCTGCTCGGTGCCGCGGAGCTTGCGCACATCAAGGCACAAGCAGGGCGCGCGCCACTGCTGGTTGATTTCGGCGTGCCGCCCAATGTCGACCCCGAGGCGGCGCGCCGCGCCGGCGTCGGCCGCATCGGCATGAACGATCTCATCGAGTTGGCGCAAGGGCGCCGCCTCGCGCAGCTCATGCGCCTCGCTCCCGTGCGCGCGGCGATTGATGACCGTCTCACACGGCTCCGTACCGAGCTGGCGCTGCGCGCGATCGGGCCACGCCTCGCGGGGCTCCGTACCGCATTCGAGGAGATTGCCGCGGCCGAAGTGGCACGTGCGCTGAACGGTGAGTTGCGTACACTCGACGCCCACGAGCGCGCACTTCTCGAGCGGCTCGCGGCGACGCTCGCGCACCGCCTCGCCCACCTGCCGCTCGCGGGGCTGCGGGCGGCAGCGCCGCATGCGAGCAGTGACGCGGTGGCGGCGTTCTTCGAAGGCGCCCGCTCGCGCGATACCCTGGATAGCGCTCACCGGGAGAAGACATGAAGAACCAGCCGCCTGCGGGCGGGCGCGAATCGCGCCGGCCGCGCTCGGCCGAGCTCTACGAGCGCGCCCGCCGCGTCATCCCCGGTGGCGTGAATTCCCCCGTGCGCGCCTTCCGCGCGGTGGGTGGGACACCGCTCTTCATTGCGCGCGCCGCGGGCGCGCAGGTGTTCGATGCCGACGGCCGCGCTTACCTCGACTTCGTCGGCTCGTGGGGACCGCTGGTCGCCGGTCATGCTCATCCGGCGGTCGTCGCGGCAGTGTCCGAAGCGCTCGCGCGCGGCATGACTTACGGCGCGCCGTGTGCGGCGGAAGTCGAGCTCGCCGAGCGCGTTGTCGCGGCCTACCCTGCGGTGGAGCAGGCCCGGTTCGTGTCTTCCGGCACCGAAGCGGTGATGAGCGCGATCCGCGTGGCGCGCGCCTTCACCGGGCGCGATCTGATCGTCAAGTTCGCCGGCTGCTACCACGGCCACGCCGATCACCTGCTGGTGGCGGCGGGCTCCGGACTCGCCACCTTCGGACGACCCTCCTCGGCTGGTGTGCCGGAGGCTTTCACGGCCTGCACGCGCGTGCTGCCGCTCGATGACGAAGCGGCCGTGGCCGAGCTCTTCGGGCGCGAGGGCGCACGCATCGCCGCGGTGATCATCGAGCCGGTACCCGCCAACCACGGCCTGCTGCCGCAGCGGCGCGCATTCCTTGCGGCGCTGCGCGCTTTGACACATCAACACGGCGCGCTGCTGATCTTCGATGAGGTCATCTCCGGTTTTCGCCTGGGGCGCGGGGGTGCGGCCGACCGGCTCGGTATCGCGCCGGACCTGGCGACCTTCGGCAAGGTGATCGGCGGCGGCATGCCAGTGGGTGCGTTCGGCGGTGCGCGGGTCATCATGTCGCGCCTCGCGCCCGATGGCGACACCTACCAGGCGGGGACTCTCTCCGGCAATCCCGTCGCCATGACCGCGGGATTGGCGACGCTCGATCTGCTTTCGCGCGAGTCAGGCTGGGAGCGCCTCGAGAATCGCGGCGCAGAGCTCGAGCAGCTGCTCGCGCCGGTGCTCGCCGAGGCGCGTTTTCCGGTGCATCTGGTACGGGTCGGCTCGCTCTTCTGGCTCTCGTTCCACGCAGACGGCGCGCCGCGCACCGCCGCGCCGCTCACGGCAGATGAGACGGCCCGCTTCGCGGCGTTGTTCCACGCCCTGCTCGATCGCGGTATCTATCTGCCACCCTCCGCGTACGAGGCCTGCTTCCTCTCTCTGGCGCACGGCAGCGCCGAGCTCACGCAACTCGCGCAGGCGCTGCGCGAGGCACTGGCGACGATCGCATGAAAGCGGTGCGCGTTTTTCAGCTGACTGCGCTCGCGCTCGTGGTGGTATCGGCGGTCCAGGTCGGGTGGTGGCTGTACGACCAACACGCCTACGCCGTCGAGAAGGTGCGCGCCGCGCGTGCCGCCTACGCCGAGCAGACGGCCGCCGCGCAGGCGCTGCTCGACTCGGGCGCGGCTCCGGAGCGCGTGCAGCAGCTGCTGCCGGGCATCGTGATCGAGCGCGGTCACGCCGCACTCGCCCCTGAGATCGTGCGGGCCCTTACCACCGAGGAAGAGCGGCGCTACCGCCAGTATGCCTGGGAGGGCTCGTTCTTCCTGCTGGCGCTCGCGGCCTGCATCGCAGTGATTGCGCGCGCGCTACGTGAGGAAGCGCACGTGCGCGAGCAGCAGGACAGCTTTCTCGCGATGGTCTCGCATCAGTTCAAGACACCTCTCGCCAGCCTGCAGCTCTCGCTCGAGACGCTGGCGCTGCGCACGCCGGGCCCGCAAGCGGCTCGTCCGCTCATCGATCGCATGCTCGCCGATGTCGCTCGCATGGAGCAGATGGTCACGCAGATCCTCGAGAGCGCGCGCCTCGAGCGCGGACGGGTGGAGTTGAAGACCGAGCCGCTGCAGCTTGCCGCAGCGGTGGCGCGCGTGGTGGCACAGTTCGATGAGCGTGCGCGCCAGGAGCACATCAGCATCTCCAGCGACATCGGCCCTACGCTGACCGTGGTGAGTGATCCGCTCGCGCTCGATGTGGTGGTGCGCAATGTGCTCGAGAATGCCCTCGCGGCCGTGAAGGGCGCGGGCGGCGGGAACATCACGCTCACCGCGCGCGCGCTCGATCGCGAGGTGGAGCTCCTGGTCCGTGACAGCGGCGTCGGGTTCGCGCCGGCCGAAGGGCGGCGGCTGTTCCAGAAATTCGCGCGTCTGCGCAGCGGCGCGGGCTACTACGGCACAGGGCTCGGGCTCTACATCGTGCGGCGGCTGATGGAGCTCGCCGACGGGCGTGTCAGTGCCCACAGCGATGGCGTGGGGCAGGGCGCGAGCGTGTGCCTCACCTGGCCGGCCGCCCCCGCGGGCGCCCTGCCACAGGCGGCGGCCAGCCAGGAGATGCAGCCGTGAGCGTCGCTGCGCCAGGGCACGTGCTGGTGGTCGAGGACGATCCGAACCTCGCCGCCGGCGTCATGGAGAACCTGCGCGCCGAAGGCTACGAGGTGAGTCTCGCCGGCGATGGTGAGCAGGCGCTGAGTTGGCTCGCGGCGCACGGCTGTGCGCTCGTTATTCTCGA
>Ga0306920_100001120_pt1 | contig 32946 bp, 25 predicted proteins | sample flu12Cox44000170_FD_204666 | JGI IMG/M metagenome (GOLD analysis project Ga0306920, IMG submission 204666) | Lab enrichment of tropical soil microbial communities from Luquillo Experimental Forest, Puerto Rico - flux4day.12C.oxic.44.000.170 (v2)... | ecosystem: Environmental > Terrestrial >...
CCGGCGCCCGAACGACGGCGCAAACAGACGCAAGGAATTCGAGCTTCCTCCGGGGCCAAAGCCCCATGTCTTAAAAGAGCCTTATCAGCACGGCTGAAGCCATGCCCTGCCCCGGGAGACTTATCGAACCAAGCTCTCGTTGAATGTGCCTTACTGATAGGTGACCCGGTGGTCGCCCTTAACGATGCGGCCGATGGTGTAGCCTTTTTCCCCGCAGCGCTCGAGGATGATCTGTGCCTTCTTGAACTTTTTGGCAGGAACAACCAGAACCATGCCGATACCCATGTTGAAGGTACGCAGCATTTCGTCCTGGGGTACGTTTCCGATGGACTGCAGGTGGTCGAAAATCAACGGGATCGGCCAGGAGTGGATCTCAACGATTGCCCCAGTCCCTTTGGGCAGAACGCGCGGCAGGTTCTCGGTGATGCCTCCGCCGGTGATGTGCGCCATCGCACTAATCGCCTCGGCATCGATCATGCGGCGCACGATCGGCCAATAGCTCTTGTGGGTCTTCATCAACTCAGTGCCAACCTTGCCCTTGATCTCGTTCACGTAGGAGTCGGGCGTATAACGTGCAACCTCAAAGAACAGCTTACGGGCCAAAGAGTAGCCGTTGGTGTGCAACCCGGTCGAGGGCAGACCGACCAGGACGTCGCCCACTTCCACGTCCTTGCCGGTGATGATCTTGGGGCGATCGACGACGCCGACAATGAATCCCGCCAGATCGTACTCGCCGTCGGAGTAAAAGCCCGGCATCTCCGCCGTCTCGCCGCCGATCAGCGCACAGCCATTCTGCTTGCAGGCGTCGGCGATGCCGGCGACCACCTTCTCAGCCACCTCGGATTTCAGTTTGCCGGTGGCGAAATAGTCCATGAAGAACATCGGTGCAGCGCCCTGGACCGCGATGTCGTTGACACAGTGGTTGACCAGGTCGGCGCCGATGGTGTGGTGCAGGTCCATTTCGAAGGCAATCTTCAGCTTGGTGCCGACACCGTCGACGCTCGAGACCAGCACGGGATCCAGGTATTTCTTCTTGTCGATGGCAAACAGGCCGCCGAAGCCGCCGATCTCACTGAGGACACTGCGGTTAAACGTCTTGTGGGCGAGGTACTTTATGCGCTGCTTGGTGCGGTTGGAGCGCTCAATGTCCACCCCTGCATCGGCGTAGGTGATAGAGCGGTTCTCAGTCGTTTGCTGTGCCAAGGGTCGGAATCCTCGTCCAGAGGGCTTATCGCCGCAGGTCTGAGTGCAGAAAAGCCTGATTGTACCATTGCTGCCTGTTCAGCGGTCACACAGTCCAGGAACCCGAAGTATGAAAACGGGGTCAATTGTGAGCCACGTCACCTTATTTCGTGACGCCACATTCCGGCTCAACACGCGGCGGAGATTAAACTAGAGCTTCATACCGGCAATTGAGGAGTTTCATGACAACCTTAGCCCCACCGAGCAAGCTGACCGCCAAGCCCGACCCGTCTTCCGACGTTTACCGGTCCGAAAGCCATCCTCTCGATCCGTTGTTCGCGCCCCACAGTGTCGCCGTAATCGGGGCCTCGGAGCGGCCCGGCAGCGTCGGCCGCTCCGTCCTGTGGAACCTGTTGAGCAGCCCGTTCGGGGGGACCGTGTTCCCGGTCAACGCCAAGCGGCCCAACGTGCTGGGAATCAAGACCTATCCCAAAGTTTCCGACCTGCCCGACAAAGTGGATTTGGTGGTGGTGACGACACCCGCCGACACCGTCCCCGACTTGCTGACTGAGTCGGTCGAATTCGGAATTCCCGCCGGCATCGTGATCTCGGCCGGATTCAAGGAGCACGGCCAGCACGGCAAAGAGCTGGAGGATCGCATTACCCAGATCATCCGCGGCAAGATGCGCCTGATTGGCCCAAACTGCCTGGGAGTGATGAATCCCATCCGCGGCTTGAACGCCACCTTCGCTCATACCATCGCGCGGCCGGGCAACGTCGCTTTCATCAGCCAAAGCGGTGCGTTGTTGACTGCGATTCTCGATTGGAGTTTGCGCGAGAACGTGGGCTTCAGCTCGTTCGTCTCCACCGGCTCGATGCTGGATGTGAATTGGGGCGACTTGATCGATTACTTCGGCAGCGATCCGCGCACGCACAGCATCGTGATCTACATGGAGTCGATCGGCGACGCCCGCGCCTTCCTGTCGGCGGCGCGCGAAGTTTCGCTCACCAAGCCGATCATCGTGATCAAGGCTGGGCGCACAGCTCAGGCCGCGAAAGCCGCGGCGTCTCACACGGGAGCCTTGACCGGCAGCGACGAAGTGCTCGATGCCGCCTTCCGGCGCAGCGGCGTGCTCCGGGTCAACAGTATTTCCGACATCTTTTTCATGTCTGACGTGTTGGCCAAGCAACCGCGTCCGCGTGGCAAGCGACTGGCCATTGTGACCAATGCGGGCGGGCCCGGCGTGCTGGCCACTGACGCACTGGTGGCGGGCGGAGGCGAACTCGCCGATCTGTCGCCGCAAACCATTCAGGCCTTCGATGAGTTCCTGCCGGCGCAGTGGAGCCACAATAATCCAGTCGATATTCTGGGTGACGCCGAGCCGGAACGTTATGCCAGGTCGCTGGAGATCGCCGCGAAAGATCCCGCCATCGATGGCATGCTGGTGATCCTCACACCGCAGGACATGACCAATCCCACCCAGATTGCCGAGAAATTGAAGCCCTACGCCAAGGGACTGGGCAAACCCGTGCTGGCGAGTTGGATGGGCGGAATGGAAGTTGCGGCCGGAGAGCAAATCCTCAATCAGGCCGGCATCCCCACATTCCAGTTTCCCGATAGCGCGGTGCGCGCCTTCAATTACATGTGGCGTTATTCGTACAATCTGAAGGGCATCTACGAAACGCCGACGCTGGCGCAACACGCCGACGCGGAACTGCAACGCGGCAAGGCGGAGCACATCATCCGCGACGTCCGGCAGTCGGGCCGCACCATCCTCAACGAGTACGAGTCGAAACAGTTGCTCAAGGCCTACGGCATCCCAACCGTTGAGACGCGCATAGCAGTGACCGAGGAAGAAGCGGTGCAGGCCGCGCAGGAGATCGGCTACCCGGTTGTACTCAAGCTCCACTCGCTGACCATCACACACAAGACGGATGTCGGCGGCGTGCGATTGAACCTGCGCGATGTTGACGCAGTCAAGAAGGGCTTCCAGGGGATAAAGGCCTCCTGTAGCGAAAAGGTTGGCGCGGAGCATTTCCAGGGAGTCACCGTACAGCCCATGATCAAGCTCGACGGCTATGAGCTGATTATCGGCAGCAGTCTCGATGCGCAGTTCGGGCCGGTCATGCTATTCGGCACTGGCGGACAACTGGTCGAAGTCTTCAAGGACCGCGCGCTGGCGCTGCCTCCGCTGAATTCCACGTTGGCACGTCGGCTCATGGAGCAGACCAAGATCTTCACCGCGCTGAAGGGCGTCCGCGGACGCAAGCCGGTAGACATCGACGCTCTCGACGAGCTTCTTGTGCGCTTCAGCCAACTGCTGGTAGAGCAGCCGTGGATCAAGGAAATCGACATCAATCCGCTTCTGGCTTCGCCGGAGCAGCTTCTGGGGCTGGACGCGCGGGTCGTCGTGCATGATCCGGAGATGACGGCAGACAAGCTGCCCGAGTCGGCCATTCGACCCTACCCGGGCAAGATGGTTTCGACCTGGAGGATGAAAGACGGTAACGAGGTCGTGATTCGGCCGATTCGTCCGGAAGACGAACCGCTGATGATCACGTTTCACGAGAAGCTGTCGGAGCGCAGCGTGTATCTGCGCTACTTTCAGCCGCTGAAACTGACCCAGCGGACCGCGCATGAGCGCCTCACACGGATTTGTTTCGTCGACTACAACCGAGAGATGGCATTGGTGGCCGAGCGGAGGAACGAAGCTGGCGAGCCCGAGCTGCTGGCGATCGGACGCCTCAGCAAACTGCACGGCCGCGACGAAGGCGAACTCGCCGCAGTGGCCATCGATGCCGCGCAGCACAAGGGATTGGGCACAGAACTCTACCGCCGCCTGATCGAAGTCGCCCGCGAAGAGAAGCTCAAGAAGCTGATCTCCAACATGCTGCCAGAGAACCGTGAGATGCGAGCGCTCTGCGTCAAACACGGCTTCAAGATGTTCTCGAACCTCGAGGACAACATGATCCGCGCCGAATTGGATTTGTGAGTTCTGCGCCGCGGGTTAAAGGGAAAGGGTTGAAAGATGGCCGGCGGCGCCGTTCGTCCTTTCCAGGTGAGGACGGGGTGCGGCGCAGGACTCGCTGAAATAGCGCGCTCGAAGAACCTGACAGGCCGAGCGTGCCCCAAAAGCTCTTGACACAGCCGACGTTGTCATCGATGGGTTAAGATCTTTCGCCTCTCCGGAGCCGGCTCGAGGTGCATATCGCTGTTTTCTCCCACCGAATATTCCATCATCGAGCTCTCACCCACACGCTGGAGGTCAGCTTTACCATTTGCAAATGGCTGGACGCTGCCCCTTCGGCTTTGCTCAGAGCCGGCCCTGAAGGACAGCTCATCCTGGGGATCCAGCTTTTCCGAGCCCCGGGAGCGTGACCGCACAAAGCCCAGTGACGCAGATTACTGCCATCTTGTCGGGCAGGTGTTGTGATTAGGGTGGCGACATGCGCTCCGCGCTCGCGGTTGAAATTGCGACTTGGCGGCGCATGATCGACTGCAATTAGAAGGAGCACAGGATGGCCGACAAGAAAGCGGACCTCGCTGGACCCGGCATTGGCGATTATCAGGAGATGGAAAGAATCCTGCCGGAGAACTACTGCTCGCTGCTGGCACCGAAAGAGACGCAGAAGGCCCTCTTCGAGGTGAAGCGCTACATCGAAGAGCGCCTTTGCCAAGAGCTCAACCTAATGATGGTCAGCGTCCCTCTCATCGTCGATGAGGAGAGCGGCGTCAACGACCTGCTGGATCGCGACGGATCGCGTACCCCGATCCAGTTCCATATCTCCAATGACCACGGCAAGCATGCCATCAATGCGCAGGTGGTGCAGGCTGCCACCAAGTGGAAGAGAATGGCGCTGCAACAGTTCGGCATGCGGGCGGGCGAAGGCCTGTGCACGGACATGCGCGCCGTGCGCAAGGACTACTTCCTCGATCACGACCACAGCGCCTACGTGGACCAGTGGGACTGGGAGCGCGTGATCACCCCCGAGGAGCGCAATCTCGACTTCCTGAAAGCGATCGTCAGCAAGATCTGGAAAGTGATTGTCGGGGCTGAGCACTACGCACAGGAGCTGTTCCCAAGGCTGCGCACTTCGCAGTATCCCAACCTGCCGGAGCAGATTCAGTTCCTGCATGCTGAAGAGATACTCGATATGTATCCCGACCTCCCGCGCAAACAGCGGGAGACGGCGGTTCTGCAGAAGTATCCAGCGGTCTTCATAATCGGCATTGGATGGACGCTGCGAGACGGTTATCCGCACGAAATGCGCGCTGCCGATTACGACGATTGGGTCACCCCGACGATAACCAAGAACGGCCAGCTGATGCACGGGTTGAACGGGGACATCTTGGTATGGAACCCGGTGACGCGGCGGCGGCATGAGCTGTCGTCGATGGGCATCCGGGTGAATGGGGAATCGCTGAAGAAGCAGTTGGAGATCACCCACCAAATCGATTTCCTGAAGTATCCGTATCACCGTGCGATCCTGAACCACGAGATCCCGCTAAGCATCGGTGGGGGGATCGGGCAGTCGCGAACCATGATGCAGATCCTGCGCAAGGCGCATTTGGGCGAAGTCAGCGTCACTGTGTGGCCGAAGGTGCTAAAGGAGATGTGTGCGAAGAGAAATATCCACGTCTTGAATTAGGTAACTGGCGACTGGTGGCTGGTCGGGCGGCTGCGGGCCGCCCGAATTCTCTTTGTCGCCTGTGCGATTTCACGCCGGTTTAGGGAGGCGTTGAAATATGGGCAGATTCACGGATCTACGTGATCTCCACACGCCTTATGTCGACGTAGTTCGGTAGTTCATCGTAACGGAGCTTCACTTTTGCGAACACATTCTCAAACAGGGTTAATGTGATATTCGAGTCCCTGTCGCATAAGCGTCCTGCGGCGCTGAAGGATGTGTTTTTGTATTCCTGAAGCATACGGTTTGCGCCGTTGAACCAGTACACTTGCTCTCCAGTTTCTTTGTTCAAACGCACGGTGTATCCGCCTTACATGGCGGCGACGAAATCTATATCCTCGGTGCCAAACGTCTGAAATACCGGGTCGAGGTTGTTGTAGACGACAGAATTGAAAGAGTCCTTGCTCAGCACCGTGCCGAATCTGTCTTTTGAGCCTTCGATCTTGCGCCGAACATGATCCCCTAATGTCCGCGAATGGCTCTTACTATGCGGAGCGGCCCTGTCTTTAATGACACCGAAATTGTCATGTTCCGATGGTTCTTTGAGCTCGTTCCTTGCCAGAAAACTCTCAAATAAAGTTTCGGATTTGGTCGCTGCAGACATTAATCGGTTACCCACCGCTCACTTTTTCTTCGGCTTCAGCATTCCCCAAGCGGCATCGGGCACTTTGCGGCCCATCAGGCTGAAGGAACTGGCGCCGGCGAGCATCTCGCCGCCATCCATGTAAACCATTTCGCCGTTGATGTATCCGGCGTAATCGCTGACCAGGAACGCGCCCAGGTTGGCGATTTCCTCCAGCGTGCCGAAGCGGTGTAGCGGATTGTGGTTGAGCAGACCCTTCTCCAACTCCAGTGTGGGTAGAAGCCGGGAGAACGCGCCCTCGGTCTTGATGGCTCCGGGAGCGATGGCGACGAAGCGAATGCCGCGGCCTCCCCACTCGACCGCGAGGCTGCGGGTGAGGGCGACGACTCCGGCCTTGGCGACGGCGCTGGGAACGACGTAGGCCGAGCCGGTGTCGGCGTAGGTGGTCGCGATACTAAGCACCACGCCCTTGTGCTTGGCAGCGAGCCAGCGTTTACCGCAGGCCATCGTCATGTTGATGGTGCCGTTGAGCACAATACCAATGACGGCTTCGAATGCCCGCGGCGAGAGTTCCTCAGTGCGCGCCAGGAAATTTCCCGCGGCATTGTTGACCAGAATATCGAGCGGACCCTTGGCCCAAATCTTATCGATAGCCTGTTCGACGGCGTCGTGGTCGCGCACATCGCAGGGGAAGGCTTCGATGGCGCCTCCCGTGGAGGCGGCGAGCTCGGTTCCCGTCTGCTGCACCACTTCGGCGCGGCGTCCGCAGATGCACACGGCTGCGCCCAGTTGCAGGAAGCGCTCGGCGAAGGCGCGTCCGATGCCGGTCCCTCCGCCGGTAATGAGAACACGTTTGCCCTTCAACAGATCGTTGGTAAACATAGGCCCTCTTTTGCGAAACGGATAAACCCTACCACACGCCCGTTGCGCCCGCAGTGACAACGTAAGGAGTGGTTAGGCAGCGCATCCCGAAAAGTTGCATTGACAGCGAGCGTGCTTTCCGGTAAGTTCGTGGACAAGATGACTACGTTGATCCATCGCCATCACCACCATTCGCACGTGGCGAGCGTGTCAGCGGAGATCATCGTATAGGCTTTGTAGCACTTATACCTACTACCCGCTGATACCAGTCAGCGGGTTTTTTGTTTTGGCGAAAGGAAGTGCGGAATGGCGGTTGAAATTGATTTCGAGAAGATAATGGGCCTGGCTCCGGCCATTGTGCAGGACGCCGCTACCGGCGAGGTGCTTATGCTGGGGTTCATGAATCGCGCTGCCTACGACAAGACGCTCGCCACCGGATATGTCACCTTTTACAGCCGAGCCCGCAATGAACTGTGGACGAAGGGCGAGACTTCGGGTAACCGCCTCAAGGTCATCAGCGCGTCGGCGGATTGCGACTTCGACACCATACTGTGCCGGGTCGAAGTCGAAGGGCAGGGCGTGGTTTGCCATACCGGGACCCGAACGTGTTTCAATAACGAGCTTGCGGTGGCGGCTGCGGCGGGGGATGCGCCATGAGACTGCGGCTGGGACTTCCCAAAGGTAGCCTGCAGGAGGCGACGCTGGCGCTGCTGGCCCGCGCAGGGTTGCAGGTGTATGTCAGTCCGCGATCGTACTTTGCGGCTACCAACGACCCTGAGATTGAGTGCATGTTGATCCGGGCGCAGGAGATGGCGCGATACGTCGAGCATGGCGCGCTGGACGCCGGATTGACCGGGTTCGACTGGGTCACGGAGAGCGGGCTCGACGTTGTAACAGTCGCCGATCTGATCTACGCCAAGCAAAGCCGCGGCAAGTTGCGGTGGGTGCTGGCCGTACCGGAAGATTCGCCAGCGCAGCGCCCGGAAGACCTGCGGGGAGCGACCATTGCGACTGAACTGGTGAGCGTGACCAGCCGCTATTTTCAGCAGCGCGGCATCGAGGTGAAGGTTGAGTTTTCGTGGGGCGCGACCGAAGTCAAACCTCCCACATTGGCGGATGCCATCGTCGAAGTCACCGAAACCGGTAGTTCGCTCAAAGCCAATCGGCTGCGCATCATCGAAACCGTTCTCGAATCGAATACCCAAATCATCGCCAACAAGACAGCCTGGAACGAGTCCGGCAAGCGGCAAAAGATTGAGAACCTCGCCCTGATGCTGGGCGGCGCCATGGAAGCACAGGGACGGGTTGGCCTCATGCTGAACGTACGGGTTGATGACCTGCTGGCCGTGCTCAAGGTGCTGCCAGCCCTGAACAGTCCGACCATCTCGACACTGAGCGACAAAGCGTGGGTCGCGGTGAATACCATCCTCGAAGAGAGCCTGTGCTGGGAGGTGATTCCGCGGCTGAAAGCGGCGAATGCGACAGGCATTGTAGAGTATCCCCTGAACAAGGTGGTGCTGTGATGCAGGTGCTGCATGGGAAACCAGCAGAACGGGCTGTCGCAAAGCTTGAGTGCCGGGCATCTCGGCGGGAGAAGATTGAGCCCCAGGTGCGAAGGATCATTCAGAACGTGCGCAGAGGCGGCGATAAGGCGCTGTTTCGCTATACCACATTGTGGGACTTCATGGCGAAAGATCAGGCGATTCGAGTCTCGCTGCAGGAGATGGAACAGGCGTGGAAGTCGACACCAGCGGCAACGCGGGATGCGCTAAAGCGTGCAGCATCCAACATCCGGCGTTTTGCCAACTGGCAGATGCCCGGATCGTGGCGCAGGAAGATCACGGGCGGGGAACTCGGGCAGATCGTGCGTCCTTTGGAGTCCGTGGGATGCTATGTGCCGGGAGGGCGTCATCCACTGCCGTCAAGCTTGCTGATGACGGCGATACCGGCAGCGGCTGCCGGAGTGGAGCGGATCGTGGTCGTGTCGCCCAATCCGCAGCCGGCAACGCTGGCCGCGGCATATTTGTTGGGGATCGCCGAGATGTACCGCTGCGGAGGAGCGCAGGCTGTCGCCGCGCTGGCGTACGGCACCGAGAGCATCGTGCGTGTCGACAAGATTGTCGGGCCGGGCAATGCCTTCGTCACCGCCGCCAAGAAATTGGTGAGCTTCGACTGTGCGATCGATATGCTGGCGGGACCAACCGAGGCGGTGGTTTACAGCGAGAGCGGCAACCCGGTGTTTCTAGCCGCGGACCTCGCGGCGCAGGCCGAACACGATCCTGATGCAGTCGTTGCTTTCATTTCCACGGATGCTGCGCTGGCAAGGCGTGTGGCAGAAAACATGGATCGGGCGGCGAAGGGGAATGCCGTTGCCATACGGGCGCTGCGGCGCAATGCCTACGCACTAGTCGCTGTATCGCGCGAGCAGGCGATTGATTGGGTCAACCGCATCGCGCCGGAACATCTGACAGTCGATGACGATTCGGGCGTGACTGCGATCCGCAATGCGGGATCGATCTTCATCGGCGACTATTCGCCGCAGTCGGTGGGGGATTACGCAGCGGGACCGAACCACGTTCTCCCTACTGCGGGGGCGGCGCGCTTTCGCGGCGGGTTGAGCGCGGCAGACTTCGTCAAGATCATCACCGTGCAGAAGTTTTCCAGCGCCGGATTGCGCGAGATCGCGCCGGTGGTGACGCGGCTTGCCGAAGCCGAAGGGCTGCGGGCTCACGCGGAGTCGGTGCGAGTGAGGTGCGGCAATGCTTAGCGCGCGCCAAGCGGTGCAACGGATGCACGAGTATCACCCTCCGCTGGCGGGCCGGGAGGGGCTGCGGCTCGACTTCAACGAAAACACGGAGGGGTGCTCGCCGCGCGTGCTGGCGCGCATGCGCGAGATCACCGCCGACGACCTGGCGCGCTATCCCGAGCGCCAACCGGTAGAGGGGGCTGTCGCTGCGCGTCTCGGATTGGCGGCCGATCAGGTGCTGCTGACCAATGGAGTGGATGAGGGAATTCACCTGCTTTGCGAGTCGTATCTGGAGCCGAGCGATGAAGTGATGGTGGTGACGCCGACGTTCAGCATGTACGAAATCTTCGCAGAGGCAACCGGAGCGAGGGTCGTACGCGTGCAGTGCGGCGAAGACTTGCGCTTCCCGTTCGACAGGATAATGGCGGGAATAACTGCCGCGACGAGGCTGATCGCGGTGGCCAGTCCCAACAATCCCACGGGCAGCGTGGCCTCGCGTGAGCAGTTGCTGAAGATTGCCGACCGAGCAGCGACCGCGGCTTTACTGGTCGATGAAGCCTACTTCGACTTCCATGGACGGACAGTCATTGCGGACGTTGCCACACAGCACAATCTATTTGTGGCACGGACGTTTTCTAAGGCTTATGGGCTGGCGGGCCTGCGCGCGGGAATTCTGGCCGGGCCGCGGGAACAGATGCCCATGGTACGACGAGTCTCGTCACCCTATAGCGTGAATGTGGTGGCGCTGCTGGCACTGCCGACGGCGCTGGCCGATGCCGAGTACATCGCAAGTTACGTGGCGCAGGTTAGGTCCGGTCGCGCGAGGTTGGAGGAGGAGTTGCGCAAGGCGGGCATCGCTTGGTGGCCGAGCGACGCAAACTTCGTGCTGATGCGGATCGGCGAGCGGCATCGCGAGTTCGTCGTTGCCATGCGACAACGTGGGATATTGGTACGCGACCGGTCGGCCGACCCAGGATGCGATGGCTGCGTGCGCATCACCATTGGGACTACCGAGCAGACCGACCGTTTGCTGTCGGTGTTCCACCGGGTGGTGGCTGAGCTGAATCTCGGGGCAGAGGTGAAGGCGTGAGGCGGGCGAAAATCCATCGCAAGACCAACGAAACCGAGATTCGCATCGCTATCACTATCGAAGGCCATGGCACGGCCAACGTCAGCACCGGCATCCGCTTTCTTGATCACATGTTGGAGTTGTTGGCGCGGCACGGCGCGTTCGACCTCGACCTTCAGGCCAGGGGCGATCTCGACGTCGACCAGCACCACACGGTGGAAGATGTAGGTATCGCGCTGGGAGAGGCGTTTGCAGCGGCGTTGGGAAGCAAGAGGGGCATTCTGCGCGCCGGCTATTTCGTAATGCCTATGGACGAGACGCTGGGCGTGGTGGCCGTCGATTTCGGTGGGCGCAGCGCGGCCATCGTGGATACAAAAGTGCGCACGCGGCTGGTGGGGGATCTTCAAACCGAACTGGTGGCTGACTTCTTCGACGGGTTTTCGCACGGTGCCAAGGCCAACGTACATGTGAAGACGATCTACGGGCGCTCGAACCATCACAAGATTGAGGCGCTCTTCAAGGCGTTTGCGCGCGCCCTGCGGGTGGCGTGCTCGAAGGACAAGCAACTGGGGCGAATGCTGCCGAGTACGAAAGGATTGCTGTGAAGACGAGTTTTCCAGGCCACTAAAAGACTGGCGGGGAAGGGGGCCCGTCGGCAAGCTCAAGGCAGTCTCTTCGACTCGGACGCGCGACGCCACCCCTCGAAACGCAGGAACGGAGCTTCGCGGGGACCCGTGGCGTGTTCTTGCTCAGGATGACCCGATGATTGCGATTGTGGACTATGGCGCCGGGAATCTGCCGTCGGTGGTGAAAGCCTTGCAGTATCTTGGTAAGGAATGCATCGTGACCAATAATCCCGACATTGTGGGGCAAGCCGATAAATGGATCATCCCTGGCGTAGGCAACTTCAAGGCGACGGCGCCGCTGGCGAACGGCCGATTGGGAGCGGTCTTGCGCGGCGCGATCGCTCCCGATGGCAGGCCATTGCTGGGCATCTGCCTGGGGCTGCAATGGATGTTCGAGGGCAGCACTGAAGCTCCGGAATTCCACGGGCTGGGAGCATTCAATGGCCTGTGCACACGCTTCTCGGAGCGTGTGAAGTCGCCGCACGTGGGATGGGACAGCATCAAGATTGATGGACGCTCGCGTTTGCTGGCGGGAATTTCGTCAGGTGCCTACGTGTACTTCACGCACTCGTACCGCGCGCCGGTGTGCTGCGGCACCATCGCAACCTGCACGTATGAGGAGCCGTTTACAGCCGTGGTGGAGCGGGCCAACCTGTTCGGGGTGCAATTCCATCCCGAAAAGTCGGGCGATGTGGGCATGCAGATTCTGGAGAACTTCTGTGCATTGTGAAACTCTGGCGAAGCGTATTATAGCCTGCCTTGACGTAAACGCCGGACGGGTCGTGAAGGGGATCCAGTTCGAGCAACTGCGCGACGCAGGCGATCCGGCAGAACTGGCACTCGCGCACAGCCAGGCGGGGGCCGACGAGATCGTACTGCTCGATATCACCGCCACGGCGGAGTCACGCAACACGCTACTGGAAACGGTGCGGCGTACGGCGCGACAGTTGTTCATCCCGTTCGCGGTGGGAGGAGGAATCCGCTCGGTCGATGACGCCGCGGCGGTTCTGGATTGCGGCGCAGACAAGGTAGCGATGAATTCGGCTGCCATCGCCGATCCGGCGCTGATCACCAGGGTTGCAGAACGGTACGGCTCGCAGGCGGTGGTGGTGGCGATCGACGCGCGGCATAAGACTCCTACAGCGTGGGAGGTGTACGTGTGGGGAGGACGGAAGCCGACAGGACGTGACGCACGGGAGTGGTCGATTGCGGCCGAGCAGCTTGGCGCGGGCGAGATCATGTTGACCTCGATGGACCGCGACGGCACACAGTCGGGATTCGACTGCCCGCTGACGCGAACGATTGCGACCAGCGTACGCATTCCCGTGATTGCCTCGGGAGGTGCGGGAGAGCCACACCACTTCCTAGAGGTGTTTCAGGACGGGGCGGCGGATGCGGCGCTGGCGGCTTCGGTGTTTCACTACGGACTGAAGTCAGTGGCGGCGATTAAGCAGGAACTGCGGGACGCGGGGATCCCGGTGAGGCTTACGTGCTGATTCCCTCGATTGACCTGATGGGCGGCAAGATCGTCCAACTGGTGCAGGGTGAGAAGACGGCGCTGGAGTTCGAAAACTTCGCTGATTGGGTGGAGCGGTTCGCGCGCTATCCACTGTTGCAGGTGATTGATCTTGATGCGGCGATGGGGAAGGGCGACAACCGCGGGCTGATTGCTGAGTTCTGCGCCAAGCTCGCGTGCCAGGTTGGAGGCGGTATCCGCTCCGCGGAGAACGCGCGGCGGGTGCTCGATGCGGGGGCGAAGAAAGTGATTTTGGGGTCGTCGCTGATCCGCGACGGGGCGGTCGATGCGGCCTTTGCAGCCAGCATGAGCGAGGAATTCGAGGCGGCACGATTGGTGTTGGCGATCGATTCGCGCGGGGGCCGGGTGGCGATTCACGGATGGAAGACGATCACAGCGATTACTCCGACCGAGATGATGCAGACACTGGAGCCGTATTGTTCCGCGTTCCTCTACACACACATTGACACGGAGGGAATGTTGAAGGGAATTCCAATGGAGGTTGTGCGCGAGTTATGCGGCCAGACCCGGCGGCGGTTGGCTGTGGCCGGCGGTATCCGCAGCCAGCAGGAGATCAACGAACTCGATGCGATGGGCGTGGACGCGGTAGTGGGGATGGCGATTTATTCGGGGATAATAAAAGTCTGACGGAAGGCAGTCGTCAGTTGCAGCCGGCAGTTGCCAGTAACAGCGATCCCGGCGTGCCATACGCTTGATGCTGGAGTCTGGGAGGGATAACAAGCGAAAGAAGGATGGTCGTGGAAAAAGGGTCCTTCGATTCCGGCGGCAAAGCCGACTCCGCTCAGGATGACACCGGGAAGGGCGTAACGTTCAGAATGACTTGGTTGAGAGCGCGGGCGGCTAGCGCTTACCCTGCAGGGGCGCGACCAGTTGCGCCGTGGAACCGCGAACGGGCTGGACCGTACCGGCGATTGGCAGACGCAGTTCGACTTCCAATCCATGGGGTGAGACGTTGCGCGCTGAGACCGCGCCGCCATGGGCGGCGACGGCGTTGCGTACAATGGCGAGTCCCAGCCCCATGCCTCCAGTCGTGGTCCCGCGGGCATCATCCACTCGATAGAAGGGCTTGAATAGGAGGGGAAGAGTTTCCGCCGGCACTCCCTTACCGTTGTCGCGGACGGTGAGAATTGCGTGGCCCTCTTCGACGCGTAGCCGAAGTTCGATATTGCCGCCTTGTCCGGAGTAGAAGAGGGCATTGCGCACAACGTTTTCGATAGCGCTGCGCAGCAAACCCGGATCACCGTTGACCTGCACCATCGCATCGTCCAGATAGTTAACCGTGGCAGCGGTGGCGGCTGCCTCGAAACGAGCATCATCCACTACGTCGTCAATGATGTCGTTAAGCGAGAGGCTCTCAAACTTCGGTTTGTACTGTCCGTTCTCGAGACGAGCAACGGTCAGGATGCGCTCCAGCATGGAGTCCAACTGAATGCTGTCCTGCTCGATGCGGTCAAGCATTTCTTCACGCTCGGGCCGATCACCACTGCGCGCGAGCGCGAGGGCCAGGCGCATTCGGGCGATCGGGGAGCGCAACTCGTGCGACACACCGCTAAGAAGATTGCGCTCACTCTGAATCTGGTTGCGCAACTCTCCGGCCATGGAGTCGAAGTCGCGCACCAAGTCGGCAATCTCGTCGCTGCGCTTGCCGATGGTGGCGCCCACCCGGATATCGAGGTTGCCACGCGCCAATTCGTTGGTAGCGATGCGCAGCCGCTCAATGGGCTTGCTGAGATAGTGAGCGATGATCAGGCACATCAGGGCTGAAATAATGGTGCCGAGTTTCAACACCCAGATAATGTCGCCGGGCACGCGCTCCGACAGGGGTGGGGGGATAAATTCGCCAACCAGCACGTAGCTGCCCCGGGACGTGGTGACCGGAGCGACCATGACTACCGCATCATCAGGGCGCACCATGCCCTCATGCCGCAACGCGCGCTGAGCATATTCGCGCATGTCGTCGGGAAATGGACGGCCGCTCAACTCCCGGCCGTCGGCAGCGAGCAGCCAGTAGTTGGCGCGCTTAGTCAAGGAAGAAGTGTCGAGCAAAGCCCGCAGTGCAGGCTGGCCGGCGTCTTCATAGCGCCGCGCGGCCGTCTCGGCCAGGGTGGGCACCAGCCGCTTTTCTGGTTGCACCCACCACGGGCTTTCGACGTGTAGGCGGTGGTGCAGACGCATGTAGAGCACGCCCAGCAGCAGCGCCTGCGCGACCCAGAAGGGCAGAAAAATCTTCCAGAAAAGCCGCCGGTTCATGCGCTACTCTTTTCCGGAGTTCCGGCGGAGAGAAAGTATCCAATGCCGCGGATGGGACGAATGAGATCGTCGTTGCCCGGGAAGCTGCCAAGTTTCTTGCGCAACCGGCTGACATGAACGTCCACACTACGATCGAAGGCATTCAGCGGACGCCCGAGCGCGACTTCGGCGATCTGCTCGCGGGTTACGACGTTTCCCGCATTGCGCAGCAGAAGTTCCAGCACGTTGAACTCCACCGATGTGAGTTCAACCGGCTTGCCGGCGCAGGTCACGGTACGGTTGCCGAGCGAGAGCGAGATTTCCCCGACCATTAGAACTTCGCCATGATCGCCGCGGACCGCGCCAGATACGGCTTCGCGGGTGCGGCGCAAAACGGCGCGGATGCGGGCAACCAATTCTCGAGGATCAAATGGCTTGGCGAGATAATCGTCAGCGCCGATTTCGAGTCCCAGGATGCGATCGACGGCCTCGCCCCGGGCGGTGAGTAGGAGTACCGGAACGGCGGACTGGTGGCGCAACGATTTCAGCAGTTCGAATCCGGAGCCGCCGGGCAGCATGACATCGAGAATAATTAACTCGTGGTGATCGGCAAGGGCCGCCGCCAAACCAGTATCATGATCGTAGGCGGCAGTGACGTGAAAGCCTTCGGCCTCAAGAAACCGCTTCAGTAAATTGACGAGGGCATGGTCGTCATCGATGATAAGGAGCTGATTCACTGGATTCATTTTGCCTGTTCCAGTGGAAAGCTGCGGTGAAGAATTGTTTCGGGATGGATTGGAACCCTTCACAAATCTTTACCTTCCTTCACCCTCTCTTAACGGCCTAGACCATCGCCATCCGGTCTAATGAGGTGGGACCCTTAATAATAATGTAACCGGCCCGGCTCGGTTGAAATTAAGTGCACCTGGAGACGGCCTCCATCGCTCACCTGAGGCCGAGCCCCAGCGAGGAGGAAGTTTTGAAGATTCGGGGAACACATGGCCTGGGTATTGCAATCCTAATTTGCGCAGCTCTTGCAGGCTGCAGCCGCGGCCAAAAGAACGCCAAGGCGAGCGGGCCGCCCCCGGCGGTTCCCGTAGGAGTCGCCACCGTCCAACAACGCGATTTTCCTGTTTATTTGACCGGGCTGGGCTCTGTCCAGGCTTTTAACACCGTTGCCCTCAAAAGCCGTATTGACGGCCAGATCACGCAGGTGAACTTCATTGAAGGCCAGGACGTACGGGAAGGGGAGCTGCTGATCCAGATCGATCCACGGCCCTACGAGGTGGCACTGGCGACAGCGCAAGCCAACTTGCAGCGCGACGAAGCCCAATTACAAAACGCAAAGGTTCAGTATGAGCGTCAGAAGGCGCTCTATGCGGGAGGCGTCATCGCTAAGCAGGACCTTGACACGCAGGAGGCGTCGTTCGGGCAGTACGAGGGTACGATTGCAGCGGACAAAGCGGCTATCGATAGTGCCAAGCTGAACCTGGTCTATACCCGTATCACCTCGCCCATAAACGGCCGCATCGGATTGCGCCAGGTGGACATCGGAAATTACATCCAGGCTTCCTCTACATCGCCGATGGCTGTCATCACGCAAATGCATCCCATCGCCATCGTGTTCACCCTGCCGGAAGACCAGCTTCAGGTGGTGCGTCAGCGAATGAAGCAGGGTACCCTGGGAGTCGATGTCTACAGCCGGGATGACGCGACCAAGCTCTCCACCGGGAAACTGCTGACCATCGACAACCAGATCGATCAGACGACCGGCACGGCGAAGTTGAAGGCGGTTTTCGAGAATCCTGACAACAATCTCTGGCCCAATCAGTTTGTCAATGTTCATCTTTTGCTGGAGACGCGCAAGGACGCGATTACCATGCCGGCAGCGGCGATCCAGCGCGGACCGCAGGGCACCTTCACCTATTTGGTGGACGCGAACAACATGGTACGGATGCAGCCGGTGCAGATCGCACTCACGCAAGGGAGCGTGGTGGTGATTGCGTCGGGTGTGCAACCTGGCGACCGGGTAGTCACCGACGGACAAGAAAAGCTGCAGGCAGGCACCACCGTCAGCCCCCAGCAACCCGCCAACCAGACAAGGAACGCGCAAGCTTCTGAGGGCGGCGGATCGCAGTCATGAGTATCTCGCGGCCATTCATTCTGCGGCCCATTGCCACCTCGTTGCTGATGGTGGCGTTGCTGCTGGTGGGCTTAGTCGCCTACATGCAGCTGCCGATTTCAGCGCTGCCGCAGGTAGACTACCCCATTATTCAGATCGTGACGTTGTACCCCGGCGCCAGCCCTGAGGTCACCGCTTCTTCCATCACGGCGCCGCTGGAACGGCAGTTCGGGCAGTTGCCGGGACTGAACCAGATGACGTCGAGCAGTTCGTTCGGCGCGTCGGTGATTACTCTGCAGTTCAACCTGGAAGAAAACATCGATGTGGCCGAGCAGGAAGTCCAGGCTGCAATTAATAGCGCGCAGACGTTCCTGCCTTCCGACCTGCCGACGCCACCGATCTATAGCAAAGTCAATCCCGCTGACGCTCCCATCCTGACGCTGGCCCTGACCTCCGACTCAATGCCTCTGCCCAAGGTGGAGGACTTGGCGGACACGACGTTCGCACAAAAGATTTCGCAATTGCCGGGCGTCGGTCTGGTGTCGATCAGCGGGGGCCAGAAACCGGCAGTGCGCATCCAGGCGAACCCGACAGCACTGGCTTCCTACGGCATCAGCCTCGAGCAGCTGCGCACCATGGTCGCCTCGGTCAACGTGGACCAGGCTAAGGGACAACTGCAGGACAATCGCCAGGCTTACACCATCGGCGCGAACGATCAGTTGTTCCGTCCCGAGGATTACGCCAACACCATCATCGCCTACAGGAGTGGCAATCCGGTGCGGTTGTCGGATGTCGCCACGGTGATCGAGGGACCGGAGAACGCGAATCAGGCGGCATGGATGAACACGACGCCGGCGGTCATCCTGAATATTCAGCGGCAGCCGGGGGCCAATATCATCAAGGTTGCCGACAGCGTGAAGCTGCGGCTGAAGCAACTACAGGCTAACCTTCCTGCTTCGGTCAAGGTGACGGTGCTCACCGACCGTACTAACACGATCCGAGCCAGCGTAGCGGACGTGAAGTTTAGCCTGATGCTGACCATCGCGCTGGTTGTGATGGTGATTTTTCTGTTCCTGCGCACGCTGGCGGCGACCATCATTCCGAGCATAGCGGTGCCGCTGTCATTAGTTGGCACCTTTGGCGTGATGTACCTGTTGGGCTATTCGCTCGACAACTTATCGCTGATGGCGTTGACCATCTCGACCGGCTTCGTGGTGGATGACGCAATCGTGATGATCGAGAACATCGATCGCTACATCGAAGATGGTTACACGCCGCTGGAAGCGGCGCTGCGGGGCTCGGGGCAGATTGGTTTCACCATTGTGTCGTTGACGGTTTCGCTGATCGCGGTGCTGATTCCACTGCTGTTCATGGGCGACATCGTGGGCCGCCTGTTTCGCGAATTCGCGGTCACGCTGAGTGTGACCATTCTGCTGTCAGCCTTCATCTCGCTGACGCTGACTCCGATGATGTGCTCGCTGCTGCTCCGGCAAAAAGGCGAAGAGAAACACGGCAAAATTTTCCAGGCCTCGGAGCGGATCTTCAACAACACAATCGCGTTCTACGGCCGCACCCTGAAGTTCGTGCTGCAACACCAGACCACGACCCTGCTGGTCACGGTAGGAACGTTGATTGCGACGATCTGGCTTTACATGATCGTGCCCAAAGGCTTCTTCCCGGTGCAGGATACGGGCGTGATCATCGGCATCTCGGACGCGCCGGAGACGGTCTCGTTCGCATCCATGTCGGAGCGGCAGCTCAAACTGGCGGCGGCCATCCTGAAGGACCCGGATGTTGTCAGCCTGTCTTCGTTTATCGGTGTGGACGGCACGAACACCACCCCGAACAGCGGACGGCTGCAGATCAACCTGAAGCCCAAGGATCAGCGTAGCGACGACGTTTCAGCCATCATCAAGCGGTTGCAGCAGGAAACCGCGGGAGTGGAAGGCATCACGCTGTACATGCAGCCGGTGCAGGACCTGTCGGTGGAAGACCGCGTGAGCCGCACGCAATTCCAGTTCAGCCTGGAAGACGCCGATCCGAACGAACTGGCCCGGTGGACAAGAACGCTGGTGGCAAAGCTGAAGACGCTTCCGGAGTTGCGCGACGTTGCAACCGACCAGCAGAACCAGGCGTCGGTCGCCAACCTGGTGATTGATCGCGACACGGCGTCACGGCTGGGAGTGAGCACCAGCGCCGTGGACAACACACTTTATGATGCGTTCGGTCAGCGGTTGATCTCCATCATGTTCACCCAGCTGAACCAGTATCACGTGGTGCTGGAGGTGGACCCTGCTTTCCGCGACGACCCCGATTCACTAAAGAGCATTTACGTGCCGGGGGCCAACGGACAAGTGCCATTGAGCGCCATCTCGCACTTTGAGACGGGGGCGGGCGCGCTGTCGTTGAACCACCAGGGACAGTTCCCGGCAGTGACCATCTCGTTCAACCTGGGCGGGCGATATTCGCTGGGCGAAGCAGTGAAGGCAATCAATGGCGCCATCGCCGAGGTTGGAATGCCGTCCAGCATCCAGGCGAAATTCCAAGGCACAGCGCGGGCCTTCGAGGCGTCGCAGGCGAACGAAGGCTGGCTGATCCTCGCGGCCATCATCACCGTGTATATCGTGCTGGGCGTGTTGTACGAAAGCTACATTCACCCCATCACGATTTTGTCGACGCTGCCCTCGGCAGGCGTTGGTGCGATTCTGGCTCTGAACGTTTTCAACATGCCCCTGGGAGTGATGGCGCTCATTGGCATCATCCTGCTGATCGGCATTGTGAAGAAGAACGCCATCATGATGATCGACTTTGCGCTGGAGGCGGAGCGCAAGGAAGGGAAGGCGCCGCAGGACGCGATCTACGAGGCCTGCCTGTTGCGCTTCCGTCCCATTATGATGACAACGTTTGCCGCACTGTTTGGAGCCGTTCCGCTGGCCCTGGGTTCAGGCACCGGATCTGAGTTGCGGCGTCCGCTCGGTGTGACCATCATCGGCGGCCTGCTGTTCAGCCAGGTGCTGACGCTTTATACCACGCCCGTGGTTTACCTGTGGTTTGACCGGCTGGGCATGGCGGTACGCAATCTGCGCGCGCCGAAACCGGCCGAGGCCACCGGAGACTAGGCATGAATATCTCCGGACCAGCGATCGAGCGGCCCGTCGCGACGGTGCTGTTGACCATCGCGCTGCTGCTGGCTGGCGGACTGGCGTACATGCAGCTACCGGTGTCGCCACTGCCACAAATCGATTTTCCAGTGATCTCGGTAGGAGCTTCAATGCCGGGCGCCAGCCCGGAGACCATGGCATCTTCCGTGGCGACGCCGTTGGAACGGCAGTTTGGTCGGATTGCCGGAATCAACCAGATGACCTCGACGAGCCAACTGGGTTCAACCGCCATCACCATGCAGTTTGATCTGAACCGTAACATTGATGCCGCGGCGCGCGACGTGCAAGCGGCCATCAATGCGGCGCGCGGCTACCTGCCGGCGGACTTGCCGAGCAACCCCACCTATCGCAAGGTAAATCCTGCGGACTCACCGATCCTGATCCTGGCCCTGACCTCGGATGCTTTGACCCAGGACGAGATGTACGATGCGGCCGACTCGATCCTGTCGCAGAAACTGGCACAGGTGGAGGGCGTCGGCCAAGTGTACGTCGGAGGCTCTTCGCAGCCGGCGGTGCGCATCGAGGCCAATCCGAACCTGCTGAACAAACTAAATATTGGCCTGGAAACGTTGCGCACAGCGATTGCCGCCCAGAACATCAATCAGGCAAAAGGCTCGTTGCAGGGCAGCGACAAGAGCTGGTTGATTCGCAGCAATGACCAGCTTAAGAGGGCGGCAGACTATCGTTCGCTGATCATCGCCTATAACAACGGTGCGCCAGTGCGGCTGAGCGATGTGGCCGACGTGGAGGACTCCTACAGCGACATTCACGTGGCAGGCCGGTTCAACGGCAAGCCCTGCGTCATGATCATTATTTTCCGGCAGCCTGGCGCCAACATCATTGCCACTGTGGACCGGGTGATCGATCAATTGCCATTCTTGAAGGCGTCGATGCCCCAGGGCATCAAGCTGGAAATTGCCCTGGACCGCACCTTGACGGTGCGCGCATCCGTGGCCGATGTGCAGCGCACGCTGCTCATTTCGGTAGTGCTGGTCGTTTTGGTGGTCTTCGTATTTCTGCGCGAAATACGCGCCACCTTGATTCCGAGCGTGGCGGTGCCGCTGGCGATTGTCGGCACCTTCGGGATCATGTACTTGCTGGGCTATTCGCTCAATAACTTGTCGCTGATGGCCCTCACCATTTCCACCGGATTCGTAGTGGATGACGCCATTGTGGTGCTGGAAAACGTGATGCGCCATGTGGAAGCCGGCATGGCCCCGTATGAAGCGGCACTGCTGGGCGCTCGCGAGATCGGCTTCACCGTGATGTCGATGAGCATCTCGCTGGTTGCGGTGTTCATCCCCATCCTGCTGATGAGCGGCCTGATTGGACGGTTGTTCCATGAATTCGCCATGACCATCAGCGGAGCCATCGCGATCTCGATGGTCGTTTCGCTGACCACTACGCCGATGCTTTGCGCTCATTTTCTTAAGCCCCACAGCGCCAAACATGGCTTCATCTATCGCATAAGCGAGCGAGGATTCCTGGGCTTGAATCGCGGTTACAAACGTTCCCTGGGCTGGGTACTGTGCCATCAACGGCTGATCTTCGCAATCGCAGTCATCACGGTTTTCGTGAACGTGTATCTGTATGTCATCGTGCCCAAAGGATTTTTCCCGCAGCAGGATACCGGACGCATGATGGGCACCATCATGGCTGACCAGGACATGGCGTTCGAAGGAATGCGGGACAAAATGGCTGAGTACATCCGCATCGTAAAGAGCGATCCCGCAGTGGCCAATCTAGTGGCTTTCTCCGGCGGCAACACGGCGCAGAACCAAGGCCGCATGTTCGTGACCTTGAAGCCTCTGAAGGAACGCAAGGTTAGCATCGATGACGTGATCAACCGGCTGCGGCCGAAAACCGCGCACGTGCCGGGAGCGACTCTGTTTTTCCAGGCGGCGCAAGACTTGCAGATTGGCGGCCGCTTCGCCAACGCCCAGTATCAATACACGCTGTCGGGCGAAGACCTGAACGAGCTATATACGTGGGCGCCCAAGTTGACGGCCAAACTGCGCACGATTCCGCTACTGAAGGACGTCAGCAGCGACCAGCAGGTCAGAGGCCTGCAACAGAACGTCATCATCGATCGAGATACCGCGGCGCGGCTGGGAATCACCCCACAGCAGATCGACAACGTGCTGTACGATGCCTTTGGACAGCGGCAGATTTCCACGATCTACCAGACTCTGAACCAGTACCACGTGGTGCTCGAGGTGGCCCCGGAATACCAGAAGACGCCCGACGCGCTAAAGAGCGTTTATGTCATCACGAAAGGCGGAGCGACTTCACCGTCGACTTCGCCAAGTGGAGCGCAAGGGCCGGCAGTCCCGGCGGCTACAACGCCAGCGTCTCTGGTCCCATCGAGTGCAACGCAGCAGACCCCGGCGGTCTCGTCGAGCGGAACTCAGGCAACTGTGACTTCGTCGAGTGGGGTTCAAGTGCAACCGGCGACACCGACTCCAGCGCAAGTGCCGCTGTCGGCATTCGCGCATTTTGGACCGACGAACACTTCTCTGGCGGTTGCCCACCAGGGTCAGTTTCCGGCAGTCACGATCTCGTTCAACCTCGCGCCAGGTGCCGCGTTGGGCGATGCCACCAAATTGATCGAGCAGGCGCAACTCGAAATGCGCTTCCCGGCGACGATTCATGGCAGCTTCCAGGGGACGGCCGCCGCGTTCCAGGACTCGTTATCGTCGGAGCCGCTGCTGATCCTGGCCGCGCTGGTCGCGGTTTATATCGTGCTCGGCATGCTGTACGAGAGCTACATTCACCCCATCACGATTCTTTCGACCCTACCCTCGGCGGGAACTGGCGCGCTGCTGGCGCTGATGCTGTTCCATATCGACCTGAACGTTATTTCTTTGGTGGGAATCCTGCTGCTGATCGGCATTGTAAAGAAGAACGCCATCATGATGATTGACTTTGCGCTGGAACGGGAACGGCAAGGCAAGAGCCCGCTCGACGCCATTCATGAGGCGGCGCTACTGCGCTTCCGTCCCATCATGATGACCACGGCTGCTGCTTTGCTGGGCGCGGTCCCTCTGGCGTTTGGCAGGGGCACCGGTTCGGAACTGCGGCGTCCGCTGGGAATTGCAATTGTAGGCGGACTGATCGTCAGTCAGATGCTGACGCTGTACACGACGCCCGTCGTGTACCTGTACCTGGACCGATTCCAGGCGTGGCTGCTATCGATTCTGCCGTGGCGCAGAAAGCAGTTGGAGAAGGAAGAAGTACCCGTCTTTGCAGACTGAAGCAAATTCGACGGAACAGCCATTCCGAGGGTGGACTGAAGTTTCCAGTTCGCGCTCTTGATCTCAAATGGCCGCCATTCTTGTCGTCGGATCTGCATCTGTCCGTATTCGGACACGGTAATCGCATTCGTGGGCAAAGCCGCAAATCGGTCGGATGAATGCGTCTGATTCCGTGGCACTTGGCGCTACGGGAATTGGCAATCGGTCTGCATCTAACAGTTGCGGACCGATTATGGCTGAGAGCTACGAACAACCGAGAGTCTTGATTGCCGAGGACCAGGAGCACGTGCGCGAGGCCCTGGCACTGCTTCTGCGTGGACACGACTACTCCGTCCTGATGTGCTCGTCTCCCAACGAAGCGTTGAGCGCGGCGCGACAGCAGTCGCCCGACCTGGCGCTGGTCGATATGAACTACCGCCGTGACAGCACGTCGGGAGTCGAGGGATTGAACCTCATTGAGACGCTGCGGCAGTTGGACAACACGCTTCCCATCGTTGCGCTCACGGCATGGGGGAATGTTGATCTGGCGGTGAACGCGATGAAATCAGGCGCGTCGGACTTTATCGAGAAACCGTGGCGCAATGATTCGCTACTGGAAAAAGTGCAATCGCTCACTCGTCGCGGGCGCGAGGTCCGCTCGCTGCAGCGGATCTCTGAGTTCGAGAAGCAGGACGCGCAGCAGCTACAGACGCGCATCGTTCCACGGCGACACCTTGTAGCCGGAGACGTTGAGCTGCTCGGAGAGAGTGTTCCCGCCGGGGTTGTGGGTGGGGACTATTTTGGCGTATGGCAGCCCCATCCGGAGTCGTTGCATTTCTGCGTGGCCGACGTGTCGGGAAAAGGCACGCCGGGAGCGCTGATCGCAGCCATGTTGCACGCGTCGGTTAGCACACTGTCGGCGTCCGATGGTGGAGCGGAAAAAATTGTCTGGGAAGTTGAGTCGATTCTGCACGATCAATTGGGTGAAGGGCATTTCGTTACCATGTTTTATGGCGTGCTTGATCTGCAGAATCATGTGCTCGATTACGTCAATGCCGGGCATTGTCCTCCCCTTGTCCGGCGGAACAACGGCGCATTCGAGATGCTGGAGCCTACTCGTCCGGTGCTGGGATTGCTCAATCAGAAAGCCGCGGGTGCGGAGCGCATTCGACTTGCGCCTGGCGATGGTTTGGCGCTCTACACCGATGGAATCACTGAGGCAGCCGACGACAGCGGGGAAGAATTTGGTCCGGATCGGCTGCGCTCCCTGCTCGACGGCCGGGTTGAGCAATTGCAGGAACAGCACGCGCTCATCCTGCAAAGCGTCCATGGTCATGCGAATGGGAAGCTGGCCGACGATGCAACTTTACTCCTGATTTCGGTGCGTGGCACGCTGGTAGAAACTGCGCCTGAGGCTCGGCAAACATGTTGTCAGCCTGAAGGCTGACCGATCGATCAGCGTGGGGCGAGTCCTTCATTCCCTACTTGAAACCCTCTATCTGAAACTTGAAACTGTTTGGGTGAGGCACGCCTTCGACGCGGTGGTCCTGGGGGAGGCGCTGCAGGGCTGATGTGTGCCCTCGGAGGCCTTGGCGTGGCCGACGATCGATGCCCCGTCTCCAGGCCTTGGCCAACTGCGCGGAACACGTCCATATTCAATGGCCGCTTTCAGCGACGCGGTGTGCTGGCAGGTTTGCAGGTATGCAAGTGTCTGGCTCTGGTTCCCACGAGTAGATCGACACAAATGGTTCCATGTCGACTCGAATTGCAAATCAGCCACAGGGCGTTCGCAATGTGGATTGTCATGCTGAGTTCAGGAGGTAGAGACGCAGCAAGGTACTCCCAAGACGGCTACTGCGGCGATGTGAGTTTCGGTCTAGATGAAGCCTGCGTGTTAGAGTCCGTCGCCTGACCCGAAGCTGGTGTTGGGTTGATTCCGGCGTTCGACATGGAGGCCAGCTCTGACTGCCGATACCGCGATGTGCTTACGTAGCCGTGAATGTGGTCGTCGCTGATATTGTTGATCACTACCTCGGCGGGCAGCGGAGTGCCGGGCGTGTAGAACATGACTGGCTGGTAGAGATTGACGTGTTTCTGGGACAAGTTCCGATCGTCCACCATCAACTCCAGATCAGCATACTGGTGCTTGGTATTGGCTTTCTTCAAGCGGATCCCAAACGGTCCTTCGCGTTGAAACTGCTTCGATTTCTGGATGTCAAACTCATAGTAGGCTCGCTCTCCCTTCTTCTGCAGCAGCACGAGCTCGTCGTGGGTGTGCGCAATGGAACCCGTTAACTCGGTGCGGGTGTTCGTGAGATCGCCGCGTGTGCTTGTCAAATCATCGCGAGTCTCGGCAATCCTCTTGCCCTGCGCGTCGATTTCCGATTGCAGCCTCTTAAAGCTCGTATCCTCACTGCGCCGATGAGGCGCTATAGCAGGCCTGGCGGGCGCGGGCTGTTCGGGCTGGATCGAAGGGGCTGCCGGAACAGACTGTATTTCACTGCGTGCGGCCAGAGTATTGACCTTTGCGGTGAGGTCGCTCAGTTCGCTACGTGTCGAATTGACCACAGCGGTCAGCTGCGCATTCTGAGCCGCCAGATTCTGCGCAAAGCGGTGTTCATAAAACGCATACCCGCCGATAACGCCACAGGTGAGCACGATCATCGCGGTAGCGGTATAGGCCGCTAAGCGCTTTAAGGCCTGTGCCTGTAATGGGGAGGGAGAGGGCTGCATTTTGCCTCCGAGAAAACGCCGTGGGGTAAAGAACCAGCAAACAGGAGAGCATGTCTAATGCCAAGTTGCTAGAGCTGCAAGTTGCTGAATCGCCTCATATTTTGCCTTCCGAGCAGGACGTTCGGTCAGACAGAACTTCCTGGCAACTGGCAATTGTTACCGCCTGGCTGTTCCTGACCCGTCGAGAGGTGGAAATACAGGTTGGCGGGCGGGCCCGCCAAATGCACTGCAGTTGCGCAGATGCCGAGCCATTAGGTATACCATTCAAGCGCAGCCGGGAGTATTTTTATAAGGCACCCGGCTGGGAGCTTGTTTGGGGAAGAAGTAAGAACTCAATGAGACCTCCCATTTCCCACCCTTTCGCCAGAGATTGGGTACTGGGGAGCCCCACTCCCTCGACTGCACTCGGGACAGGCTCTTATCGCCCGCAGTTGGCCGCAGGGCGGGCACCAAGGCGGTTCCGTCGCATGGCAAATAGACTCTTAACAAAGGAGGCGGATCCTCGTCCGCCCCATGTGCCCATGATAGCCGCTCGAGCCACTCAGACTTGTCCCATTCCGCCGTCTACGTTCAGTTCCACGCCAGTAATGTACGAGGCATCCTGCGAAGCCAAAAACGCTACCGCAGCTGCTACTTCCTCGGGTTGTCCAAACCGCTTCATCGGAACCTTCCCGAGCACGTCCTTGGCGAATTCATCGATCGTTTCCTGCGGCAACCCGGTCCTGCCAAAGATCGGCGTAACAATCGGCCCCGGCGCAACCGCATTCACGCGGATGCCGCGCGCCGCAAGTTCCGCCGCCGTGGTTCTGGTCAACGAGCGCATGGCCGCTTTGGTCGCCGAATAGGCACTGGCCCCGGCCTGACCTTTACTGGCCGCCACGCTGGTATTCAAGATGATCGACGCACCGTCATTCAGCAAGGGCAGCGCTTTCTGTATTGTGAAGTAAGCTCCCTTAACGTTGATGCCAAACTGCTCGTCGTAAATGCTTTCGGATGTGTCGGAGAATGGCGCGAACTTCGCGACTCCCGCGTTCACGAATAACACATCAATTTTGCCTAGCTTCTGCGAAACCTCCGCGTAGAACTTGTCCACGTCGGCAAGCTTCGCCACGTCCGCCTGCACCCCCACCACACCATTTCCAATCGTTTTCACCGCTTCATCCAGCGTCTTCCTGCTGCGACCCGAGATGGCGATTTTCGCTCCTTCTTCCTGCAGCCGCTTGGCCGTCGCCAGCCCTATGCCGCTGTTTCCGCCGGTCACTACTGCCACTTTTCCGTCCAGCCTCTTCATAATCAGTCTCCCTGTATTTGTCGAATTTCCTGCCTGGCCCTCTGCGGGCCGTGCTCGCCGCCGGCTGCCTTTTCCCCGGCCGGTAACATTTCGATAGTTTGATGAACATCGAAGTGATAGGATGCATCTGATCTGAACTTCCTTCGGCAGAGTGAAGTTCCCTCTGGCAACCAAGGTGATGACTTCGCAACACTTGGGGTGCAATTATGGAGCCTTCTGAAGTCGAAAAAATATCAAAGGCGCTGGCCGACAAGACTCGCCTCAGGATCTTTGAGGCCATCTCGGCAACCGGCCACATGACCTGCGGCCAGATCGTTTCTATGCGCGGCGTGACCCCTGCAACCGTCTCGCACCATCTCAAGATTCTGAGCGAAGCCGGGCTGATCGCCTGCCAACGCGAGGGGCAGTTCGTCTATAGCCGGACCGTTCCCGAAACCATTGCGGCCTACACACGGGCGCTCGCTAAAATCGCGCGCGGTAAAAAGGCGGCACGCTGTCGCTAACTCATGGAATTCAGCCGGCGGGCGGCCGAGCCAATCTCCGTATGGTTGCGAAAGTATTGAACAATTGGATGCCCCGTTCGAGTGCAGCTTACGGGAGCATTTCGTTGGGGCACGATCGTTACTCATAGCGCAATGCCACCAGTGGATCGACGCGGGTGGCGCGGCGCGCGGGGACCAGGCACGCAACCGTGCCCACCACGGTAAGCACCAGCATTACTCCAACAAACGTCAGGGGGTCGTGGGGAGAGACTCCCCAGAACTGGCTGGCGACCAACCGTGTTAGCGCGATGCTGGCCAGCAATCCCAGAACGATGCCCACGCCGATTAACCGCAGCCCTTTGCGCAGTACCATCTTGAGAACAGTGCTGTTGGAAGCGCCTAATGCCATGCGGATGCCGATCTCGTGCGTCTGCAACGAAACCGAGTAGGCCATGACGCTGAAGACGCCGATCGCCACCAGCACCAGTCCCACGCTGGCAAACACGCCCAACAGGATCAGCCCGAACGTCGGCCCGGCATACGAGAACTGTTGCAGGTAGCCTTCAAGCGTGCCGGTGAAAGTGAGTGCGACATTGCGATCAACCGCCCAGATTTCGCGGCGCACCAGCATCAGCATCGACATGGGCTCCACACCGGTGCGCACCAGAATGCCGCGTTCTCCAGCGCCGGTCACACTGTAGGGCAGGTACGCCTCGGGCTCGATGTCCAGTTGCAGGCCGCGATTCTTGGCGTCGGCCACCACGCCGACGATTTCGAAATACCAGTCCTTGTGGGACTGCGGCATTTCGTCGAACTCATTGAACTTGATCTTCTGCCCGATGGGATCCTCTTTGCCGAAGTAAGCTTTCACCAGGGCCTCGTTGACCACCGCGATCGGACGCGCGTTGTCCACATCGGACTCAGTCAGCAGCCGGCCGCGCAATAGATGGCGGCCCATGGTCTTGAAGTAGCCCTCGCTGCACAACTGGAACATGGTGTTCCAGGGCTGGGAGTGCGCCTTGCCGGGAATGGTGATGTCGCTGTCGGGTCCGCCATAAGGCGGCAGGGAAGAGGTTTCGGTCGCGGCGAGCACACCGGGCAAGGCGATCACCCGCTGCAGCACCTGGCGGAAGAAAATCTTCTTCTGCTCGGCAGTTTCGTACTGTCCTTTGGGGAGCGGAGTGCGCGCCACCAGAATGTTGACCGGGTTCAGTCCCAGCTCGACGTGCTGCAACGCGAACAAGCTGCGCATCATCAATCCGGCACCCACCAGCAGAACGATGGAGAGCATCACCTCGCAGATCACCAGCCCGGAGCGGAATTTGCCATGGCGGAAGTCGGTGTTGACGCCCTTGCCGGTGTCTTTGAGGCGGGTCTGCAGGTCGCTGCGGACAGCGTGCACGGCAGGCGCGAGTCCGCATAGTAGGGTAGTGAGCCCGGTCACACCGATGGCGAACAGCAGGGCGCGCCAGTTCAGGCGCAGCACTGCCTCTGCGGGAATGGTTTGGTCGGGCATGGCGGCGGTAACGCCCTTCAGTCCGAAGTAGGCGAACACGCAGCCCAGCAGACAGCCGCCCAGCGCAAGCATCAGGCTTTCTACCAGCAATTGGCGGACGATGCGTCCTCGGCTGGCACCCATCGAAGCGCGGATGGCGATCTCGCGTTCACGCGCCGTGGCCCGCGCCAGCAGCAGGTTGGCGACATTACTGCATGCGATCAACAGCAGCATGGTCACCGCGGCAAGCAGGGTGAACATCGTGGCCCTAAACTGTCCCACTACGTCGTCGGTCAGCGTCTTCGACAGCACCGTGAACTGCTTGGGGAAATCGTCGGCATAGGTTTTCGCTAGCCGCCGCGCGATGATCTCGAAGTCGGAGGCCGCCTGTTGTGTCGTGACGCCGGGCTTCAATCTTCCGAGTGTCCAGAAATTGATGTGCCGGTTTGCGGAATCGCTGGGACTCATGCTGTTGGGCATCCAGATGTCGTCGTTGCCGAGCAGAAATCGCGGCGGCATGACCGCGACCAGGGTTCGCGGCTCGCCATTCAGCACGAATGTCTTCCCAACCAAGCCGGGATCGCTGTTGAACTGCTTCTTCCACAGGCGATGGCTCATGGCGAATACCGGTGCAGCGCCCGCGTTGCCATCGGCGCGAACGATCATGCGGCCCAATAGTGGCTGCATGCCCAGGAACTCAAAGGTATTCGGAGTTACCCACTCTCCCTGGAACTGCAGCGTGCCATCGCCGCTGGTGTAGAGGATGTCGAGACCAGAGTTGCCCATCACGTCCTCAAAGATGTGGTTCTGGTCGCGAATCTCGAGAAACTCCGGAAGCCGGAAGGTCGGATTGTTGTAGTCCGCGGGCCGGGTGGTGTCGTGCACGTACAATACTGCCAGCCGGTCGGGGTCACGGTACGGGAACGGCTCGATCAGGACGTTCTCGATGACGCTGAAAATCACCGTGGTCGCGCCAATCCCCAGGGCCAGGGCGAGGACGGCCAGCAGCGTGAAACCACGATCGCGGCGAAACCCGCGCAGTGCGTAACGCACATCCTGTGCGAACCAGCTTAACCGCTCCATGAGCCCTCCCCGACGCCGGCCTTCGGGTCATATGTCCTACATGTGATGCATAAACGCACTTCAGCCGTATCGCGTTCCGTGAAAAGCATTTCCCGGTGCTTGCTGACGGAAAAACGGGATGAAATGCAGATGATCTGCGGCGGAGTACTCATGCCGCCAGAGACGCGCTGTGAATTTATGTCCTTGAGATATAATGCCGCGACCTTTTGGCCGCACACTGCAGACCCAGGAGCTCAGCCACTCGCGTCCCGCAGCCATCAGGGCAGAGCTGCTGGAGCGAATCAAGAAAATCCTACGCAAACAACGAAAGCTTGAGTGGGGCGCCCCGGGTCGGCTGTGTGATCAGCCATTAAGTTGCGCAATTCTGCAACTTCGGAGATTCTATGAACCAACTGTTATGTCTGGCCGCGATGGCCCTGTTATGCGGGACGGTAATTGCGGGAGCGCAGAACAGCACGCCGGCCGAGTGCTCCACCAAGCCAGGCACTGGGCAGGGCGAGCAGAATGAGCGCGACCGGATACCAGTGCGGCCCAAATTCGGCCTCGCGGTTCCACGTCACCACAGCGCCTATCGTGCTTACTAGAAAGCCCAGGAAGCCAAGCACCATGGCGTGCAGCATGGGACGATAGGGAGCGAGCCGCGCGGCGATATAGCTGCCGATTACGCCGTAGATCGTGCGATAGACGGTTGCCACCAGCAAGGGCCCACTGGCCATCGGCTGTCCCAACGGCAGGAAGAAACCGATCGCGTGCATCAGAAGATCGGTGCCGAGGGAAAGAAAGATTCCCGCCAGCGCGCCAGCGAGCACTGCGCCAACGCTGCGAAGAGTGCGGCGCTGAGGGGGCGGTTCACTCATTATTGCTTCGCTGCTTCTTGCATTGCAGAAGTGCAAGCAACGGGAGCGGGACGGCCAATCTGTCGCAGGCGGCGGCCACGCGCACTCCATAGGGGTTTCGATAACGGTGTCGCGAGTTGCCTTCGAGTCCTATGCACCACTAGTGAAAGCGTGGTTTCGCTGCCATGTTGGTGCAGTACGTACGTTATCAGCGACGTCACAGCTCTGCAAGTTCATCGTAGCTTTCCGTGGCCCATGCTTCATGCCGAAGTTGATAAAAGCAAAATCCCCGCCACAGTAAGCGGCTGGGACGGGCACCTCGGAAGCTGCGACGAATTATGAAATCCGGGTTGGCGCCGAAGATCCGGCGTGCCAACCCGGGCACTTTTCACGGATCTATTTGTAGGTCACGACGGAGGACCAGAACATCGCGGTGCGCCGTGCAATCCACCATGGAAGCAAAGGCGGGCCCGCGCAACGGGTTTGCCTTCGAGACCTCGCGCAGTGCGGCGTTGACCTTGTCGAGGGCCTCAGGGTTGGCTGCGTCGTAGAAAATGTAGAACATGTCGGGCGATTCCGTGTGAATGGCTTCGGTACCGAGTTCGTACTCGTGAATCGTGCCTCGGCAAGCAGTTTCTCCATTAGCGGTTCGACCATGTTCTTGCAGATCCTCTCCACCGCATCGCTCGGTGCGTCAGCCTTTATTTATAGGCGGCGCCCTGCGAATAGGCATCCTTTCATGATCCGGAATGCCAGTGGTAGCACCGGCTGACGTAAACGTTGTCCCAGTGTTTAGTGGCACTGGCCAGAACGTTAGTTGTAGTGCTGCCAGACTTGTAGAACTGGTCCAACATCGTTGAGCAGCCCGGCCATGGACATCGCCGACCACCGGTCGTCGTGGGTTGGGCCGTCGGCCTGGTGGACCAAATTCACATCATTGCCATATCCGACGATGGTCCCGCCAGCGAGGGCTTTTTTCAGGGTCGAC